>Ga0134123_10000172_pt1 | contig 42879 bp, 72 predicted proteins | sample KB303_FD_96460 | JGI IMG/M metagenome (GOLD analysis project Ga0134123, IMG submission 96460) | Terrestrial soil microbial communities without Nitrogen fertilizer from Kellogg Biological Station, Michigan, USA - KB3-0-3 | ecosystem: Environmental > Terrestrial > Soil > Unclassified ...
CTCGCCGTTTACCCTCGATGGCAGTCCGGGAAGTACCTTTTGATTTCAATCGGTTACTCACGCTTGCACCTCACTGGCGCCCTCGAACTTCATGCTGAGTTGTTCGAGCCCGGGCTCACGACGCCTGCGCCTCGGCCTCATGCGCGCATGCACACGGCACACCTGCACCCTCGTCTCGGCGAGAGCGTGAGCACGGTACGTGCACCGATGCTCGGGAACGACAGCATGCCCGGCCCGCCCCCGGCGCTTGACCGTTGCGATGCACCTCACGCTATCTGCTGCCGGCGCGTGCGCCATTGGGCGGCCTTCTGTTCTCTCGCTTGGCCTGCTGTTCGAGATGCCAGTCGAGCGAATAATCGTCCCGGGTCACGGCTTCGGTGTTCGGTAGATCGAACCCAAGCCACGCCTGCCCACCCCGATCAGTCTGGATCTTCGAGAGCATGATGCGACCGCTCCCCACCCACACCCATTCGTCCACGCGCAGCATGTGCCTCACGATGCGCATGTTCAGATCGGGATCGGCGAGGTGCTGCCTGCGCGCATGCTCGTGGTCGTGCTCATGCTTCGGGGTGTCGCCCTTCGACACCACCACGTTGTCGGGCACCCTGAAGCTCAACCATGCGAACGTCTGCCCGTCGATCGCGAGCACGCGGTCGAGGCACACCGACGCATTGCGGCCGAAGTAGATCGCGCGGCCGGGTGTCCTAGCTAGGACGAGCATTGTTGATGATCCTCAAGTCGGAGCCCGCGGGCACAGCGATCAGCTTGTTCTCGCTGCACAGCCGCGAGAACATCCGCGCGCCGTACCGATCGATGAACTCCTGCCGCGCGAGGTTGGTGGTGTACCACGTTGGGAGCATGGCGTTATGCCGGCGATCGATCAACAGATCGAGCAGCGACGCCACCCAATCATCCTCGTAGCCTTCGCCGCGCATCCGCTCCGACCCGAGATCATCGAGCACGAGCGCCTCGGCGGTCGCGAGCTTGCGCATGGCGCGCTCGGCGTCGGCGTGGCCGCTGTTCATGTCCGCGGCCATCACGCGCAGTTCGCTCGCCACCTCCGGCCAGCGGCGCCATGCGAGCCACGGCTTCACCACCTCGCGCCCCTCGACCGCGACACGCGCGAGCCAGCGCGCCCGTAGCATTTCCTTGAACAGACACACGAGTGCGAACGTCTTGCCGCGGCCCACCACGCCCGAGAGCCCGAAGCCTGCCGCGGGCAGATCCCCGGCGCGCATGAGGGAAACGGCGGCCGGCGCTTCGGCCATGATCCGGTGCATGAGCGGCGGTGGCACCCGGCCCGGGTTTGCCGTTCGCTCACGATCACTGACGCCGGCCGCCTTCAGCCACCTGTTGATCCACCCGTCGAGGTTCTGTGTGAGCGCAGCGGAGAACGCTTGCCGTTCCGCATCGCGCCCGTTCGCCTCGGCGCAAGCACTGCACACGCCCGGCACCGGGAGATCATCGCGCCGGGCGAACTTGAACGGCCGCGAACAGCGCGTGCACGTCCCATCTTCGAGCCCGTGGAGCAGCCCGGAGATCAGTTCGGGCACACTGTGCATTGTTTCACGGGAAACATTGGTGTTCGTTCTGTCGCTACCCATTGCCACGCTCCACGTTGGCATCACCGTATCTCGCGTCACTGCCGCGGCGCACACCACCGCGGGCCGGCCGCGGGGCGCGCGAGGCACGATCCTGATCCCCGCGCAGCCAGTTGTTCACGAACGCCGCTATCCCCTTCGCTGTCGGCCGGCGCTTGCCGTTCGAGAGCAGGAAGCCGCGCATGTTCGAGAACGACCGCTCGAAGTTCACGGCCGGGTAGAGCGCCTGCCACTCCCCGAGCAGCCGCGGCGGCACCCGCCACTCGACGCCGCCGGAGAGCGGCAGGCTGTACGGGCTCACCGGCGCCTGCCCCTCCCCGAGATCCATCCGGAGCCCCGCGGGCTCACTGGCGGGCACGCTGGACGCACTGACGCTCACCGTAGCGTTGCCGCCGTGCTCGGCCACGGGATCGCCGGGAAAGACTTCCCGTAGGGAAGTCTTGGCAGTATCTACTTCTAAATCTACATCTCTATGGGCCAACGGCGCTTCACCGCGGCTAACATCGCTAACGGTTAGCGGGCTCTCTACGACGCCGGCACGAGCGGCCCGGAGCTTGCGCATGGCCTCGCGGGATTGCTCGCGGCGGGTTTCCTCGTCGCGCATGGCGCGGTAGTGCCCATAGTTCACCACCTGCCACCCCCAATCCCGGTGCGGGTCGAGCCGGATCAGCCGCCGGCCCTCCTGCTCCGGGGAGCGGCTGCGCGTGTCCGGTGCCTCAAGTTCATCGATCGCCGCACGCACGCGCTCAACCCCGAGCCCGCACAGCACGCCGATGCGCTCGTGCGTGACGTTCACGAACCCCTCGCGATCGGCGTGAGCGAGCAGGAACACGAACACAAGTTGCACGTCCGGCTTCGCCACCATGCTGCCTTCCCACAGCGACGAGAACACCTTGGCGAACAGTCCCATGCTATCGACCCTCGGCCCACGACCCGATCAGCATGAGCGGGTAGGCGATCAACACCACGAGCACGAACACGAACGCCGGAGCGTAGGGCATTCCGATCCCCAAGCGATCGGCGATTGCTCCCGCGGTGTACGCCGACACGATGAAAGCCGCGTAACGCTTCTCGATGCTCAGATCACGCATCGACCACCTCCTTGTCTGAGTCCTCCTTGCCGAGCGCAACCGTGCGCTGTGCGCAGGATACGCTCGGCTCCGTGAATAGTGCAAGCACACGCCACGAGACGCTTCAGCGGGATCAGGATTCGCGTCCCTCCACGTCTTTCCGGCCGGCATCGTTGTTCATGCCCTCGCGGCTCGCGCCCCCATGCGGGGGCGCAGCCGTGCCCGTCTCGTGTGCTTGCTGTACCGTGCGCACCTCGCGCTTCGGCACGCGCCAGCGTTTCCCCTTCCCGTTTATCACCCATTCGCTATGCGCTCCGGCCTCGTCGGTGTAGTGGCTTTCGGCGTAACTAAGGATCGGGTAAAGCGTCTCCCGGCGCCCGTCACGGAACACCACGGTGACGCGCATCACAGCGGTGGGGCCGACACGAACGGCGGCACCGGCGGCATTGACACGAACGTACCGGGCCGCGGTGGCGACGGGGGCGCCTGCATGTGCTCGCCGAGCGCCTGAAGCAGCCCCGGAAGCTCGTTACCGCTCACGCTCACCGTGATCGTGAGCGTCCCGAGCGGCATCCCTGCATCTACATCGACCTTGAGCGCGCGCACGCGCCCGAGGTGGTGCAGCAGGATCTTGTCGCGGCTGTCCTGCATCATCGCGTGCCCCCGATCGGCCGGGCGAACGTCGCATCACCGCGCTCGCGCAGCAGCCGCCGGAGCGTGGCGAACGAGAACCAGAAGCGGCCGGTGTTTCGGTATCCCCATCGCCCCCATGAGTTGAGGCACCACACCCGTTCGCGCTCGGCGTCGAGCCCGAGCATGGCGATCTCGTGGCCGCCCCGCACCTCGGCGCCCCGCAGCAGCGGGCACTCGCCGTTCGGCTTCGGGTCGTCAAAAGATTCGTACCAGTTCACTCCGAGGATCCCCGGCGTGAGCACGAGAGCGCCGAGCAGGTGTTCGAGGCTAAACGTGTGCGAGTAACCCGAGATGTAGCCGGCGAGCTTGGCCGCCTTCATCACCGCGAGCCCGCTGCTGCCCGTGTCCTCCGGCGGGTACGCCCCCGGGAACTCATCGAGCGCCGTTGCCGCCGCATACAGCCGCACGGCTGCATCCTCGCGCAACAGCCGCTTGTGCGACTTGTGGAACGGCGCCGTGTTGAGTGACTGCGCCATCGCGTTGCCCGTGCACGAGCCGAGATAACCCTGATCGAGCGGCGGCCCGTAGTGCCGATGCAACGTTGTCCGGATCGCCGCGGTCCCGGCCATGTAGGCGAACGACCGCGGATCGTGCTCGATGTGCCGGCCGAGCCGGCATGCTGCACCACGCTCTCGAATACGCTTGCGCAAGTTTGCCCCCTCAGATCTTCAGCAGGAACCGGCCATCCTTCGCCGGCACGGTGAGGTTCTGCACCGTGGTCCCATCGTTCACCGTGGTGTCATAGAAGCCCGTGAGCCTGCGATACGGCTGCCCGAGATCGATCACCTTCGGTGAGCCCGGGCCGTTCGCCACGACCACGCCGCGGTCGAAATGCCGGATCCACATTCCCGAAGTCGCATCGAGGTGCCCGTACTCGGTGGGTTTCCCGAGCCACCCGCGGTTCGCGCGCGCTCCGGTGCTGTCCGATGCCCCGGTCGCGAGGTTCACCGCATACTCGTCGGCCCACATATCGGGATCGTGGAAGCCGTCGCGGTTGTTCCCGATGTAGGCTAGCCCGCCGCAGATCGCAGCAGACGCGAGCGTGTAGCGGATCGAGCGGTTGAGGTGCGTGCGGTTCGGCGATGGCGTCAGCGTTTCGGACTTGATCAGGAACGATCCTCGTCCGGTCGGGCTCGCTCCCTGCCACAGACAGCCGTGCGTCATGGCGGTGTTGAAGTTCCACGCGGCGATGTTCCCGCCCGGATATTGCTTGTCCAGCGGGATGAAATCTTGAAGTCCGCCGGCCGTGGGATCCCACCCCTCGAACAGTTCGCCGTTGCACGAGAACGCGGTTGTGGCGTCAACGTGACTGTTGGCGACACCGCGGTTGATCCACACCTCGCCCGTGCCGAGAAGCGCGTTGATGAACACCGCGTTCCCGACCACCTCGGCGTCTTTCATCGCCTGAAGGCTCGGCCACCCGAGCGCGGCATAGTTCAACGGCGACTGCGGGTCAACGGTCCCGCTGTTCGCCGCGGCTACGATCGTGTCGAGGAAATACCCATCCGCCTTCCCTTGCGAAAAGGATTTCCAAAGATCCGCGAGATCGCTCGCCGCATCACCCTGCGCAATGTCCCACCAGATCGGCGAATCGTCGTTGAACGGCCAGCCGCCACCGTCCTGCCGGTACATGCGTTTGTCCGGCGCGGTGGTGATGAAGTTCCAGATCGCCGTCCACGGTGAGCCCGGCGCGACGTTGAGATCGCGCTGTGTCACCTGATCGTAGAACAGCAGCCGCACAGTCGGGTTCGCGAGTCGCAGCTTGGCGACGATGGCATAGTTGGGTTCGAGCCCGATGGTCAAGAACGGCTGCGTGTTCAGCGTAATCATCTGCCAGCGCGCAATCTTGTTGATTACCGTCTCGTCCCACGATGGTTCACCGCCCGGTAGCGTCTGCGTGGTCAGGATCGGCATGCCGAAGCCGTTCGTGCCGTAATACATCCAGATCCGCGGGAAGTCGTCGGGGTCTGTCGCCGGCGCCGGCGGTGTCGTCGGCTCGGTCGGTGGCGGCAACTTCGGGAACTTGCGCCCGCGAACGAACATCGAGAACAGCCCGCGCAGCATGTCGGTCACATACGGCGATGGTGGTCGCATCCCTGCTCACCTCCCACGGCTAGCGGTTGTCCGGCGTCACGAGCGTGTCGGAAGCATCCGGTGGAGCTACGGCGCTCGTGCCGATGCACGAGATCTGCGACAGCACGAGCAGCAGCAGCACGAGCAGCAGCTTTTTCACGGGGCACCTCCTGTTAGAGCGATGGACAGATACACGGATCGCTTGAGCATTCCGTGCATGGGATACGGCGCGGATTCTCTAGCGCGCCCGAGGCATTGGTAGCAGCGCGGGCAGCGTCCAGTTGCGCGAGCGCCTTCTGATACTCGGCGCGTTCCTGCGGTAGCTCTCCCGGCGTCCGCAGCGTCGGCCACAGTTCCCAATCGAGCGCACGCCATGCTTCGATTTCCGCCCGGAGCAGGTCGCGCTCGGCGCGGAGACGCACTAGCTCATCGGCGCATTCGGCCAGCGCGACCAGCAAAGCGCGCTCGACTAGCACGCCGTCAGCGATGGCCATGGCTTCACCCTCGGCGAACCCGCGCGCTCTCGCTGCCCACTTCGTCGGAGCAGACAACTCGCTCAGCACTCGGTCAGTCACGGCTTCCCTCCGCTGGCGAGAATGCGGCCGTTCGGCGTCCGCCCGGTCCACTGAATGACCCGCGAGCCTTTCGTGTCGTCTATGTCGATGAGCCTTCGCCCGTCGTCCGCGTTCTCGCACTCCACGAGCCACCATTCCGCGCTGAGCTTCTTCACTTCTTCAAGGATGCCGAGTTTCTGCATCGCGGCAGCGATGGCCCCTGAATCCCACCGAGCGCTCAGCGGCTCGCCGTCCCATCTGCGGTTGCCGCCCCATACCTTCGGGCCGCGACCTCTATCCACGAACAGCAGCACGCGGCTCATTTTCCCCCCTCCCGGCCCGGCTGCGGGCTCCTTTCCGTGTCGGGCGCGAGCGAGCGGATGGCGGCGGCGCACTCGCGGGCGGACACGCTGGCAATGAACTTCTTCGTGGATTCCTGCCACCACTCGACCGGCCGCGACCATGTGTGCGTCTCGCAGACCTTCGCACACCGTTCCCGTTCCGCGACCTCGCCAGCGTGACGAGCGCGAGCCAAGAGCCCCGCGAGCGACCCGCGCTGCCCGACCTTGAATCCGGCCGTCGCCAGTTCCCGCAGCCACTCGCCTGCCATGTCGAGATCCTGCGGCGTCGGCGCGGCACGATTGGCATCGAGCGCCCACGCGACGAACCCGGCGCTGTCAACCGGCGGGGCCGGTGGCGCCGGCGGTTTCGTTCCCGGCCGCGGGTTCTGAACCGGCTGCCGCCTCACTGCACACCTCCTTGCTCGAATAGGTCAGCCGGCTGCGCGGCTTCAGACGCGATGGACGCATCCACGGCAGCCGATCGGCACGCCAAACATTCCCACACGTTTTGCTCGCGCCACCACCATGCCTTTGTTCCGCGCTCGCCCGTGCGCGATCCGGGCCGAGCCCGCGGAATGTCCACGCCGCAGAACCAGCAGATGCACGGCGCCCGCACGTAGCGGATCGGGATGAACTTTTCCGGCCCGCGTGGCGTCCGCAGCCGAATGATCGCCTCGATCTGCGCCGGCTTCACGAACCGCGTTCCTCATCCATCCAGTGCTCGCACTTCGCGCGGAGCAACCGAACGTGATCCTCAAGCACCGGATGCCGCTGCCACACGCCATCGCCTTCCGCGGGTCGCCGGCGCGGGTGGATCACGATCTTGACATGGCGCGGCCCGCTCGCCCGAATCTCGACTCGCAGCGCAAGGTCGTGCGCTCCGATCACGAGCCGCGTGAGCCCGTCCCAATCGTAGGTCGCTAGATTGTCGGCGACCGATAGCGTGGCGTGCGGGAACGGCCCCTCAGTCCATCGGATGTTCTGCCCCTTGACGTGGTGAATGCCGTCATAGATGAACGCGAGCAGCCCGATCACGCGACGGCGAAACGACCGCTCATGCCTCGGCGTCTCCTGCATTTCCGGCGCGCTCACCGCTGCGCCACCGTGGTGTCCGGCGCGGCCGCCCGCACCGCTGGATCCGTCACCTTTTTGCAGCCGATCACGGCGAGCAGCACGAGCAGCGTCGTGCTCGCAGCCTTGACGATCGCACGCGCCCGCCCGCGCGCCTCGGCGTTCCGGATCGCCCGGATTGCCTTCACCGCCACCCTCGGATCGACGCACCGTTTGATCACGCGCACCACGCGCGCAGCCTCGCAGTGCGGCACGAGCCCCGTGGGAGTCTCATCGAGCAGGATCGCACCCACGGGATCCACCTCGTACACGTCGCCGCGGCGCATCGCTGCGCGAAGCTCGGCCTCGCGCCAATCGCGATCGAGCGGGAGCTTATGCCCTTCTTTCGGCGCGTCGATCCGATCGCCCGGGCCGAGCCCGGATCCCGCGAGGAACCACTTCATCGCTCGGCCCCCCTCTCGCGGCGCAGTCCTTCGAGCATCTGCGCCGCGTCGGCTGCGCCATCGGCAAGTTCTTTCATCGCGAGCGCGCACCCGCCCACGACAATCCACGCGAGCCACTGAGTCGCCGCGTACCACGTCAGCCAGATCACGACCGCGCCGAGGAACACGCACCCGAGCGCGAACAGCCTCGCGATCAGCATCACCACCACTTGCCGATGTGTGAACGTCCGCACCTGCACCTTTGTCTCACTCACCCTCAACCTCCTGTTCGTAGTAGTAGAAGCCGCTGTGTCGCCGGTCGTTCGGCCGCGGCGGCTCGTCGCGGTCGCGAGCATTGGGGTGCGCGCGCTGTGCCGCGTCTTTCGTCGCATAGACGCCCACCACCACGTCGCTCTCGAAATCCTCCCACCGCTCCACGATCCACACCGTCGCATTCGGCTTGCCGAGGTAGTCTATGAACATCACCCGCCCCCGCGCGCGGTCAGCCGCCGCTTGTGAAAGAACCCGCGAAGCTCCGGGTTCTCGCGTTCGAGCAGCCGCGCGTAGCGTGACGTGTAGCTGTTGCACAGCTTGAACCCCTGCGGATCGCCGCCGGCCATGATGAACTCGTGGCGCATCACCTCGTAAAAGTATTTGACGCCGCGGCGCACGCCGATCTGCTGGTAGCGCAGCGCGTGCCGGCGCAGTTCGGCGTACACCTCGGGATGCTCGGCGTGGAACTTCAGGAACGCACGCCCCACGCGATCGAGCCGATCATCGAGCGCGTGCGGATCCCGCTCTACCTCGCGTTCCTCGGCCTTCAGGTTGTCGAACAGCGTCGGCCGCGGATCCCGCTCGGGAGCCGGCCCCACCACCACCGTCATGCGCTGTTTCATCTCGTTCCTCCTTGAATGCGCCGCACGCCGGGCGCCTGCCGATGCACCGCCCGCTCGCGAGCCGGCGTGGCGAGAACGGTTGCGGCCAATAGACGGCCCTTCCCGGCGTGCGACTTCACTTGCTTGTTTCCTCGTTCGCGCGCTTGTCGGCTTCGAGCATGTCGATGATGAGCGCGAGCCCCTCCCGATACTGCTCCGGCGAGCACTCGACCGCCGCCGCGTCTCGCGAGATCTGTTCGGCCAGTGCTTGAAACTTGTCCATTTACTTCGCCTCCCACGGCACCGCCCGGCCCGAGTGGATCGGGTTCGGGCAGTCGGCGGCATGAACTAACGCGATGCCATGCCCCGCGTAAGTCACCATCACGTAGTCGCAGTCACGCACCCTGATCAGCCGACAATCGACAAAAAAGCCGAGATCGATCGATTCGAGCACGCTGCCACGCTCCGGCTTCTCCGACTGCGCCTCGGCGGTTCCCTTGAGGCTCGCGCAGCCGGCCCACACGAGCACGAGCACGAGCACGAGCAGCATCGCGAGCGCGTCGGCCGTGCCGTTCTCGTCCGGGTCACGTTTCACTGGCCTGCCCGATTTCGAACAGCACCGCCACCATCACGTCGCTCATTCCGCAGTCATCACAGATCGTGACTTCAGCCGGATCGGCAACCTCGATGGCGAGATCCTCGTTCGGCCCGAGGATCTCGGCGAGCGGAGCGGCACCGCCGAGCATCATTTCGAGCCCGCTGTGCCGCATCACCGCGTCGCGCTTGATCCCGTACCGCTCGATCCGAACGCGGTAGAAAAACGGCAGCTTGGCCGCGCCGATCTTCTTGCGGCACCGCGCGCATTCCGCCGCTGCGCGCAGTTCGTCCGCCTTCATGCCCTTCGGCTTGCGCGTTGCCGTCATCGCTTGGCCTTGCGCTGCGTCAGGTGCGTGCCGTGCGTGTCGCAGAACGCCGCCCCCGCGGCGTCCTTCACCGTGCCCTCGTTCGTGCAGTTCGGCGCGCTGCACATCGGCTGCGCGTCGAGCAGCGACGGCGGCTCGGCTGGCGCCGCCCCCGCCGGCACCACGACCGGCGCGGTGACAACCGTCACGTTCATGCCCTGCCCGACCATAACGGTTGTCGGAGCCGGCTTCGATTCCATAGCCGCTTTGAGCCCCGCGACTCCCGGCGACTTCGCCGCCGGCGCCTCAACCTTCTCGCCCGGGAATGCTTCGTCAACGTCGATCTCGTTGTCGCGGATCGCCGCCGACACGCCGCGCAGCGTCACGAGGTGCTCGGTCGTCATGTCGGCGAGCCCGGCGATCCCGAGCCGCGCAAACACGCGCTCGGGGGGAACGCCCATCTTCCCGAGGTGATCCATCGCCAGCCCGCGGCGCTTGGCGAACGTCTCGGCGCTCCCGGCCACGATCGCCCGGGCGCGCTCGTAAGCCGCCGTCCAAAGCGCCTTCGGGATCCCGGCGAACGTGGCGTTGCGCTGCGCGATCGAGCACGCCGCATTCGCGGTCACGGCGATCATGTCGGCCGAGTAGCGTTGCCCCTTCGAGGTGGTGATGCGGCGCCGCACCTCGCGCGTGATCGCGACGTTCCCTTCGAGATCGTGAAAGAACCCCTGCGCGGTGATGAACTCCGGCCCCTCATCCACGACGCGCGCCCCGGCGCGGCAGTTGCGCCAAGCGTGCAGCACAAGCTCGCCGAACCGCGCACTCGGCCCCTCGATCATCTTCGTTCGCCCGTCCTCTTTGCGCGGCAGCGCGTAGATGCACTCATCGGCCACCACCTCGTTGAGCGTCACGAGCCGCGAGATCTCCCGGAGAAAGTGATCCACGCTGCGCGGATACGCTTTCGCGGTAGAGATTTGCTGATCGATCTCGGCCTTGACGAGCGCCGCGCTCACGCTCTCGGTCGCGAGCCCCAACACCTGAACCGCTTCATCGGTTGCCATGATTTCCCCCGACTTTGACGCACCGGAAACGGCGCGAGCCCGCTGATTCGATCACCGCCTGCTCGCGCGCCGCGGCCAAGGTTCGTTGAGCTTCTGCCGGCCCGATCGCCTCGGCCAGTCGATCGGCTACCAGCGTTGACACCTGTTCCCAATCCGTGCGCCGCGCGCCCGCGGCCCGCTTCCATGTCGCCTTCCAGCCGTCGCCCGCGATGCCCTCGTGCTCCCCGATCATCGACTTGAGGATGTTCTCGATCTCATCCGTCTGATTGTTGATCCGCCTCAGCGTCTCAGCATGCGCGAGATACGTCGCGGCTGCGATCTCGGCGCTCGCGGTTGCTTCGAGCAGCGGCGCACGGTTCTCGGGATACATGATCGAGAGCGCATGGCCGCTCGACGCATCGACGGGCGGCTGCCGATCGGCCACCACGTAATCGCGCCACCACTGCAACAGCTTCCCGATCATGCTGCGCTCGAACGTGAGATCACGCGCCACGGTGTAGATGCGCATCTCGTTCCCGCCGAACAGCGCCGCCACGTCCCACAGCGGCAGATTCATCGCCGCCATGTAGTGACAGCACTGGACGAGATAGACGTGCGGAACGTGATCGGTGCCCGGCCGGCCCCACTCGCCCGCGAGGTGCGTGTCAACGTTCTTGACTTCAAGCCCGCGGTTGCCGCCGACCACGAGCCGATCCGGCGTGCCGATGATCTCGGGGTGATCGGCGTGGTGCATCACCCGGCGCGGGTTCCACAGCGCGCGGCCCGTCACCTCGCTGTAGCGCCGCGCGATCAGATCCTCAAGCGCCGCGCCCCACCACATCGCCTCAGTCTGCTCTCGCTCCGGCGCGCGGCCCGTCTTTTCGAGCCACACCTCTAGCGGGCTTCCCCACTTCCCGACGCCGAGGATCGTTGCCGCGTCCGAGCCACCGATGCCGCCCCGCCGTTCCTCAAGCCACTGTTGGCGCTCTAGGTCAGCGCGTTCGTTCCCGCTCACCCCGAACCTCCTTGCCGTGCATCACGAGATCATTGAGCGTTACCGCGCCGGCGCTGATCTGAACCAGCGACGCCGCATGTTCCAGCCGGGGCACACGGCGGCCGGCGAGCCAGAGATAAACGGTCTGGGGTGCCACTGGCGTTCCCTGCCCGCGTAGGCCATCCAAGACCCACGACACCCCTACGCTGCCCACCCATCCACCGAACCGCGTGCCCCACCGGCGCTGATCCCTCGGCCTCGCCACCTTGGATCCCTCCAAATGCCCCAAGCCGGCCGCTGGTACGGCGGTGACCGTAACGGCGAGTTTCGCACCGTGCAAGCGATCTTTTTCGCCTACGGCTACGGGCTCCCCGTTGGGGTGAGCAGCAGATTCGGCCGCAAATAGACGCTCATCCAATCGAGCGATGTGTCGTTGCCCGCTAGATTCGCGGTCCCGTTCGAGAGCCCGATCTGCGGCGCCATGAACGCCGTGCTCGCCGGAAGGTTCGTGCCCGGGTTCTGCGTGCACAACAGTGCCCCGGTGCTCACGTTGATCAGGTTCGTCACGATCGTGCCCTGCGGCCCGCCCGCCGTCGCCGGGTTGCAGATCATCACGAACTCGTACACCACGCCGGCCGTCAACGTCTGCGACGATTGCAGCGGCATCTTCTGGAAAGCGCCGGCGTTGTCCACGTTGAGGATCGTGAGGTTCGCGCTGTCGCCGGTGTCGCACCACAACCCCACGGTGTTAGGCGGCCCCGACCCCGAGACGGCAGCCTTGCAAACGCCAGAGGTTGCCGCCGAGAGCCCGCAGAAAAACCGGATCGTCGTGGCCGGGATCGCGTTCACCATGAACCGGCAGGCGAAGTAGAACCCGCCGCGGCTCGCAGCGTTGCCGCGCCATGCACGCGCGTCCGAAGCGTTGGGCAGGTGCGCGCCTAGCTCCTGATTCTGCGTGCCCGCCACGCTCGTGACGCGCGTGCGTGGGAACTGCGTGGCGAACGTCGCCCCCGGCGCCGGGTGCGACACGGTGCCGATGCCGTCAAATGCCCAATCCGGGCCGAGCCCGCGGCCCGTGATCACGGTCCCGCTCGCGGGCAGGTAGAGGATCACCCCCTCGCGGTACTGCACCGGATCGTAAATGCTCGGCTTGTTCATCGCGAATAGTCCTCGATCCAGCCGCCGCCGTTGTGGATGTGATTCACGCCGCGGCGGATGTTCGTGCACGTCTCCGAGATGCGCGCGACACCGACCGCACCCCACCCCTCGAAGCGGATGCCCTCGACCACGCCACCGTTGCACGCTGCGAGCAGAAAGCCGCGCGATGCCCCGGACGTTTTCACCATGTTGCCGCCGAGGATCCGAACCGTATTGCAGTTCTGCAACTCCACGAGTTGCGTGATCGACGGCGGGGGATCCTGACTATCGCCGCGCTCGAAGTCCACGCCGTTCAACGTGACGCCCGCGACGCTTTCGCCCCACAGTTCGCCGAGCCCGTTGTTCTCCATGTTGCCGCCGTTGAACTCGGCCAGCGTGAGCGACTGAAGCAACCGCACGCCGTAACCGTCATTTTTCACGAACGAGCAGCAGTCTGCCAAGATCGTCGTGTTCGGCTCAAACCCCGTGGAGTCGGCGAGCAAGCCGTGGCTCGTGCAGAACGCGCAGGTGAGTTGCTCCGCCATGAGCACGCCGGCACCGTCAAGCTGAAGCCCGACCACGGGACCGTCTCCCGCGCCGTGGTAGCTCGCGCCGATGAACACATGGTCGAAATAGCATCGCGCGATGAACGGCGAACCGCCGTTGTAGATCTTGACTCCGACCGCGGCGCTCGGTGCGCGAGCAGCGAGGTGCGCGAGCCCGCTTTGCGATGCGTTCATCACGATCGGCGAGCCGATGATCGATGCGGCCATGCTTCGACCGACGATCGAGACGCCGCCCGGGATGATCAGCGGCGTGGCCGGCGAGTTGGTGACCGCGTAGAACGTGCCATCGCCGATCTCGACCGTGCCGCCGAGCCCGCCCAAGGCATCTACCTGTGCTTGAAGCCCCATGCTTGGCACCCCCACCGCGAAGCTCGGCCGCGAGAAGCGGTGTCGGCGCGAGCGCGCCCACACCGTCATTTCCTCTCGCAGCCGATCCTCGCGATAACTCATCGCGTTTTCGGAACCGTCCGATCAAGCGGGAACTTCAGCAGCTTGTCGTACAACACCGAAGTCAGCGACGACAGGAACGCGCCCCACGCCACCGTTGCCGGAATCGAGAGCGTGTGTCCCACCGCGCCCAACACGCCAGCATGCGCCGCGGGCACGGCGTACCACGATGCGATCGTGCCCACGATGTAGGCGAGCGCGTTGATCCACGGCACGAGATCCTTCGGGATTGCCTTCAGCCCGGGCGCACGGGTGATCACGAACCCGAGCACGGTCATGATCACCATTGCCCACGCATCGAAGGTGCTGATCACCTTCTCGGGAGTGATGCCGCCCGGAGCGAGCACCGCCTGCGCGATGATCGGAATCCCCGCGAGCAACCCCACGAACAGCAGCAGGTTCACGAGCAGACGCATTGCATGCCTCCTATGGTGCGACACGACGCCGGCGTTTCAGTTCGGCGATCGCGGTCGTCCGTTCTGGACTTCCGGCCGGCTCCACGATGGCGATCACCGCGAACTCGACAACCTCAACGATGCGCTCGAACCGAGCGGAGTCAGCGACAGCACGGCTCCGAAGATCGTCGCGCACCTGCCGGATCTCGGCTTTCACGTCCGAGGTAACAGCGTTGACGAACAGGCTGGAAGCTCCCATCACAATCGCAGCCACAGCCAGAATCATGCGCGCGTAGCTCCCCACGCGCGCCACCTGCTTGTCGATCGCAGACACCGGCGGGGATTCGGTTGCGGCCATGCTGAACCTCCTATTGACGATCCACCTGCGCGGCGACCTAACGAACCCAAGCAATCCGCGCAGCGACCGCCCCGTGCCGTTGAAAAACGCGCGTGTCAGTCTCTTGAATGGCATCGTGACGCTCGTTCCAGTTGCCGAGCGAGCAGTGAATCACAAGCTCGGCCCCGAAGCCGTTGGCCTTCGAGACGAGTCCGATGTGCCCGTGATGCCCTTCGCGATCGGGATAGACGAGCACATCGGCCGGTTTCGCCTCGCTCCACGGGAGCAATGCCGCGAACCCGTAGGACGAGAGCGCGTCACGGTAAACGCTCGATGTTTCGAGCCAGTCACCGCCGGGCAGGTGCGGAATCACACCGTTCGGCAGATACCGATCGACGCCGAGCGCCCACGCGACGAACCCCGAGCAATCGCATTCCGGATCACCCGGGAGCGTTGACAATGGATCACGGCCGCCGTGCCCGAGCATGTATGGCGTTTCGTGCCCGATCGCTGATCGCGCACGGCTCACCACCTGATCGCGCAGCAGTTCCCCAAGCGACTTGACCACTCGCGTGCCCTCCCCTTGTTCCGCCGAGAACGCGGCGCACCGTCGATCGGGCCGGGATCCGATCTAGGTGCGCCGCGACTCGGCGATCATGGCGTAAAAGCGCGCTCCCCGTAGTGCTCGAACTTGAACGCCACCGCCCGGGCGACTTCGGCCTCGAACAGCGGATAGAACGCCGCCACATGGCGCCGCGCGATCGCAACGAACTGAAGCCGGCGATCGAGCCGCGCCTCATGCCGGAACAGGTACAGAACGATCGGCTTCGCCTTGCCCGGCTGCTGCTGCATGATGCCGCGGCCGGGCTCCACAAATGTGCGTTTCGCGCCAATCGTTCGCTTGCCCTGCCGTTGCAGCCGGAACGACTCCACGAACATGCGCCGCGGCACGTTCTCGCTGAACGTTGGCCGCGCCGGGCTCCCCTGCCTCGGGATCGCGATCGCGCTGCGCCCCGGCTGCGGCTGCTTCGCCTCGCCGCTCTCGAACTGCTTGAGCAGCAGACGCGCAGCCTCGCCCACCTTGACGGTGACCGCCAGCCCGCCCGGGCGCGCGCTCGCCCACGGCGTCTGAATCACCGTCGCTTGCCGAAGGATGAACTTGCCGCCGCGCGGCCGCAGCCGGAACACGTCACGCACATGCGCGCGCTCGGCGACTTGGATCTTTTTCGCCGTGCCGTTGAGAGCGTTCGCCGCTGCGATCCGCAGCGAACGCTCTCCCTTGCGCATGTAGTTCAGCACGTCGCCGGCCTGCGTCGAAACCCGGATTTGGATCACTTAGGCCGCCGTTGCGGTTTCCTGCCGCAGATCGAGCTTGTCGCGCTCGCCCTCGTAGAGCACGAACGCATCGACAACAAAGTTGGTGATCGCACCGCTCGGCGCGTTGAAGCCGATCTGGATGAACCCCCACGGGATGTATTGGTGCGGTGCGGTTGGCGAGATGATGCTGATTGCGCCGTTGAGGGTGACGTTCTTGCCGCCGATCTGATCGGAATGCGTGGTGCCCGCGGCACCGGCGAACCCGGCGTCAGCCTGCACCATGCCGAAGCCCGTCATCACCGTGGTGCCAACCGTCTGCGCCCCTGCGGTCGCGCGCGCGGTCAGGATGATCGCCTTCGCGCCGAGGCATGGGATCTTCAGCGTCGAGGTGCTGCCGCTGTATGACGCGAGATTCACAACGTTCGGGTAATAAACACATTTCGCCACCGCTCACCTCCTAGTCGATGTTGATCGCCATGATCTCGGTGCTCCAATCGGACGGCCCAAGGTTCTGCGTCACGTCGAGCACGAGCATCGCCTTCCCGGTCCAGAGTCCATCGCTGCCATACTTCGAGAACGAGGCTTTCGCGTCAACCGACGAGTCGATCGGGATCACCTGCATGCGCCGCACATCGGGCATGTAGTTAGTGGAGAGCTTACACACCACGCGCGGCGGCCCGCCCACATCGAACCGCCGGTTGCGCAACTGCACCGCCGACGACTCGTCACGGATCCACTCCGCGGTGACTTGCAGTTCTTCGCGCGGATCGTAGTAGCTCTCAAACGTCGCCGCGATCGTCTCGCGGCTGCCGCGCTGATAGTCGGCATGCGTCATCCCGAACGTGAATCCGGCCGAATCGGTTTTCGCGAACCCCACCACGTCGGCGCAGTTCGTCGCCACGTTGGCGCCCGTGCCCCACTTGTACGTCTTGGTGTTCGTCACGTCGCCATCGCCGATGAAAAAGCGATCGCCGTAGCGGGCTTGCGGTGCCGTGATCGAGGCCGCTGCCGCCGGCGCGGAGCCCGATGCGTAGATGAACCCGGCCGCGGGCAGCGCCGAGGTGGCGAGGCCGGCAGCCGTGTTGAGCGACGGGAACGTGAACGTGCCGCCCGTGGCCGAGATCGTGAACTTGTTGGTGCTGTGCGCGTAGCTGCACGAGAACACTCGGCCGTGCCCGGGCACAGCGTTCATCGCCCGTGCGATCTCAAGCGCGAGCGTTTCGGCGGCATAGTCGGCGGCCGCGAGCGTCGCCTGATACGGCGATCCGCCGACAACGAAATCGAACAGGTTGTTGAAACCGGCCTTGATCGAGAACCCGTAGCCGGTGAACTCGGAGTTGTCGGCCTCCTGCGCACGCACCTTGGTGCGCCATTCGTCCGCGAGGTTGATCGCGGAATACGTGCCGGCAGCGAGCGTGCATGCCTTCGTGACACCGCCCACGACCCAATCGAACTTGTCGTTGACGCCCGTGGTGATCACTAGCTTCTGATCGCGCACGGTCGGCTGCGTGAGCCCCTGACCGCTGCCCGTGGAGTTGACGAACGCCTCGTAGAGCGTGCGGTTCTTGAAGTAATCGAACCCGTATTTCACGCGCAGCGCGTGCCGCACGTCCACAACGCTCGTTTCCTCGGCCATGAACCCGGCCATGAGATCCCACGGCACCGCAAGGTCGTAGTCGATCAGCGCCCCCGGCTTCCACGGGAACGCGAGCCACTTGTTCGTGAACCGATCGAGGAACACCGCGACGCCGGCCTGCTCGGCCATCTTTTGCACCGCCTGCTGCACCGACATGCGCTCGGCGATGTGCACCGCGAGCTTGAAGTCAGACGGCTGCGCGTTCCGCAGCGTGTCGCGCAGATCCACAAAGCTGCCGGTCACGCCGACGCCCGTCTCGATCGAGCCACCCGACACGCCGCCGTAGGTGACAAGGAAATGCCGGATAATGTCGGCCGGGCGCTCGATCAGCGCGCTCGCAACGCCGGTGTAGGTGCCGCTGCCGTCATCCTTGTAACCCTTCACGTTGCCGTAGAACTGGCCTTCGAGCGAGAACTGCGGGTCGATGGTCGCGAAAATCTTGAGCGGGATAGGGCGGCCGCCGACAGGTTGGTATCGCGGCGCGTTGACGATCCTTTGCCCCTTCACCACGCGCTTGCCCGGCGTCACGAGACTGCGCTGCGGCCGGTACTTCACGACCAGCACGACCCAATAGATCTTCGCTTTGTTCGTCGCGCCGCCGGTGAAATCGATGCGCACATCGAACAGCGCCGTGCCGTTGTCGCCGAACCCCCAAGCGTTCGCGTCATAGTCCGCCGCGGCCCACGTCCCCGTCTGCACGGCTGGAGTCGTCGCGGTCGCGACCCAGTTCGCGGTCGTGGTGCCGAAGCCGACGCCCGGGGTGCGCGAGCGGATGCGCAGGTTGTTGGCGTTGCCGGCGTCGCCCGACCACGCGACATAGTATTGAACCGACTCGATGCGCCCGAGCGCGCCAGCGTTCGGCAAGATGAGTTGAAGCTGAGTCTTGCCGGCGCCCTGATCCAGCGTCGAGAACGTGGTTTCATCGAATGGATCCATCGCCCGCCGCGGCTCGCCGGCGGTGTTCTCGCCGCCGGTCGTGCGCACGTCGATGGGAATGATCGCGGCATAGGCGATCGTGCCCTCATCGGCAATCGACAGGTAGCTCTCGCTGCTGCCGAGGTTTTCGGTGATGCCCGCGGTATCGAGCGGGTTCAGCAGGTTCTCGCCCACGATGAACGCCGAGAGCCCGTTCGCACGATCGAGAATGTCGGTACACAGATGCGACGCCGCCACCACCTTCACGTTCGCCGCGCCGACGCCGGCATCGACCAGCACGAGCGGCACGACGCCGAGCCCGGCGCCGGAATCCTCCTGCTTGCTGCGGCTGCCGTAGCCGGTTGACCACGGCGTGCGCATCTTCGGCGCGCTGTGATCGCCGTAGATGATCGGGATCGGGGCGCCCTGCGACACATCGGGCGAGTCGGGATAACTCACCTTGTCCACGACCGTAGGCGGCACCTGCCGGTTCCACGACATATCTTGCAGCAGCAGCAGCCGCATGCCTTCTGGCCCAATGTCCACGACGCGCGACACGCGGCCCTTGTAGATCTGGAACATATCGCTCGAACTGAGCGGCGCCAGTTCCGGCGGCATCACCACCCACAGATAGAGCGTCACGAGCGCGTTCGCGAACAGGTTGCTCGCGAGCATCGTCTGATTCGTGTCCGCGCTTCCCGTCTGATTCGGGTCGCGGCGCTTCGCGAGGTAGATCGAGGCATCGCTCGGGTTCACTCCCGGCGAGAGCAGCGCCACCGATTCTCGGATCGCATCGGGGCGCAGCCCCTCGACCCATGTGTTGCCGTCCGGGGTGTCGCACCCGAACGTCGCGTAGCGCAGCGTTTTTGCGCTCGGCGTCGTGATCTCGATCTTCGCGAGGCACACGCGGTGAACGTTCGTGTGCCGCCACGCCAGCTTGAACGCATCGGTTGCCGGACTGCTCACGGCATCCCCACGAACTCAACGTCAACGTCATAGGTGCTGCCGAACACGAGCGCGTCGGTGAGCTTGCCGGCGCGCATGAACACCTCGTAAACGGCCGGGATCTCGTCAATGAGCAGCGCCGGGTACGGCTGCACCTGCGCCAAGATGAACGCCGTGCGCACGGCCGCCGGGCAACTGGCCCACGGGAACGAGAAGGTTTTTGCGACGAGCCCCAACTGATTCAGCACCACCACGCCAGAGGGAAGCGTCTGCTCGCTGCGGATCTGCTCGATCGTGCGCGAGCCGCCGCGGGAGTAGATGCCGCCAAGATCGGTCACGTCGCAAGCGTAAAAGTTGCCGAGGGTGAACGAGGTGGGATCGATCGAGACAGCGATCTCGAACCTGACAGAGCGGCAGGTGATCGCCGAGAACTCGATCCAGTCGTCGCGCAACCCGAGGCCGCCACCGCCGAGCGAGGTGCCATCCAAGATGCCGCGCGAAGTCCATGTGCCGCCCGGGGTGTAGGCGCCGGTCTGCGTGAACACCTCGATTTGATCCACGCGCCCGTATTGCGTGCGAAATCCGCAGTAGGCGACCGTATCGATCGTCTTGTCGGCGCCGAACGAAAAGTCAACGTCATAGTTCCCGATGCCGAGATCGCCCGATCGCCACAGATCATAGCGATCGTGGTGCAGCAGCTTCGCCATCGTCCACGGCGCAAGCTCGAACAGCGCCGGCGCCCCGCCGCCGGTGCCGTTCTTGAGCACGAGCCCGGCGCTTTGCGCGCTCACGAGGAAGTTCGTGATCCCGAGCTTGACGTTGCTCATCCCGAGGCCGCCGCGATCTCGGAGAGCCGGCTATCGGCCGTCCGCATGGCGCCCGTAGGCGACAGCAGTTCGCCGAGCACGTCGCGCGGCGAAAGCGTCTGGATCACGAACGTATTGCCGCCGCCGCGCGCCGCGGGCGCCGCGGCCACGTTGGCGCCAGCCGTGAACTTGTTGGCCGCGGTCGTGGCGTTCCCGAGGCCGGCGCCGCCCACCTCGCCCACGCTGCCGATCGCGCCGCCGAGCAGCGGGTTCCCGGTGAGCGATCCGACGACCAGCCCGAGCAGCTTGAAAAACCACTTGATCGCTTCGGACGCAAGCAGTTCACCCACCGCAGCGAGAATCCCCTGCACCATGCTGTCGATGATCGCTTTCCCCGCGCTGCCGAACGTCTGCATCTTGTTGGTAAGGTTCTGGAACACATAGGCGAACCCGTTCAGCATCGAGTCGCGCAACTGCGCCATTGCCGACGCGATGCGATCGGCGTTGCGCAGCGCAGACTCGGCCCACTCGCCGAACTGAAGCCCGGGATCATCGGCCGGCCCCTGCACCTGAATGAGCTTGAGCATCGACTCACGCGAGCGCGCGACGCCCTTTGTGATCTCATCGAACACGCGCTCGAAACTCGCGCGTTCCGAAATGTCCTTCGGCTCGAACCGCATGCTCGTGACGAGTTTTTCCTTCCACTCCGCGAGCTTCTTTGCCGCCGCGGCCGCGGCCTTCTCTTGATCGGCGAGCCACGCCTTGAAGTCGGCCGCGCCCTGCTCGTTGCCGGGGCCGAGCATCGGCTTCTCGCGCGCCGGCAGTTGAATATCGGCGCCGAGCACGATCGCCGCCCCGCGCGCGAACCACGGAATCTTGTTGATGCGGTTGCCAATGTCGATCAGGTGCTCGATCACAACGAGCATCTTCGTGATCGTCGGCGCCATCCCCGCGGCGGCCTGTTTCCAAAAGCCTTCCCACCGCACCTTTAGCCCGTCAACGGCGTTCTCCATCTTCAGCATCTTGTCGAACGCCAAATCATCGAAAACGTTCCCCGTATCCTTGGCGTCCTGCGACACCCTACCGAACGCTTTCGCCAGTTCGAGCAGCACCGGAATCGCTCGCGTGCCACCGCGGGAGCCGAAGATCTCCATCGTTTGCGTCACGCGCTCGGTGGGATCCTTGAGCGCCGCGAGCCCCTGCGCTGCTTGGATCAGCGCCGTGAACGTGTCGTGCGAGGTGACGCCGAGCTTGGCGAGAAGCGGGTTCTGTTCGGAGATCGCTTTGTTCAGGAACTTGATCGAGGTTTCGAGCGTCTCGGCCGCGATGCCGTTGGTGCGAAAGCTGAACTGAAGCACCTGAAGGTTCTTGACGCTGATCCCGGTAACGTCGCTGAGGTTGCGCAGCGCCTCGGCCGCGGCCGTCTGCGTCTCGATGAACTTCACGGCTTGCTCGCCGGCGGTGCGCACGGCATCGCCGAGCATCTTTAGCGCCTCGAAGCTCACCACCGTCTTGAGGCCGCCGATCAGCCCCTCGAAGCTCCGTTGGATGTTCTTCAACGTCGCCGAGGCTTCATCGACGGCCCGGATCGTTACCTTTGCTTCGGCCATCTAGTTGTCCTCGTACAGCGCCGCCAGCGTCAGCAGAATGGCGCCGATCCCCATCTTGTCGCGTTGGATCGAGCGCGAGATCTCGGCGTTGAATGTTCGCGCGCGGTACACCCGGCCCGCGCGCCAGATCGTCAGGTTCGTGGCAAGATCAGGATCCCGAAGCGCCTGCAACGGCGTCATCCCGAACGCCCTCGCGTACCGCGATAGTTCCAGTGCTTTCGCCCCCTGCCTCTCGTTGTCGAACAGGAAACGTAGCGGCTTCGGCCGCCCCGCTCGCGAACCCGCTCAATCGCAGGATCACGGCGGCCAATGTCGATAGGTCGGTCACACTGAGATAGTGCCCCGGCAACGCCGGCGGGCACTTGGCGGGATCCCACGAGAACGCCGGGGCGATTCGCCGGCCATCGGCGCCGATCAACGCCGTGCCCGCCTCGACAATCGGCGGGAGCACGGCACGGATCTGGTCGAGCGAATCGAGCGTTGGGTCGGTGAGCTTCGCCTTCAGTTCCTCAACGCTCATGGACGCACCCGGTAACCCGAGGTGTTTGAGGTACAGCAGTTCATCGATGCGCGTGCACTCGACCGCGAACGGCTCGTTGTCGCGCGTGCGCAGGTGTTCCAGTTCCACGATCTCGACCGGGGCAACAACCTCGGTGGGATCGCTTGCTCTCTCCCGGCTCATCCTTGCCCCCTTTACGGCAGTGCGGCCTCGGTGTTGCGGAACCTCGCGAGCAACGCGGTGGCGTCGCCCGTGTCGTTGTACGCTTCCCATACGGCAGTTGACAGGATCACGCCGTACCCCGCCACCGGCGCGCTCATCTCGACAAGCTGCGACTTGTTCGACCGAAGCTCGAACTCGCGCTTGCTCGTGGAGCCGATCGTCGTCGGGTTCTGGAAGATGAGTTGTGGCGAGCCGTTCGTGAACGCGCGCGCCGCGTCCCACTGCGTCAGCGTGGTGAACTCCTGCTCGAACCGCCAGCGCGCGGTGAGGAAGTCTTGCCGCAACGGCTCGTCCATCGTCAGGCTCCCGAGATAGAACCGATCCTCGGTGTGCGGCTGTTCGAGCGTCACCTCGAACGACCTGATCCGCACGCTCCCGGCCGCATCGGCGGTGCCATCGTCCATCGTGATGCCTTGGTGATACAGCACCGGGAACACCGCGGGGAAAGACAGCGCGCCGGTTGGCGTCTGGTTCGAGACGTAATCCTTGGCGAGCACGGTGAACTCGACTTGCAGCATCGCATCGTCGCCCGTGCCGGCCCGGCCGCTCACGCGCATGCTGATCAGCTTCATGCCGAGAACGCGGAAGCACTTGCCCGCGGTCACGTCGCCGATGATCACCTCGGGCGAATACGAGTTGAGGGTGGCGCCCTCCTTGAACGTGTGATCGCGCACGCCGGTTTCAACGAGCGAGTTGGAGTAGGTGCCGAACAGCCCCCGGAACAGTTCGAGCAGCCCCTCGAAGTTGAGCCGCACCACGAACGTGCCGCGCACGGAATACGGCCCTTGGAACAGCCCGCGCCGCGACTGCGCCGAATACAGCGATGGATCTTGGATCACAGAGACGTTCGGCTCCACGTCCCACGAGATCAGTTCGAGCTTGGAAGTCGGCGCGATGTATGTTCCATAGGTCGTTTCTTTCGGGCCGATCTGAAGGTAACTCTTGTGTCCGAGGCCGGGCATGGGTCACACCTCCCCTAGTACCAGAGCGTAGCCGCGGGTTTCGTGAAGTTGTAGGTCTTGCAGTGGCAGGCAAAGAACGCCGTGCGCACGGTCCCGCCGGACGTTCCAGTTGTCAGGAATGCGCCCATGATCACGGGCGAAGTCATCCCGTTCGCGAACTGCGGCAGCTTCGCCGGATCCGTGATCTCGGCGCCCAACACACCGTCAACGAACGCTTGCAGCTTCGGCGCGAACGGATCGTAGAGCAGCCGCAACCGCGATCCCGTGTTCTGAGTGGCCGCAGCCGGCAACCCCGTGAGCGGCACGATCGCGATCTGATTGATCCCGTCTCCGGTGCTGCTCACAAGTTCCCATCGTGAGTTTCCGAAGCTCCACCGCAGTTGCGCGAGCGGGAAGCCGCTCACGGCGTTGACCGGAAACGGCGGGTTCTGCCCCATCGAGCCGATCTCGATCCCGACATACATGGTCGCCGTCTGCGTGAAAGCCACCCCTCGCGTGAGCGTGCATGCAATCTCTTGCGTGTATCGCGACCAGTGCTCGCCGTTCGGCCCGAGCAGGAAATCGCCCGAGAGCAGTTCCTCGATGCGCGCCTCGGTGATCTTGTTCGCGCCCTGCGTGGTCGCTTCGAGGATCAGCGCCGGCGGCTCGACCGTCTGCGTCGTGAACCCGCCGCTGTTGCGCTCGACAACGGGCGCCGTCGAGAACGGGTAGATGCGCAGTAACGTGCGCTCCATGTCGAAGCTCAACATGCTTGGATCCGCGAGAAGCGAGAGATCGTGCGGCACCGTGGCATCGATGCGGAACTCCTGCATGCCCATGTAGGCGCCGGAGCGCAGCCATGCCTCGCCGCCCTGAAAGTTGAAGCTCCCCGGCCAGATCCCCGAATCGCTGAATGCCGATTGGAACGTGCCCTCGGCCGCGAAAATGACGCGCAGCACATCGGTTCGTAGATCGAGCGCGCGCTGCATGCCATCCTCGGCGTGAGTCGAGCAAACCCACACCCCGAACGTCGCGGTGATCCGGTGCGTCGCGGTTCCGCCATCGGCATCCCTGAACTCCGTTCCAAGGTGCTGAAGCCACATCGACATTTGATTGGGGCCGGGCATGCTGTCGCCCGGCGGCCCAACCTTCAGCGTCGGCGGTGCACCCGTGAGCCAGTTGCCTACCGGCGCGGTTCCGATCTTTTCAAGCTCGGCCTGCAACGCGGCCAGCATGAGGTTTTCGAGCGCCTGCTCGGGCACATCCACCCCCGTCACTTCGCAGCACAGAACACCTCGGTGAGCTTCCCATCTTGAATGCGTCGCTGCCGCATCACCCTGAACTGCGCGCCGCCCGTCACTCTCGTGATCGTGGCGCCCTCGACAAGCACGCCCGGCGGCCAATCACTTGTCCATACCGTGATCCGCGTCGCCGGCCCGATGAACTCTCCGGACTGCGCGTCGAGGATCGGTTCTTCGCCATCGTCAACGATGCCCTTGGCGACGGTCGATGCCACCTGTACGTCCTCGCCGAAGTCGGCGAAAAACGCCGCAGCATCGCCGTCGCCAAGAGCCATCGCCTACGTCACCGCACCTTCTTGACGCCGGTTCCGGAAACGCTCACGCCAATGCTCGTGCCCGTCTCCGTGCCGATGTAGCGAATGAAACGCTGGCACGACTGAAGATCGAGCGTGATCAACCCGACCTGATTCGCCGTGCTCACGATCGCGAGCGCCGCGCCGGAAACATCGACCCAGTTCGTTGAACCATCGGCGCTCGACTGGATCTTGCCCGTCACCGTGCCGGCACCCGCGACGGCGCCGGTCATCTGCACGATGTGCAGAAGCCCGTCGAAGTCGAGCGTATCGACAGCGGCACCCGTGAATGTTCCCGTGATCACCTGCGGCGGGCACAGTGGCGCGACCGGGCTTCCGATCGACTGGAACAACGCCGCCGCGTTGCTTGCACCGGGCATTGCATGCCTCCGTTTCTGTGTAGGCGGGTGACGCGGCTATTTCATCGGGGCACCAGTCCCCGACTATTTCGCCGCGCCCCCCAACACGTTCACTCGTCGTTCGACCCGCGCCTGCGCCCGGGCTTCGCCGGCTCCGGCGGCCCGGCGCCGGCATCTTCGCCGGCACCGGGCTCGGTCGCCTTCGGGGCGGGATCCGAAGGCGCGGGGGTTTCCTCGACCACGAACGCCAGCCGGCCCATGCGCACGTACACGCGAGCCGTGTATTCGTCCGTCTCGAACACGTCGCCCGGGTAGCGGTTCGTACCGCTCACCGCGATGCCGAAGTGTCCGATGCACTTCACCTTCACCGGCTTGCCGCCGGCCTTCTCGAACTGCTCGACAACCATGTGATCGCCCTCCTTCAGCCTCGGGGTTTACGTCGCGCCGTTGGCCTTCGAGAACGATTCGGGGTGCCGGATCAGTTCGTCGCACATCTGGAAGCTCGTGACCTCGATCACGCCGCGCTTCTTGAGCGTGTACGGGTCAACGATGATCTCCATGCTCGCGAACAGCGCGACGATGAGATCCATCCAGTTGCCGAACACGACGCCAAGCTGCGAGCCGCCCGTGGCCTCGTCCGTGCTCATCGTGGATGAAACCTGATTCGTGGCATACGCCCGGTAACCCGAAACCTCGCCCTCATCGAATCGACCCGTCCAGATCGGACGGCCAGCCGCCGACGCCGAGAAATCGAGATTCTGCTTCAGCTTGCCGGCCGCGGTCGGGCACGTCATGTAACCCATCGTTCCGGCGAGCGCGTTCGCGTTGGCGACCGCGGTCTGCATGTCCACGAGCTTGCCGTAGTTCGCCACCGTGCCGCCGAAGCTGATCGGCGTCACGCCGGTCTGCTTGTAGATCCCGACCGGCTCGCCGTTCGCGCCGAGCCCGTGGATCGCAGCGCGGTCGATCGCGAGCCCGTGCGCGATCGCCAACTCATCGCGCACCCACGCCTCGGCGTCGATGCTCGACTGCACGAGGAACTGCCGGCTGTACCCGGTGCTGCCCTGAAGCGTCTTGGGCACGAGCGTGGCGAGCCCGAGCGCCGGATCGGAAACGGTCACATCGGCGCCCGGGTTTTCTGCGACCCAAAACACCGTCATGCCGCCCGTCTGCCGCGGGAACGCCACCGGCCCGGTCAGCCCGGTGAGCAGCCGCGCGCCCATCTGGAACACGAACGCCCGGTTGCGCAGCAGTTCGATCAGTTCGCCCGGCTGCTCGAACACAGCCTCGGCGCCCTTCGTGATCGTCTTGCTGTCGAGCGTTCGCTTGCTCCACTCGCGATCCCGCAGCCGCATCGGCACGAGAATGCTGATCTTGTTCGCGCCCCGCGACGTGATCCCGGTCGGGTGCGTGCGCAGCAGTTCCTCGTGCACCTCGGCCTCGACGCCATCGAGGTTCGAGTCGGCCGCGCCGAGGATCGCACGCCGGTAGCTGTACCGCTCCCGGTCGCGCTTCGGCATCTCGCGCAGCGGATCCGGCGGCTCGATCGCCGAACCCTTCGTGCGCAGGAACGCGATCGCCTCGGCCTGCGCCACCTCGACGCTCGTTCCCTTCTGGATCCACTCGCTCACGCGCTCGGCGGGAAGGCCGGCGGTCACGGCAACCTCGGCGAGAGCACGCACGCGCTCGCGCTCGCCCTCGATTGCCTTCTGCTTCACGTCCTTCTCGTTGCCTTCCATCGTGCGAACCTCCCGTTCGGGGTGATCGTCCTCGATCTCGACATTGAACGAGATCGCCCCGGCGTCTCGTCCGACTCCGACCGTGGGATCGGCCGGCACTCCAACAAGCGAAAGCTCAACGGGCTCCCATGACGTGATCCGCCACAGATCGCCCTTCTCGTCGTTTTCCTCGACCAGCTTCGCGCGCTTCGGGATGTACCCCACGGAGATGTTCGCGCGCACGGCATCGGTTACGTCCATCTCCGCGTCTTTGCCGCGCTGCGTCCGCGAGAAGCGGATCACCGCGCGGCCCTTGCGATCCTCGCCGATCGTCGCCGACTCGATCACGCCGATCGGAGCGCCCCGGTGTTCCTCCAACACGGCGGCCGTGCCGGAAGTGAACCGCTGCATGTCCACGGCGCCGGCCGTGTGATCGAGCACCTCGCGGTAGGTGCCGAAGTAGGAACGGCGCTCCACCTCGTGCTCGCTCGAAAACGCCACCTCGTAGCGCGCCACATCCTCGGCGGCCGCGGCCGCGTCGCCGCGAGCCTCGATCTTCCGGATGCTCTCGATCTGCATGAACCGAACACCCGGCGGCCCGGGCAGTTGCTTTTTCACGTTTGCCCTCCCCTCGGCGCGCGCAACCTAGATGCGGCGCCGGCTCACGTCTATTCGTCCGCTGGATGGAATGGCGTGCCCGTTGCGCTCCGGCTTCTCGGCCTTGCCCGGCTCTTCGTCGCTGCCATCGTCCGTTTCCGCCGCGGCGCCAGCGGCCGCGGCCTCGGGGCCGTCGATCTCGACGCCGGCCTGCTCCGCGATCCGCTTTTCCTCGGCAAGCTCGCTCACGATTTCCTCGAAGTCCTGCCCCGTCTCGGCGAGCAGCGAGGTGCGCGACGCGAGCCCGCTTTGAATGCCGACGACGCCGGCCTGCATGTCCTTCAGCGGATCGACCCACGGCCAGCCGCGCGCGGAGAACTTCACCGCGAGGAACTTCCGGAAGTCGCGCGAGTCGAGCACAAGCTCACCCGAGAGCAGCGCCATGCGCAGCCACTCGGCATAGACGGGCCGCAGCAGCCGGTTCTCCCACCAGTCCTGAATCGTGCGCCAGTAGTCGCGCTCAACGAGCAGCCCGGAACGCATCGATGAGTAGTTCACGCCTTCGAGATCGTTCCCGAGCGCGTTGTAGCTCATGCCGAGAGCGGTCGCGACCTGACGCATGCCGCCCTTCACGAACGCGCCGAACGCCGTGGCCGGGTGATCCGGCGAGTAGTCGGCGATCTCGTATCCCGGCGGCACGACACCGAACTGCCCGGGCGCCGCCTCGGTGATGAAACCGCTTTGCCCGGCCGCAGACGGCGCGCTTCCGTAGCTGTCCTGTCGCTGCTGAAAGAACAGCATTTTCGCGGCCGAGATCCGCGCGGCCACAAGCTCGCTCTCGATGTAGCCATTTAGGTGCCGCAGCGGGATCACCGCCGCCACGAGCCACGAGGGGCCGCGCGACTGGCCGATGCGATCGGGATCGTACAGGTGGATGATCTCGTCGGCCACGATGCGCAGCCGCTTCCGCTGCACCGCAAGCCCGCTCACATCCTCGGGACGGTCCCACACCCAATAAGCGAGCGGGCGCCGCGTGTCCGGGTGCATCTCGACGCCCATGTGCACGAGGTTGCGCGTGCCGCTCTTGTTGCCGTCCGCGTTCATCGTCTCATCGAGTTGATCCACGTCGATCGGTTCGAGAGCGAAGCGGAATCGGTTGTCGAACCCGCGCCACTTGCGCAGCAGGATCTCGCCATCGCGGGCGATCGTTTTCAGCCACAGCCGCGAGCCGCCGCTGAAATGCACGCGCCCGTCGATCTGCGGGTCGGTGCACCACTCATCCCATGCGTCGGCGATCTTGCGGTTGATCGGCGTGGCAAGCTCGCCGTTGTTGTTGCGCACGCGCGCCGAATGCTTGAAGCCATAGGGGCCGATCACGTTCGTCGCCAGCGCGCGAAGGAAGTGGCGTGCGATCCCGTTGTTTCGCTCCAAGTCACGCGAGCGCGTGCGCATCTTCTGAAGCGTCCACCGCAACTCATCGTCGGCGGTGGCACGCATGCTGATCCAGTCTGCGAGCAATCGATCGCTGTTGGCCGCATCGAAGATCGAGCGCGTATCGACGCCGAGCCACCGCCGGATCCCGCGCTTCATGCGTTTCAGCAGGCTCATGGCCCGGGCTCCGTGAACCGGAAGCTGCCGGTCTGAAGGAACGCGCCGGGATCGCGCTCGCTCTGAAGGATCGTCTCGCAGTAGGCGCGCAGTTTCAGCAGTTCATCGATCGACAGCTTCACGAGCGAGCGGTTGCCGATCTGATAGCTCGCGACGTTCGCAGTCACTTGCCCGGCGATGGCGGCCTCGACCAGCGGCAGCGTCGCCGCCGCCCACGACTGCATCGAGCCCGCTGTCGCCGTGGCAATGTTCGGCGTCACTTCAACCGTGCCGGAGTCGGCCACGAACGTGCCGACGCCGCCCTTGGTCGCGAGCACCTGCCACTGATAGTTACCGGGCAGCAGCGCGCCGGATACCGCCGCGGTGATCGTGAAGTCGAATGCCGCGCCGTTCGCGCTGCCAGTCGCCGGAGTCATGGCGCTCGGGCCGGCAACGTAGAGCAGCGTCGTCCACCCGTCATCGGCCGCGTAGTCCACGAAACTCGCCGTGAACTGCACCGTGGTGCCGGCCGGAAACGTGTCGGGCATCGTGACCGCGATCGCCATGCGCGGCATGAAACACTCGCGAGCGCGAACCGTCTATTCATCTTTCCGCTGCAAACGCCGAAGCCCGCGCCAATCTCCGGCGCGGGCTCATTTCACCTCGACGTTGCGACTAGGCGTCGGACTTCATTGCCGTGACCAACTCCCGGAGCGCCCACGCGCGTACCGCCTGCACGCTGAGATTTTGGAGCAGCGCATTCAGTTCACCCGCGGCCTCGAACTGGCGATCCTCGCTGCCATCGATTGCGGCGGCCTCGGCTCTCGCGAGCTTGGCGAGCAACCGCAGATCCTCGGCCACGCCCCGCGTCAACCGGCGCGCCCTGAGCCGCAGGATCCTCCGTTCAGCGGTTTCGCTTGACACGTTTCGCCTCGCAGGTTGGAGCGTAGTGCCCGCGCTCGCCGCAGCGCGTGCAGTGCCGCGGCTTCGACGGACCGTTGCCGGCGAACCCGCCCATGCGCGCAATCTCCCGGCGCCGGCGCGGGCTCAACTTCGCGGCCCGTGCCTTGCCGCCGGCGCTGTGCCACGCCTTCGTTTTCGGTTTCATTCAGTTCACCCCCTCCCGGGTCGTCATGGTGCGCGGGATCAGATTCGCGAACCGCCCCGCCGTGTGCGTTGTCTGCTGCCACTTGATCTCGCCGAGCCGCGCCGAGCCGGCGTAGCGTTGGATCGTCGCCTCGCCGCAGTACGCCGCGGTCCGTGTCTCGGCCGTGAAGTGAACCGCGTTCACGGCGCCGGGCATCTGCTGCACCGGCTTCCCGATCCACGGCTGCGCCGCCGCCACGGTCGGGAAATGCGCAATCCAAGACTCGTGAACGGTCACGATCATCTCGGCCTGCATCATCACCGCCTCGTACCGGATCATGCGCGCTACCTGATCCATCTCCGCATCGCTGTTCGCGAGCATCGGGATCAGCGTGCGCCCCTCGCGCCCGAGCACGAGCGCCACGCCGTCGATCCTGCCCGCGGCATTGAACATCTCGACGCACATCGCCGCCCAATCGAGGATCCACTTGCGATCGCTCGCCTCGATCATCGCCAGCACCTCGGCCATCGTCAGAACCCCCGGAGCTTGCGCCGCGGGCGCCGACGCTCCGCGGCCCGCAGCGCGAGAATGGTGTGAAGCTGCCCGAACGTCACCTCGAACTGCGATGCCTCACGCTGGTATTTCTGGCGCACGCCGATCATCCCCGTGCCGTCCGGCTGCGCCCGCAGCGTGATCACAAACTCGCCTTCGCCACTCGGTGCCCGGTACTTCGCCGCGCGCTTCAGTGACCGCGCCATCTCGTTCCTCCTTGCCGTGTCGGGCCGATTCCCGACTGCAAGCATTATATCATGCCTGTCAAGATCGCCACGTTCGCTTAGTCATTCCGAGCAGCTTGCACAGCGCAGTTAGATCAAGATCGCGCTGTTCCTTCTCGCCGATGTTCGTCGGTGGCGCGCCGGCCCACACGACGATTCGCGCCGCGGCCTCCTTCAGTTCCTCGATACGCACCCTCATGTCGGTGGCGTCACGTCGCGCTGCTCTGAGCAGCTTTGTTGCCTCGTTCATTGTCGGCCTCCGTTACCTGACGAGGTGATGAACCTTGCGCGACACGACCAGCGGCTTGCCGGCCGGCCCCTTCACGAACGGTGCGATCCACTTCGCCCGGTGCATCCCGAGCGTCGCATACCACTGCCGGCGCCAATGCCCGTTCACGATCCAACGACGCGACCACTCGACCGAACCCGGCTGCGGGTGCTCCGTCTCGTGGCGCTGCCGGCGCAGCTTCACAACGATCACCTCGGGCCGCACCGAACTCGGGCGCTGCGCCTTTTCCAGCCGGCGCCGCGCCGCGCGCTCGATCGGCGTTGTCGTGCATTCGGCATAGTCGCGCATCATCGACCACAGCGCGACGGGCATCGTGCGCATGTACCGCACCGTGCTCGCCGCGGCCTCGGGAGTCGCCCCCGGCGCCCACCCTGCGATCGCATCGGGCTTGAGCGGTTCCACGCCGAACACCTCAAGATCCTCGCCGGTGAACATGAGCGGAGCGTTCACGCGAAGGTATTCGCTCCGGTCTTTTGCGGGCAGCCGCTCATCGAGCGGGTCGCTGTAATAGCTCCAAAATACACAGTGCTTCCCGTTCTCAACGACCCGGCGCCACGCGAACGCCGAGATCACCATGATGCCGCCTCGCAGATCCATCGCCTTCACGCCGCGCTCGTAGAATGCGATCCCGCTCGGCGTCGGCAGATCCGACTCATGGATCGGCTGGATCGGCATCGTGGCCGATGCGTGCTCGGCGAGCGTCGCCATGTCCTCGCTGATCAGGTACGTGCGCGCGCCGGCCAGAGTGATCGTTTCCCACTCCGCGCGCGCGTTCGCGTGGTCGCTCTCGTTCGGCTCGATCGAGCCGGCGTCAGCGGTCGCCCATATGAACCGCGGGTGCCCGCGCCGGTGCGCCAGTTCGAGCCAAGCCTGCATGAAACTGGCGCCCTTCTCGCTGCGCCAGAACTTGCGCAACGAGTCTTGAATCTCGACCGCGAGCGTCGGGGTGATCCGAAGCCGGCTCACGACGCCACCTCGGCGGCCTTGAGCGCCGCCATGCGCCGCTCGATCCGGTGCACGCGCTGCGTCCACGAGCGCAGCGCCGTGTTCGCCCGCTTCGCCCGGGTGCTCCAATGCTTGCGCATCACCTCGGCCCGGGTGAGCAGCCGTTCGAGCTTCTCGGCCGGCGTCAGCTTCGGCGCCGCCGGCTTCAGTTCGAGCAGCATCCACTCGGCCCACGCCACGCTCTCGCGCCACTCTGGATGCCGAAAGCCGAACTGCTTGCTCCGACGCATCCACCGCTCGCCGCGGGCGCCGGCGTTGTGCGCCAGTTCGTGCACGATGATCTGCGCGAGCACGAACCGATCGACGTTCGGCGGCACCCGGACCAGCGACCGCGAGCCGTTGACGGTGGCGTGCCCGCTCGCGTACCGGCGCGCCGGCGCGAACTTCACCACGAGCCGCCGGCGCTCGTCGCCGAACACCTGCTCACGCGCGCGCACGACGAACGCGCGCAGATCCTCGGTGCGGTACTTCGTCCGATTCTCGATCTTCAGCGTCGCCCTCACCGCACACCTCCTAGCGCGATCGCCCGCGCCCGCGCGCGCTCATCGTTCTGGCGATCGTATTCGGCGAGCGCGGCCGTGATCACCTCATCGAGCGCCCGGATCGCCGGCGCCACATCCGCGAGCGCGGTGCCGGGCCGAACCGTGACCTTCCGGATGGCGTCGATCGTCAACGCGCCACGGCGCGCGAGGCTCACTAGTGCGCCGGCGGTTCTCTTGTTCAGCATCACGCACCTCCCGGCGCGCAGCCGCGCCACTCGATCTCGCCAATCCCGATCCCGGCGCCGGCGAGGTTGTTCGCGAACCAATGCCGTGCGATCTGCTCGGCGCTGCGCACGGTGAGCGCGCTGCGCACCGTGCCGTCCGGGAGCATCACGAGGAACCCGGTGCCGTCTGTCTCGACAATCGCCTTGCCCTGAAACTTCCGGGCCGTCGCGCGGCGCTCGCACGGCTCGGCGCCCGCGTAGCACGAACAGCACTGTGCATTCCCGCCGAGAACGATGTGCACTTCCTCGCCAGCGTAGATCGTGCGCTCGCAGCTACGGCACTCGGTGTTCGCTTGCGCCCTCACAGAACACCGCCCTTCCGGTCGTTCACCGCGCAATCGACCATCGCCGTGACGCCGCCCATCGCGGCATCCGCCAGTTCCTCGCGCAGCGACCAGCCTTCGAGACGCGCCCGCGCCGTCGCGGCCTCGATCTCCGCTTCGGTCAGCGTCACCTCGACCCGAATCACGAACCGCTTGCTCACGACCGCACCTCCTTCACCATGCGGACGTTGAACCCGCACCGCACGCCGTCGCTGTCGAGCGCATCGAAGTTGCCGTCAAGATCCGGCGTCGTGATCACGACGCAACCGCTCTCGAACTCGGTGTTGAACACGTCACCGCGCCGCAGCGTGATCTCGGGCTTCGCTACCTGCTTCTTCATGGCGTTCATCCTTGCCGCGGGCGCCCGATCTCTCGGGCGCCCGCCGTGAGCGATTACTTCGTGAACCCCTGCCAGTCACACGCGGGCTTCGTTGAGTCCGCGCGGAATCCCACGGCGCCGAACTGCGAGCACTGCCACCACCCGGCGAGGCTCGTGTTGTTCCGCAGCGTGGCGCCGCACTGCGGGCACTTGCCCGTCGCGACGACGCGCGCCACCTCGGCGCGCGCCTCGTTGATCCGAGCGTTCGAGAGATCGCGCTCGGCCTGCACGATACAGATCCGACCGTTCGCGAGGTTGTGGTGCCGGCAGTGCAGCGAGTGACACGGAACCGCCTGCTCGCGCTGCGCCGTCGCCGCCGCGACCGTCATCTGCTTGTTCCTCCTTGCCGTGAGTGGAACCTCAACCCTGCAAGTAGTATCGGCACTCCCGGCCCCGGATGCAAGCACTATTTTCCCCGCTATTCATGCGGCTCCAACCGGGGTGCTCGCGGGCCGAGATCCAGCCGCATGCCCGCCCGGCCCCCGGCCGCGCGCGCCTCGGGATCCGGCTCGGCGAACTCGGCTCCACCCTCATCGCGCACGGGGCGCCGCGCTTTCATCCATGACATTGCGGCATCGCTCGACTGGATCCGCGCCAGCGCATCGCTCACACGCATGAGCGCCGCCGGCCCGTGCGCCGCGGCCTTCTCGCGCTCGAACTGCAAGCGCCGATCCTCGCGCATCCGGTAAATGATCATCTCGACCATGCCGAAGCGGAAGCTCTCGGCGCGGCGCAGCCCGCCACCGGCCGCTTGCGACTTCGAGATCCGGATCACCTCGCGCGCGATCCAGCCGTACAGCATGCGCGTGATCTCGACCGATGCGCGCCGGCCCGAGATCTCGTAGCTGCGCCCGCGCCCGCGCGAGCCGACGAACGCGGCGCAGCCGTTGAACGCCGCGAGCCCGGCAACGAGGTGATACTTCCACAGCGTGAGCTTGCCTTCGCTGTCGAGCCAACCGTGCTCGTAATCGAACGTGCTGATCATCGCATCGGCATCGCCGGCCTCGGCCTCGTCGCGCGTCATTTCCCACTGATCGAGAATCACCTGCGCGCGCGATGCTGCCGCGGCGGCTTCGCCCGGCGTGCCGGCGCGATCCGCGAGCGCGAACAGCTTGCGCACCTTTTCCATCGCCTCGCGTCGCGTTGTCACCTGTCGCCTCCTTGCCTGAATGACGCGAGCCGCTCGCAGATCCTCCGATACTGCGACGGCAGCCCGCGCTTGTCCTGCCACTCGATCGACCCGGCGCAGATCAGTTCGGCGCCGGTGCCCGTCTCGCGCGTCGTCTTGTGGCACATGAAATGCCCATCGCTGCGCAGCGCGCGCAGGATCTCGGCCCACCGCCCGCGGCGCAGGGAGCGCCGGAGCGCCGCGCCGGCTCCGGTGCGATTGAACGGGCAGTTCGCACACGGCGCCGGCATCCGGTACGCGCTCACGGCTTCACCTTCGGCGGCTGCGGTGCCGGCGGCTTGCATTGGTGCATGCGGCGCCCGAGCGCGTTCGTGGTGACGATCGCCCCGCACTTCGGGCACCGGCAATGCCCCGGACCGGCCGGGCGCCATCCCTCGCGAACGTAGATCGGAGTTGCCACGTCACACCTCCAATCCGAGCGCGCGGCGAACCGCGCCCCGCGCGTGCGCCAAGATCCGCGGCAGATCGCTGCCGTCGATCAGCGGCGAAGCGTGCACCTCGGCCATGCCCTCGTCGGCCACCTTGAGCGCCGCCTTGAGCCGCTCCACTTCCGCTTCCGCAGCCTTGGCGCGGTCATTGCGGTCCTGAAGCCGCTGCACCGTCGATTGCGCATGAACCGCGATGTGCGCGATCTGATTCGGAGTCATGGCCGCGAGGAACGCGGCAGCGAGCACGCCGTTGCAGATGGCGCACGGATCGCCCGGGTTGACAGGCTGCGGCGTCGCCTTCGGCGCTTCGCTCTCGACCGCTGCGGCGTCAAGCTCCGCGCGACAGGTGAGCGGAAGGATCGCCGCATCGATGATCTTCGCCACGTCCACGACGAGAGCCTGCGCATTGCGCTGCATCTCGGCCTTCGCCCAAAACTCGGCGTTGTCCGTGATCGCGTTCAGCCCCTCGCACGCCTCGATGCGCACCTCGGCGAGCGCCGCCATGAGCGCGTCGCGATCGCGTTTGAACCGCAAAGCGGTTTCGCGCAAGCGGCCGGCGGAAGCCGCCCAATCCCGCGCGCTCACCTGCGCCGCCTGAAGCGCCTCGCGCGATGCCGCGAGCGCGTCAGCGATCGACCGCGCGCTGCCGGTGATATCGCGGAGATCGTACAGATGGAACCCGAAGTTGCCGCCGGTGCTCTCGTCCTTGTCGGCGATGAATGCTGCGGCATCCTCGCGCGTCTCGAACGTCCACGCGCTCGCCACCTCGTCGCACACGACGACGAACAGCCCCGGCTTCGTGATCTCGATCTTGCTCATCTGATTCCTCCTTGCCTGAACTGCGCCGTGATCGAACCGCTGTGCGCAGCATGAGGCATCGCCGCGCGCTGTGCAAGCACTATTTCTCGGCCTCAAGCTCGGCGAGCCGCTCCCGCTGCCACTTCAGCACCTCGGCCGCGTTCTCGACCGTTATCCCCCCGGGGAACCGTTCCTCGATCTCCCGCGTCACCTGCTCCGCGATCGCACGCCGGCGCAGCCGCTCGGCCACGCGCTCCGGCGAGTTTGCCGTGGCATCGTCGCGCATGCACTGGCGCAGGAACCGCCCCGGGCGCGGGCTCACTGCCACATCTCCGAGCGCCACATCACATCGGCGCCGAGCATGATCCGGACGCGCCGGAGCCCGCGGCCCTGTTCCGTTTCCGCCCGCACGATGGCCGCCGGCATGGTGTCGGTCGTTCCCACGGTGCACCACTTGCCCCACCGCGTGCCCTTCCCGCCGCGCTTGAACGGATTGCGGTAGAAGCCGCCGTGCTCGCTGATCTGGATCCGGTACTTCGCGCTCACGACTGGCCTTCCCGCGCCTCGAACTCGGCGAGCAGTTCGGCGAACAGACTGCCGGGGCCGTCTCTCTCGGCCTTCTCCTTCAGCCCCGCCCGCAGATCCTCGCGGCGCGCGATGCGCTCGGCGGCTCTCTCCGCTGCTCTCCGCGCTGCCGTCTCCGGCTTCATCGGCTTGAACATTTCAGTGAACCCTCGCTCGGCTTGAGTGGACGGGCGCCCGGGCGATCCGGGCGCCCCCTGCGCCGGATCTACTTCGTCACCTCGGCGGCCTGCTTGTGGCGAGCGCAAAGCCCGCGCTCGGGATCTCCCGTGTACGCCATCCCGCGGCACCGATTTCCGTCCACGTCAGTCACGATGCACCGCCCGACGAGATCCTCGGCCCGGCCGTTGCACGCGAGGTGAATCTGCACCGTGGTCGCCGTCCACGAGCCGCACGCATTGAAGTCCCACGCGAACTGAAGCGCCGGCGAACCCTTCGCGATCTTCTCGCCGCAGTGGCGGCAGACGGCGCGGCCGGTGCCGACGATCTGCTGCGGGCGATCGTCGCCGTACTGGATCAAGCTCGAACGGCCGCTCGCGGCGAAGTCCTCGCGGATCTGACGGGCCGTCCAGTCTTGGAGCAGGTTCCGCAGGTTCTTCAGCATCTCGATCCTCCTTGCCTCGGGTTCGATACCGAACTGCTGTTAAAAGGATCATCGGCCATCTCCCCGCCCCGTGCAAGCACTATTTTCGAGGGGTGTGAGAACGCCTTACCACCGGGTCACCCACCCCCCGCGGGGCCGCTGCCCGGGGGGCCGCGGGCGGGCTCCGGCCTCGGGATCCGGCGCCCCGGGGGCCGCCGGTCCCGGGGCCGCGGCCGGCGTCGAGCCCCCGGGCTTTTCCGCCCACGCTGCCGCCCGGTCCCCGAGCGCACGGATGAACTGCGGCCCCATGATGTAGAGCGCCCCGAGCGCGTACACCTCAAGATCGAGCGCCTCGTTCCGGTCGCGGAGCTTGACCCACTCGCGCACCGCCCCGCGCCCGCGCACGTACCGGCGCACCGCCTTCTCGGCCGTCAACTGCTCAAAGAACTCGCGATCGAGCCAGTCGGCCAGCGGGAAATGCATGTAACCCGGCGACGACTTGTCATCGATCTGAAGCCGCGAGAGCACGATCTCTTTGCCGGTGTCCACGCAGAACATGAACAGCGGCAGCTTGTATCGGTTATTTTTCGATGGGCGCTCGACCAGCGGCTTGCCGGAGTTGCTCGACCCCTTGATCGCGAACGTGATCGGTTCGAGCCCCTGCCGCGCGACGCAATACTGATAGACGCTTTGCGTGTGCATGCCGCCGCTGTCGATCACGACGCGCTCGATCGCCAGATTGCGCCCGCTCTCGTGCACGAGCGGCGTCGCAAGGTACTGGTCGAGCAGCATCCACGTTTTTGTGTTCGAGGGATCGCCGAAGATCTGCCGGAAGTCGAGCACCCACGACCGTTCGCCGGCGCCGTACCCTTTTGCGAGCACTTCGAGCCGATCGCCCTGCACGTCCACTGACGCCACGATCACGCCGACGCCGTTCGGCACCTGCGCCGGGAACGGCTCGCACCGGGATTGCAGAATGTGCGGCTCCACGCTCGTCCCCTTTTCCTCCCACGTCTCGCCGAGCACCGTGTTCACCCACACCTTGAGCTTGAACGGATCGGTGCGGGATTCGAGGAACTCATCCACGCACTCGGCCCACGACTTCCATCCGAGCGGTGAGTAGAGGCTCGACAGGTGGAAGCCAACCGTTTTCCCGCCGTCGCCGGCCGCGGTCGGGCGCCATTCGCCGGCCGCGAGCATCTTCGTTTTGTGCTGCTCGCCCACGAGCTTCTCGCAGCCCGAGCACTTCATCATCGCGGTGGCCGCGTTGCGGTCCACGAAATGAATCGAGTGGTGCACGCCCTCGCTCCCGTAGTAGCCGCCCGGCTGCCACTGGATCCAGTCCATATGCTCGCAGAACGGGCACGGCACGTAATAGCGGCGCTGATCGCTGCGCAGGAACTCGCGTTCGATGCGCGACAGCCCGCGGCTCGTCGGCGTGCTGCACAGCAGCGCCTTTTTCCGCACGAACGTGCTCATGCGCTTCTCGGCCAGCGCGACCGGATCGCCCTGCCCGCCTACGTCGCCCTCGTACTCATCCACCTCATCGCAGAACAGCCGGGCCGCGGGCAGCATGCGCAGCCGCGCGGCGCTTTTCGCCGCGGCGAGGATCAGCATGCCGCCCTCGAACTCTTTCAGCATGACGGTGTTCCCGCTGTCGCGCTTGCGCGAGTCGGTCACGCGCGCGCGAAGCTCCGGCGTTGACTCGATCATCGGCGCGATGCGCTGCTTCGATTGCGTCTCGGCGTTGTCGAGCGTCGGCAGCACCATGAGCATCGGCACCGGAGAATAGTGGATCGTGTAGCCGATCCAGTTGTTGCCGCACTCGGTGCCGCCCACCTGCGCGCCCTTCATCAGAACCACGCGCTCGCACGGATCCCGCGGCGACAGCTTTTGCATCGGCTCGCGCAGATACGGCGTGCGGCTCGTGCGCCAGCGGCCGGCCTCGGCGCTCGACACCGAACTGAGTTGCCGATACCGATCGGCCCACTCATCGACCGATAGATCCGGGTCGCGGCGCCAGCCGTCGCAATCCGACAGGATCACCGGGCCGGCGATCATCTAGTGCCGCGTCTCGTCGGCCAGTTCATCGCACACGCGGTTCACCTCGTCCTCGATCAACTTGAGACATTCCTTCGGATCGCTCACGCCGGCGAGCACCGGCGCCAGCCGCGGCGGGATCGAGAGCAGCAGATCCCGCGCCCGCCGCGCGCGCTCGAACGTGACGCGCTTCACCTCGGCCACCTCGATCAGTTCGCCCGCGAGCTTCCGGTATTCCAGTTCTTCGATCTTCGCCTTGAACGTCTCGCGGAACGTGCGCGCCTGCTGGTAGTGAGTCGCCGAACCGTCGCCGTTCCCGCCGCCGTTGCCGCGGCCCGGGTGCGTGTTCTCGCGCAGTTGCTTTTTCGCCTTTTTCGGATCGAGCGTGCCGTCGCTCTCCGGGGTGACGCGCCCGCTTTTCACCGCGCGCCGCAATCCCTCGTGCGAGATCTTCACGCCCTCGTCGTTGAGGATCTTGCTTGTCGCCCGGATCGACTTGCCCATGCTCAGATCCCATCGAGCGGCAACTGAGTTGCGGGGCCGGAGCCGCCGATACCGAGCGGGAGCGTCTCTTGAGCGAGCCGCTTCGCTGCGATCTCGCAGTGATCTGTAACCACGAGATCGACCTTCGGGAGCGTCGGCAACACCTCGCGGCAATCGCCGTGGTAGATCGTGATCCCGGCGTGCTCGTAATACGGAGTCACGGCTGCCTGATTTCCGTGCCGGCCTGCGCCAGCCCGGCGATCTCGCGATCGAGCTTCCGCTCCCACGCGCGCGCAACCTCGCGTTCGAGCACGCGACAGAACTCGTCAAGCGTCATCTGCGCCTCGATGCGCCGGATCTGCTCGGCCGTCAGCGTGCCGATCGGCACCCACTCCCGCGGCCTCACGTCCACCACCCCGGCCAGTAGGATGCGTGCGCCTCCATCCTCGGCCCCACGCCCGTGATTTCGTCCTGTGCGACTGCCGGCAACAGCCGTTCGGTGAACCCCATCGCGCGGCGCAGCGGCGTCACGAAATCCTTTGTTAGATCGGGCACTCGCTCGATCGCGACGCCGACCACGCCGGCATAGGTGCCATCCGGCGGGTTCCCCTCGCGCATGATCTCCAATGCCTCATCCATGCTGCGCCTCCACCGCTGCCTCTGTATCCTGCCAGCGGAACACGCCGCCAACCATTTTCAGCCGGCCCACATCGACCAATCGCCGCAGTGCGAGCCCGTCAGGAACGTGATACTGGACAGCGACCATCGAGGCACGCATTAGGTTTTCGGGAAGGATGATCGCCCCGAATCGGCGCACCGCATCTTCGCCCGAGAAGCGCCCGCGGCGCTCCATTTCCATCGCGTCTTTCTCGAACTCGAATCCCTCGGCGTTCGCGGCCTGCTCCGCATCGGGCGCAAGTTCGCGCCACTCGTGAATGAACTCGCGGAACTCGGTCACCCCGGCAGCCACCGCGGCGCTCAACCGTTCCGAGTAGATCTTGCCAACATCGGTCACGGGCGATATGTCCTTGAACTTCATGCCGGCACCCACTTCCCTTCGCGGATGAACCCGTGATCGCCGCAGTCCGTGCGCAGCAGCGACGGTGAGATTGTGATCGGATCCAGCTTTTCGAGCGTCCACGGCTGCGGCCCGCGGAGAGGGATGTAGCTCGCGTCGCCTTCGCCGCCATGCTTCGCGCAGACGTGTGATACCCACAGCGCCGCAACCTCCCCCGTCTCCGGATCCGTGACGGTGCGGCACTTGTGATCGTGGCCGAGATCGATCCACTCGCCGAGCGGCCAGTCTCCGGAACTCATCGCGGCGCCCCCCTGTCCCACTCAAGCACCGTTGGCACGCTGCCTTCTCTGATCCCGTTGAGAATGTCGATCGCGCTCATCGTCGTGGGAAACGAGCGGTGATACCAGCCCGGCACCATGTGCGGGTAGTCGTCCTCGGCGCTGATCCGCACATAGCACTCGGTCTGCGGCCCGTTGAGCCCGGAGAAACGGATTTCCTCAACACCCCAACTCGCGGCACCCATCACGCACCCCCGAGCATGCGCTTCAGATCAGCGAAATCCTTCGGCTGCTTTTTCAACCTGAAGCCCCATGCGAATCCCATCCTCCGGGTTAGCAGAATGCGCGGCAGCAGCCCCATCGGTTGAAGGTTCTTTTCCGGCACGAACCACGCCGGCGGCCCATCCGGGTTCGGCGCTGTCGGCTCGTAATCGATTCGCGCCTGCCCGGCAAACTCCCACCCGCACAATCTGAGCCGCGCGCCATCGCCATTCACGAGCACGACCGGCATCTGTGCCGGATCGGTCTTGCGCACCTTCAGCACCGGCCGAGACGACCACCTCACTTCAATGGCGCTATTGATCTCAGCGCGGCCAATGTCGGGAACATCACGAAACGTGTTGATTCCCATGTTCCAGTAGATCCCGAGCCACTTCGCCGCGGCACACTCCGCGCGCGCGCCGCGTTGGTGACAGAGCCGCGCCTCGGACTCGTCGCTATAAGCGAACGCCGGTTTGAACTTTCCTTCACGCGCCTCGGCTTGGCGCGTTGCGCCGATTCCGTTGCAGACGCGAACCTCCCACTGATCGAGTTGTACGATCGCGTCTTTTTCATCCGATCCGTGCGCCGCCCATGCCATGCGCCAAGTTTCTGAACTCGCGTCGCGCCATTCGCCGCCGTTCCCGTCGAGCATTCACGCACCCCCCATGAAATCCGCGCAGATCAGTTCGAGCGCGCGGCCGTCCGTGATTTCCTCGTCGCCCTCGCGCGCGCGCAGGTTCGCGACCGCTCGCATGACGACCCGGAACTGATCGCCGGTCAGCGCGATCGTTTTCCGCTCCGGCGCCGGCCCGTCACCGTCTCCCGGCTCGCGATCGCCATCGAGCGGCTTCAGCAACCCGTCAAGTTCGTTGCCGTTCCACCCGAGCCCGTCGAGCGCGAGCCCGTCGAGCCGGATCGAAGCGAGCACCTCGCCGAGCCGATCGTGGTCCCACCGCGCAAGTTCGGCCGTGCGGTTGTCTGCGAGCGCGAACGCACGCGCCTCGCCGGCGCTGTCGCTGTCGAAAACGAGTACCGCGAGGCTACGCCAACCCATAGCCGAGGCCGCCGCCAGCACCCCGTTCCCTGCGATCACGGTCCCATCTGCCCGGGCAACGACTGGCCGCTGCTGCCCGCTCCGCTTGAGACTGGCCTTGATCGCATCGAGATTGCGCTCGGGGTGCAGCCGAGCGTTCTCCGGATCGTGCTTCAACCCGTCGATCCTCCGGACCAGCGGCAGCAAACCCTCGTTGATCCGCTCGGGGCCGCCACTTGTCACGCCAACCTTCGTTTTCCCCCTGACGGTACTCCCCTCTCGCGCTCGCCGTTTACC
>Ga0134123_10000173_pt1 | contig 42863 bp, 69 predicted proteins | sample KB303_FD_96460 | JGI IMG/M metagenome (GOLD analysis project Ga0134123, IMG submission 96460) | Terrestrial soil microbial communities without Nitrogen fertilizer from Kellogg Biological Station, Michigan, USA - KB3-0-3 | ecosystem: Environmental > Terrestrial > Soil > Unclassified ...
CGGATGCCGAGGCGGTTCAGTTCCGCCTGCAGTTGACGGAGACCCCCGGGTTCGTCAACTGCAGGCGGAACTGAACCGCCTCGGCATCCGCGACAGGCGAGGCCGGCCCCTGGATGTCGACGGACGACTCGGCCCGCTGACCACCGAGGCGGTCAAGGCCGCCCAGCGTCGCCTAGGACTGCCGGCCAACGGGCACGTGGATCCGGCGATGCTGAGCCGACTCAAGGACTCCCCCTCACCAAGTGCGAGGAAGGCCAAGAAGAAGTGCGTATGTCGCTCGCTGTGCTTCTGTGACCTGTCCCGGGCCATGTCCAGCGCCGACGTCAACGACCTATCCGATGAGGCCTTCGCCTACATCGAACCTGGCGGCTCCAGGGACTCCTCGGGCCGCACCGTTCCCCGCTCCCTGCGGCACTTCCCCGTCCATGACGCCGCACACGTGCGCAACGCGCTGTCCCGGGCCCCGCAGTCCCCGTTCGGAGACAAGGCCATGCCGAAGATCCGCGCCGCGGCCAAGAAGATGGGTATCGCCATGTCCGACGACGGGATCCGCTCGTCCCTGTTGTACAACCGGATCTTCCCCCTCGACGACATCAACATCCAGCGCTCCGGCGACGGACGGACCGTCGAGGCGTACGCGGCGATGTTCGACTCGCCCTACGAGGTGCGCGACGAGCACGGGCACTACTACGAGTCCATCCATCGGGCCGCGTTCGACCGGACCCTTCGTGGCAACAGTGGAGCGAAGGCGCTGTGTGTCTACAACCACGGCATGACGCTGCACGGCACCCCGGACGGCATGGCGTCGATCCCACTCGGATCACCACTGGAGATTCGACCTGACGGGCGGGGGCTGCTGACCGTCACCCGCTACAACAAGGGGCCCTTCGCCGACCAGGTGCTGGAGTCGATCCGCAACGGTGACATCAAGGCCCAGTCCTTCCGTGGGCGGATCATCCGCTCCGACCCGTCCGGGCCCATACCCCGCCAGCGGCTGGGAATGGCCCTGCCCACCATCACCCGCTTCGAACTCGGCCTGTCCGACTACGGCCCGACCCCGATCCCGGTCAACGCCGGGGCGGAGATCCTTGCCGTTCGATCCATGGCCGATCTCGTCGCGGAACTGGAGTCACTCGACGCTGACGAGCGCTACGAGTTGCTCCGCCACCTCGCACCGTCCACTCCCGACGAGGACCCGGACGACGACGAGGAGTACGAGGAAGACCTCGACTCGGAAGAGGACGAGGACGACACCGCCACCCCCGACGATTCGGGGCCCGGCGCCGAGGACCCGCCAGTGAAGGCACTCCGGTCGGCAGCAGACATCGCTCGACGTATCCGCGTCGAGCAGATCCTGAGGGGAATGTAAGTGAACCGTCTGCTGGAAGTGGACAACGAACTCAAGCTGGTCAACGACCGGCTGGAGCAACTCAAGGCGATGCCCGACCCCGAGGGCGACGAGGCGACCCGGTCCAAGGTCCTCGCTGACCGCGACACCGAGATCGACGACCTCATCGGCCGCTGGGATTCGCTGCAGGCCGAACGCGGGCCGCTGCTGGTGCGGGCCCAGAAGCTGCAGGACGTGACCGCCGCGGCGCGGGACATGGCCAAGGTGGAGGTCGGCGACGGCTCGCGCTATCTCGGTGGTGTCGGGCCGAGCGTCGGCAAGCAGGTCGACCCGTTCGACACCGACCCGCGCGAACTGTCGCGGTCCGAGGTGATCTCCCGGGCCCAGACGTTCATCGACAACGAGAAGCGCGTGCCGATCCGCGACGACGCGAAGGAGCACCTGCATCACCTGGTCACCCGCTCGCTGGAGGCCGACGAGGACGAGCAGTTCGACGGCTCGTACATCGCCCGGCGGATCCTGCTGACCGAGCACAAGGCCTACCGCAGCGCGTTCAAGAAGTACCTGCGCCTGGGTGGCCTGGCGCAGTACAACGCCGACGAGCAGCGGGCCATCGCCGCGTTCCAGGACCACGAGCTGCGCCGTGCCGCGTCGGAGAACACCACCACCGCCGGCGGCTTCGGCGTGCCGGTGATCATCGACCCGACGATCCTGATCACGTCAGGCGCGATCGATGCCCCGATGCTGCGGGTCTGCAGCATCGAGCAGGTCACCAACAACATCTGGAAGGGCGTCAGCTCGGCCGGCATGTCCTGGTCGTACGACACGGAAGCCGCCGAGGTGTCTGACGACACCGCGACCCTGGCTCAGCCGTCGGTGACCGTCCACATGGCTCGGGGCTATATCCCGTACTCGATCGAGGTCGGGCAGGACTACCCCGGCTTCGCCATGGAGATGGGCAAGCTGCTCAACCAGGGCTACACCGACCTGATCGCGGTCAAGACCATGACCGGGTCGGGCTCGGGTGAGCCGTTCGGCATCTTCACCGCACTGGACGCCAACACCTTCGATGAGGTCACCCCGACCACCGACGGCTCCTTCGGGGGCGTCGACGTGGTCAAGGTGTGGAACGCGCTCCCGGAGCGTTACCGGGGCCGGGCGACCTGGTTCATGTCGGTGCACGTCGAGTCGGCGATCCGCCAGTTCGCCTCGGCGGCCGGGTCGTCGTCGAGCTACTTCACCGTCGACCTGACCGCCGACGGTGTGTCCCGGATCAACGGCCGGCCGGTCATCGTGACCGACTACGCGCCGACGTTCTCCGGGTCGGTGCCGGGCACGACGGGGGCGCAGAACATCCTCGCCGTGGGCGACGCCAGCAACTACAAGTGGGTCCAGCGCGCCGGCATGTCCGTCGAGCAGGTCCCGATCGTCATCGGGTCGAGCCAGCGTCCCACCGGCCAGCGGGGCATGTTCGCGTGGGCCCGCAACGGCGGCGACTCGATCAACGATTTGGGATTCCGCCTCCTCCAGAATCAGTGAGTGGTTCTGTCAGCCTAAATCGATGACCGTTCAGGCTGCCTGTGCCACCCGCAGTCATCCCAGATCTCGCGTGGCCGGAACCGATGAGCCCGACAACGTGGTGACCGCGCACTGGCGCTGCAACCGCGACAAGCGCAACCCGTCTACCGCTCTAACTCCCGGCGCCCGTTGGATGGGCGGGCGCCGGGACCCATCCGCACCCGTCCGGAGGAACTCCCGTGGACTACGTCTACAGCAACAACGACGGCAGGGTGCTCAACAACGCCACCGGCGGCAGCGTATGGCTGCAGCCGGGCGACGTGTGGTACGCCGACGACCCGTTCGTACTCTCCCGACCGGAGCTGTTCTCGGCGACTCCGACGGTCGTGCACTCGACGCAGGGCCGCGAGCCCCTGCCGGCGACGCCGGTGGAGGTTCCCCGCAAGGCGCGCGCCCGTGGTTAAGGTCGCGGTCGGCTACGTGCACGACGACGCGGGCCGGGTGACTTCCTTCGAGGACTCGCTGGCCGCGCTGATCGCCTTCGACCGCGCCAACGAAGGGCTGCTGAGCCACGACCAGAGTCGGATGACCGTGCGGTACGGCACTGATGGTCTGCCGGCGGCGCGCAACACGATCGCGGCCCGGCTGGTCACCTCAGACGTGGACTGGTTGCTGTGGGTCGACACCGACATGGGGTTCGCGCCCGACGCGCTGTACCAGCTCCTGGTCGCTGCCGACCCCGAAACCCGGCCGGTGGTGGGTGGGCTGTGCTTCGCGCAGCGCCAGTACGCCCACGATGGGCTGAACGGGTACTGGACGAAGCCGCTCCCAACGGTCTACGACTGGCGGCCGGACGAGAACGGCACGCCGCAGTTCGCGTCGGTGCCGCTGTATCCGGTCAACGCCCTGGTTCGTTCCGCTGCGACGGGATCGGCATTCGTGCTGGTGCACCGCACGGTGTTCGAGAAGATCGCCGAGGAGCACGGCCCGACCTGGTACGACCGGATGCCCGGCGCGGACGGACGGCTGCTCGGTGAGGACATCTCGTTCTGTGCCCGCGCCGCCACGGTCGGGGTGCCGATCCACGTACACACCGGCGTGCGCACCTCTCACTTCAAGTCCCGCTGGCTGTCCGAGCCGGACCACTGGCGCGCCTACAACCCGCCGCCGGCCACGGATGAGGTGGCGGTCATCGTGCCCGTTCTGCGTAGACCGCAGAACGCCGAGCCGTTCATGCGCTCGCTGCGGGCAAGTACCGGCCTGGCCCGGGCCTACGCGATCTGCGAGCCCGACGACGAGCAGACCGCCAAGGCGTGGGGTTCGGCCGGCGCCAACATCATCTGGGGCGACGACGAGCGGGTCTCGGGGACTGAAGCCGTCGCGCACACCTTCGCCGAGAAGGTCAACCTCGGCTACCGCCAGACAGGCTTCCACAACGAACCGTGGCTGTTCCTGACCGGTGACGACGTGAGGTTCCATGCCGGCTGGCTCGACCACGCCCAGCACGTCGCCGACGCGCTGCAGGCTGACGTGGTGGGCACCAATGACCTGGCCAACCCGCGGGTTCTGGCCGGCGACCACGGTACCCACCTGCTGGTGCGCCGCTCCTACGTGGACCAAGTCGGGGCGTCGTGGGACGGGCCGGGTGTGGTGGCGTGCGAGGCATATCACCACTGGTACGTCGACGACGAGATCGTCACTGCCGCCAAGCAACGCGGCGTGTGGCAGTGCGCCCTGGGCTCGGTGGTGGAGCACAACCATCCACTGTTCGGCAAGGGCGAGGACGACGACGTGTACGCCCTGGGCCAGTCCTTCGCCGAGGACGACAAGGCCACGTGGTTGTCGCGGCTGGCGGCCAACACGCCCGAGGCGACGCCGTGAACGTGACTTCGGATCCGTTCCCGCACCTCGTGGTCGAGGGCTGGTGGTCAGCGGAACTGCTCCAAGCGGTCCTCGCCGAGTTCCCCGATCCGGCCGCACCCGGGTGGAAGCGCTACGACGGGGACCGCGAGCGCAAGCTTGAGGGCGCCCAACGGCTGTGGGGGCCGCGCACCTGGGACCTGCTGGACGAGATCCGCCAGCGGGGCCCGGAACTGGCTGAAGCGTTCGGCCTGCCCGACCTGCACATGGAGACCGTCGGCGGCGGATACCACCTGATCGAGCCCGGCGGGCTGCTGGACGTGCACTACGACTTCAACCGCTCGCCGCGCACCGGCCGGTTCCGCCGGCTCAACCTGCTGGTCTACCTCAACGAGGACTGGCAGGACCCCGGCGGGCATCTGGAGCTGTGGGACGCCGAGAAGCGGGTCGTGGACATCGCGCCGGAGTTCAACCGGACCGCAGTGTTCGCCACGTCGGACCGGTCGTGGCACGGCCACCCCCACCCCGCGCAGCGGGTTCGCCGCAGTGTCGCGGCGTACTTCTATACCCGGGAGCCGCCGCCGGACTACGTCGGTGACCACTCGACGGTGTGGCACGCCGGAGCGTCGTCGTGATCGGGCCGGACGGCTATGGCGACGCCGAGCTTCGCAAGCACGACGACGGCCGGATCGAGGTCGTGCGCGCCGATGACGTGATCGGCATCTCGGTCGAACTCCTCGCGCAGTCCCTCGGCGCCGGCCTGTGGGTCGGAGGCGACGGGCTGCTCTGGCTGGCCGGCGATCCGCGCTATCGCTATCGACCGACGCGGTTCGTGTGCAACCTGCACGGATTGTCCGTGGACGAGGCGGTTGAGGGTGCGCGGGTGCTGGTCTGCGAGCGTGTGCCGTGAAGCTTGAATGGCGCGACGTGGTGCTGCGCGAGGGCAGTCCGGCCATCTCCACGTCCCTGACGCTGGCTGAGACCGAAGAACTCCGCCGCCTGGCCACCGGCAAGGACGTGCTGGAGATCGGCTCGGCCTACGGCTACTCGGCGATCGTCATGGCCCTGGCGGGGGCACGGGTGACCGCGGTCGATCCGCACCAACAGCTCGGTTCGCTCGGACCAATGACGGCCAACGTCCTCGCCTACGCCGTCGCGAGCCAGGTCGACATCCGTGCCGGTGAAGCACAGCGGATCCTCCCGCACCTGCAGGCCGAGTTCGATCTGGTTTTCATCGACGGAGACCACGCCGCGGCGGCGGTGGCCCGGGACGTGACGATGTCGCGGGACCTGCTGCGCCACACCGGGACTCTCGTGTGCCATGACTACGACGAGGACACCTGCCCCGGGGTTCGTGAGGCGTTGGACGCCTGGAAGGTCCCGCCAAGGCTCGTAGACACCATGGCGATCTACGGGCCCGGTGAGTGGTGAGGGTCGCCGTCGTCGGTGGCGGGATCTTCGGCTGCACCGCCGCCATCGAACTCGCCCGCGACGGTGCCCAGGTCGACCTGTACGAGCAGCGCAGCGACCTCCTTTCGGGGGCCACGGGCAGGATCCAGGCCCGCCTGCACCGGGGATACCACTACCCCTGCAGCCCCGAAACGGCTGGCGTGCTGAGGACCGCGGCGCACGAGTTCGCGTCCCGGTTCCACCCCGCGGTGCGTACCTACGCCCACCACTATGTGATCGCCCGGGACTCCAGGGTCTCCGCCGAGCAGTACCTGGCGTTCTGTGACCGGATGGCACTGCCCTACGAGGTGGTGAATCCGCCACAGGTACACGGGGCGCAGGTGTGCGTGCGCGTACCCGAGTCGCTGGTCGACGTGAACATCCTGCGCCGACTGGTCCGCGCCGAACTGTCGCGAGCAGGAGTACGGCTGCATCTCGGCCAGCGGCTCGAACCCCAGGGGTACGACCTGACCGTGCGGGCCACATACGGTCAGCCGTGGTCGCGCCCGCTGCGGTACGAGGTGTGCGAGACCGCGCTGGTAGAGGTGACGCACTACGGGGGTCAGTCGTTCGTGGTTCTCGACGGCGATCACGCCTCGCTGGACCCGCACGGCGCGGTGCACATGCTCTACGACGTGGTCAACAGCGTCCACCACGCCAACGTCGGGCACTCGCCGGAGATCCCTGAGGAGTACGTGGATCTGCTCAACCGCAGCGGTCCGGTCAGGACGCCCCTGAGCCGGCACGAGGCGATGCTGCAGACCGCGTCGAAGCACCTGCGGGGTCTTGGTCCACGAGGCCAGGGGATCGGGATCTACCACGGCTCTTGGTTCGCGGTCCGCGCGGTCCTGCCCGATGTGGACGGCACGGACGAACGACCGACGCTGGTCGAGCACGACGGTGACGAGATTTCGATCCTCGGCGGGAAGGTTGATACCGCGCTCAGCGCGGCGCGTACCGTGCGCAACCTCGCGCTGGAGCGGGTTTCGGCGTGAAGGTGTCGGTGATCACCCCGACCTGGCAACGCCAGCAGCTTCTGTTGAGCCGTTGCATACCGTCGGTCGCCGCGCAGACAGTCCTGGTGGAGCACGTGGTCGTCTCCGACGGCCCCGATCCGGGCCTGCGGGACCTACTTGCCAACCTGGATGTGGTCTACGCCGAGGTGGCCGAGCACGCCGACGACCCGTGCAACTACGGAGCCCGGGCGCGCAACCGAGGACTTGAGGTAGCCACCGGGGACCTGGTCGCCTACCTCGACGACGACAACGCCTTCCGCCCCGAGCACATCGAGCGTCTCGCCGCGGCACTGGAGCAGAACCCGGACCGGGACTTCGCGTACTCGCGGATGTACCGGCACGGCCTGGGCGACGAGATCGGCGCCGAGCCGCCACAGCACGGCACGGTGGATTCGTCGGTCCTGATGCACCGCCGCGACACCCCGGCGCGGTTCGGGCCCTGGCCGGTCCCGTCACCGTATGAGGTGGACTGGGAACTCGTGAAGACCTGGCTCGCGGCCGGCGCCACGTGGGTGTTCGTGCCCGAGGTCACCGTCGACTACTACTACAACGCGCGATGACCGACATCGCGCTCCGCGAGGCTGGCTGGAGGATCACCGGTCGGGCCCAGATCGACGAGCGCCCACCGGTGTCATGTGCTCTCACGATCTGCGCTGACGGAACCTGGTCAGCGACCCTGGCCACCTTCACCATCGCGGGCCAGGTGGATCTGTTCCTGGTCTCCGACGAGGGCGGTCACTTCTGCGGCCCCGCCTCGGTGGAGCGATCCCGCGCCGATTCCTACCCGTTCGCAATGCAGACCGACCTGGCCGGTGTCGGACCGCTGCTGGTGGTTGCGCCCGAGTCGGCTCTACCCGACCTCGACGAGATGCTCGACGCCGAGGTCGTCGAAGAGATATCCGCGCCGTGATCTCGTGGATCGTCGCGTCGAACAACGAGACGATCCTCTACACCAACCTCGTCGCGTCCCTGGACTGGAACGTTGACGAGATCGTGGTGGCCTGGGAAGCGCCATCCATCGCGGCCGCCTACAACGACGGCCAGTCCCGGGCGAAGTACCCGATCCGCTGCTACATCCACCACGACGTGCAGGTGCTCGACCTTCCCGGTCTGCGTTCAGCGCTGTTGGCCACCGTCGACGAGTCGGTGGGCATGGTGGGGGTGGTCGGATCCCGTACCCCGAACCTACCGTGGTGGGACGGGGACCCGCTGGGCGGGGTGTTCGACCAGCGCATCGGCGCACAGGACTTCGGCCCCGGCGGTGAATGCGCCGTCCTGGACGGACTGCTGCTGGCCACCGTCCATGACGTGGAGTGGGACGAGTCGATCCCCGGCTGGCACGGCTACGACTTCGACGCTTGCGCTCAGATGACCGCCCAGGGGCTGCCGAACTGGTGCCTCGACGACGGGGTGCGGATGGTTCGGCATAACACGACCGGGGCCTTCAGCCCCGACCAACTCGACGGCTGGGACGACGCCCTGGCGCGCCTGAGGAAGAAGTGGGGGCGCTGACGTGGGCTCTCTGACCGACACCGCCGAAACCCGAGTGCTGGACTGGATCGTCGGGAACTCCACTACCGCCCCCACCACCCCGATGAAGTTGGCACTGCTGACCGCCACCGGTAGCGACTCCACCGCCGGCACCGAAGTGGTCGGCGGCTCCTACACCCGGCAGACCATCACCTTCACGGCTGCCGCGTCTGGAGCGATGTCCAACTCGAACACGATCACATTCAGCACAATGCCTGCTTGCACTGTGACTGGCTGGGCCATCTACGACTCGGCCGGTACCCCGATCCGCTGGTGGCATGGCGCGCTGGACGTGGCCAAGGCGCTCAACTCTGGCGACGACTTCATCGTCGCCATCGGGGACCTCGACCTGACCGCGGACTGAGTCCCGTGACCGACTCGCTGTTCACCAGTCAGACGCCGGGCATCACGCAGGCCAACGACGCTCAGGGTGGCATCAACACCTCGCTCACGTTCACCCTCGGCGTCCCACGAACCAACTCCGGCGCCCGGTTCTGGGGACCGACCACGACCACCGGTACGGTCACGCTGACTCTGTATCAGCTGACCAGCGACGACGACGTGACCGCCGCCGCCGGCACCGTCCTGGCGCAGAAGGTGTCCCCGGCTTGGGCCGGTGGACAGTGGAACCCGCTCACCTGGGACAGCCCCGTCGCCCTGACCACTGGCCAGGCGTACCGGATCTCCGCCCACAACTCCAACGGGGACTACGTCGCCAGTGGTGGGGTGTTCTTCGCGGGCGGGATGACCAATGGCGACATCACGGGCATTCAGGACGGGGCGGACCCGAACCCGCCCGGTCTGGGAGCGCTACGCAACGGCGCCTTCCGGTACGGGGCGCTGGCCACCCCGCACGGCGGCGCCGCCGGGGCCAACTTCTTCATCGACATCCTGCTGGCCACCGGCGCCACGGTAACCGGCTCCGGCTCAGCCGCCCTGGCCACCGGTGCAACCGCGGCCGGCCGCGGTTGCACCCTCGGTGGCGGATCGGCCGCGCTCACCACGACTGCCCGGATCGCGTCCTCGCTGTCCGCCGGCTACCCACTGGTGAGCGCATCGACCATTCGCAGACTCACCACCCATACCGCGAGTGGGCTGGAGGTGACGTGACCACTTACGACGTAGGCGACCAGGCGCTGCTGCAGCACGAGGTGCGCGTCGCCGGGGTACTCACGGACGCGACGGTGGTCCTGGCGGTGACCGCCCCGGACGGAACCGCGTCGACGCCCGCGGTGACCCACGCCTCAACCGGCGTGTACACCGCTTCGGTCCCGGTCACCCAGGCCGGGCCGTGGGTCTACGTGTGGACGATGTCCGGCGCGGTCGTGGACGTGGCGGTCGGGATGTTCTCGGGGCAGAACCCGACCACCCCGGTGTACGCGACACCGGCGCAGGTGAAGAGCTACACCGGCATCTCGGATGCGAACTCCGACTCACGCATCGCCGATGTGCTCGCCGGGGTGTCCCGGGAGATCGACGGACACACCCATCGGCGTTTCTACGCCGACCTGACCGCGACCGCGCGCCGATTCACCGTGGAGAACGTCTGCGCGGTCGAGCTGCACGACTTCTGGACCACCACCGGTCTGGTAGTCGAGGCTGACTACGGCGGGGACGGGACATTCGCGACCACCTACACCACCGCCGATTACGAGCTGTACCCGACTGACGGGATCGTCGACGGGGAAACCGGCTGGCCGTACAACGAGATCCGCGCCGTCAACCGTACCTTTCCCTGTCAGCGACTGCGTCCCGGGCTGCGAGTGACCGCGAAGTGGGGCTGGGCTGCGGTCCCCCCGTCGGTGCACGAGGCCTGCCTGATCCTGGCCGCCGAGACGCTCAAACTGCCCGACTCGGTCTTCGGTACCGGCGGCTACAGCGAGTTCGGGGTGATCCGGGTGCGGGACAATCCCATGGCCGCTCGTAAACTCGCCCGCTACGTGCGCGACCCGGTGCTGGTCGCATGAACCTCTCCGCCATCCGCGACCGACTCAAGACGTGCCTGGAGACAGTGTCAGGAATCCGGGCCCACGACACCGTGCCAGGCAGCGTCACTCCGCCGTCGGGCGGGGCCAGTGCGATCGTCATGCCGGGTAGTCCGCTGGTCGAGTACCCGACCATGGACGTCGATGTGACGGACGTGAACTTCACCGTCATGTTGCTCACCGGTCGGGCCGACGAACGGGCGGCGCAGGATAACCTCGACGCGTTCCTGGACCCCACTGGGGTGGCGAGTATCCGCGCGGCCATCGAAGTCAGCGCGGCCGAGTGGGACTACGCGGCGGTGTCCGGGATCCGTCGGTACGGAGCGTTCACCTTCGGATCCGGAGACGGCGCCGTGACCTACCTAGGATGCGAGTTCCCCGTCACGGTCGGCTGCTCGTGAGGTTCCTGCTCTCTCAGCCGGGACCAGCGTTCAGCGTCGCCGACGTTCACGCCGGCTGGCGGGAGGCGCTGATCGGGCTCGGGCAGCAGGTGATCGACTACAACCTCGACGAGCGGCTCACGTTCTACGACCACGCGCTGCTGCCCACCGAAGTGGACGGTCGGTTCCGCAAGGCCCTGGACCCTGACGCCGTGGTGCAGTTGGCGATCAACGGGCTTTATGCGGCGCTGTTCAAATGCCGACCCGACGTGCTGATGGTGATCTCGGGCTTCTTTCTGCCGACCGAACTCTACGATCTGGCCCGCGCCAACGGAATCCGGGTCGTGCTGGTGCACACCGAGTGTCCATATGAGGACGATCGGCAACTCGCCGCCGCCGGACACGTGGACCTGAATCTGGTTAACGACCCGGTTGGTATCGAGGCGTTCGCAGCATTGGCTCCGACCCGCTACGTGCCGCACGCCTATCGCCCCACCGTCCACCAGCCTGGTCCCGCCACCCCGGAACTCGTGTGCGACCTTGGCTTCGTCGGCACCGGTTACCCCAGTCGGATCCAGTTCTTCGAGGCCATGGACCTTGCTGGCCTGGACGTGCTGCTGACCGGCAACTGGCAGGCACTGCGGGAGGACTCGCCCCTGCGCGGGTTCGTCGGTCACGACCCGGCTGAATGCCTGGACAACTCCGAGGCGGTGGGGCTCTACCGCAGCGCCCGGGTGGGGATCAACACGTACCGGCGCGAGGGCATCACGGCCGTGGGGTTGGCGATGGGTCCGCGCGAGGTGGAGATGGCTGCCTGCGGGCTGTTTTTCCTCCGTGATCCACGGCCTGAGGGTGACGGGGTGCTGGACATGCTCCCCACCTTCACCAGCCCGGCCGAGGCCTCACACCTGCTGCGGTGGTATCTCGACCGACCTGACGAGCGGGCCGCGCTGTCCACCAAGGCCCGCGAGGCGATCGCCGACCGAACGTTCCACAACCACGCCGCCGCACTGCTGCGGCTGCTCGACCAGTAGAGGGAGCAAGTGATGGCGCGCATTCACGGCCGGCGTGGCCGGATCTACATGGGGATCGCCAGCGACTCGGCCGCCGCCGAGCCGCTGCCGTTCTTCGCCCGGTGGTCGATCTCCTACAAGACCGACAAGGACGAGGTCACCGCGTTCGGCGACAGCCACAAGATCTACGTGTCCGGGTTGCCTGACGCGTCCGGGTCGTTCAGCGGTTTCTACGACGACGCTACGGCACAGACCTACACCGCAGCCAACGACGGACTGCCGCGCAAGTTCTACCTGTACCCGAGCATCCTGACCAACTCCCAGTACTTCTTTGGCACGGTCCTGCCCGACATGAACATCGACGGCGATGTCGGTGCATCGGTGAAGGTGTCCTCGGACTGGGCGGCGGCATCGCTGGTGCAGAAGGTCGGATGATCACACTGCGGGTCAGTGGCGAGGCCGACCTGCGCGAGGTGCAGTTGCAGCTACTGCGCGAGGCGATGGCGCTGGACCGCAACTGCATCCAGGCCGCCGAGAAGGGGATGGCGGGGTTCGGCCCGCACATCGTCGAAGCGGCCCCGACCTATCTACCGGACCGCTACGCCCCCGTGTTCGCCGGTGATATCCGGGTTCAGACCTTCGTTCACCTCGCGGTGATGCCGAGCGTGAGGGTCCGGGTCTACGCCCATGGCGTGCGGGGTTCGCGGGATGTCCGCGCCGTCAACGCTGGTCGCGTCCGGCATCCACTGTTCGCCAATCGCAACCACTGGTACGAAACCAGGACTCGCCGGGGGGTGATCACGACGGAGTTCCGCAGGATGCGCCCCGAACTGGTCGAGGCAATCAACGAGGAGCTGGAAAACGTGGCGCAGCGGGTGGCGAAGGTCTGATGGCGATCCGCGTACATCTGGGCGAGAAGGACCGCGAGCGCTGGGGCTGCGCGGAAGCGCTCGAACTGGACCTGATGGACACCAGCATCGCCGACGTGAGCGAACTCTCGGAGCGGTTCGGGTTCGAGCCCGACGACTGGCCGGACGCGATGATCGGCGACATCCCATTCGAACAGGCCGGCAGCCCCGACGCGCGCCCGGTACAGCCGAGGTGGCAGAAGCACGCTGCGGTGTGGCTGGCACTGCACCAAGCCGGTCACGACGCGACCTGGGACGACGTCGGCAAGGTCAGCTTCCTTCGGGCCGGCTACAGCTTCGACGGGAAGGAGGACCCGGGAAAAGAGGAGGGCGAGAGTCCCTCGCCGACCTCCGACGATTCTGGGACCCCGCCTTCCGACACGTCTTCGGAATAGCCGGATCCGAGGTCTCCGCCATGTCGTGGCGGGACTGGCGCAATCACCGCGAGTTCGCGGCATGGCGCCTCGGTCTTCCCAGCGAGTACGGGGGTGACGAGGATGCCTGAACGCGACCTGCATCTGGAGGTCACCTCCGACGCCGACTCCCGTGGCCTGAGCGAGGCCGCGCGGGACACGGGCAAACTCCGCGACCAGGTCAAGGGCCTGGGCGGGGACATGGCCTCGACCAAGCGCGAGTCGGAGAAGCTGCAGGCCGAGATCACCCGCACCCAGACGAAGGTGCGAGACCTTGGGGTCGAGTTCGCCCGCACCGGTGACAAGAGCCTGTTCGGTGATCTGCGCAAGGAGCGCTCTTTCCTAGCCCAGTTGGAGAAGATCCGCCAAGAGCTGGAGCGGGTAGACAAGCTCGGCGCCAACCTCAGCGTGGGTGGCGGCGGGGGAGGTCTTGGCGGGCTGCTGGGAAAGATCCCGGCACCGAGCGGGGCGGGCGGTGTGCTGATCCCCGCTCTGGGACTGATGATCGCCGCGTCCGCACCTGAGATCGGCGCGTTGGTCTCATCGGCGATGTTGGGCGCAGTCGGGACCGGCGGCATCATCGGTGGCATCGCGCTGGCGGCGCACGACCCGCGGGTCAAGTCGGCGTGGTCGGAGTTCGGCCACAACGCGATGCGTGACCTGCGACTTGGTGGCTCCACATTCGTCGAACCGCTCGTCGGCGGCGCGCGCGACCTGGGTCGCGAATGGGAACGGATCGGTCCTCAGATCAATGCATCATTGGCCGACCTGGCCACCCATACCCGGCCGCTGATCGCAGGGTTCGGCGGGTTCGTCGAGCACCTGCTTCCCGGACTGCAGAAGGGACTTGTCGCCGCAGGGCCGATCATCGACCAACTCGCGGAGGATCTGCCAAGTCTCGGTGACGCGTTCGGCACGATGTTCGAGTCCTTCGCCCAGGCGGGACCGGGCGCCCGGGAATTTTTCCATGACCTGCTGGACGTGACGGGCAAGACGCTCGTCTCCGTCGGCGAGGTCTCAGAGGCCTTGACCAAGGTTTACCACGCCATCCCGCCAGGGGGTACCGGAACGCTCGGCGCGATCCTGAACGCCTGGAACGAAGCCCATCCGCAGGCCGTGGTCCGCGATTTGAAGGACATCACCGGCGGGACCGGCGAACTGCGGACCCAACTGTTCGATGCCGCAAGGGCAGCCGATGCCCTCAACGGCGAACTGTCCAAACTGTTCTCCGATCGGTTCAACAAGGACGAGGCCCGCCTGGGCATGCTCATGGCGATCCAGGATCTGAAGAAGAGCCTGGGTGAGAATCAGGGCGCGTTCGGCGAGAAGACCACCGCCGGTCTGGCCGACCGGCAGTCCTTCCTCGACGCGATCCAGGCAGTGGCGCGATGGCGCGACACGCTGGTGTCGACCGGGACGCCGATCGCGCAGGCCAACGTGATGTACGAGGCCCAACTCAAACTCATCATGGGGATTGGTAAGCAGGCCGGCATCGCCCGCGGCGAACTGGAAAAGCTGGCCCGCACATACACGCTCCGGGTGGTGCTGACGACCCAGGGCATCCGGTACACCGGGACCTACCTGCAACCCACGGACCTTCAGCCCCACCGTGCGGCCGGCGGCCCGGTCATGGCCAACATGCCGTACACGATCAACGAGCGCGGCAATGAGACGGTCTCGTTCCCCGCCAATGGGACCGTGCACCCGGCGAACCTGACCCCGGCAACGACCTCGGGAGCGGCACCGCTGAACCTGTTCGGGGGCGGGCTGGGCCAGGTCGTGTTCGAGTGGCTGCGCACCGAGATCGCCGCTCGGGGCGGCACGCTCGCGGTCCTGGGCCTGCGGAGCTGACGTGGCTACCGCCCACCGTTCGTCCCAGTCGGTGACGAACGGCACCGCCGGCACGTCAGTGACGGTCTCGAAGCCGGCCGGGATCATCGACACAGGTGCCAATCCGGGCCGGGATCACTTGATCGCCTTCGTCGCGGTCGTGGGTGTACCGACAATCACCGCGCCGGCTGGCTGGACCCAGATTGCCTCGGCGGTCGACGCCACCAATGCCGTGCGGATGCGGGCTTACCGAAAACTCGCGTCCTCCGAGGGTGCGTCGTGGACGTGGACGCTCGGATCGTCGGTGCGTAACTGGGGCTGGGTCGGTGCGTACACCGGCGTCGACCCGAACGACCCGGTCGTCGAATCGTCCACCGATCTGATTCTGGACACATCCACGACCATCCAGGACGCCTCCGCCGCGATACCCATCCACGGTCAAGGCGTGTCTGCGGCCAGCGGTGTCCGAGTTGCCTCGGGCGTCGCAACGACCTGGACCCACACGTCCACCGAGCGCGCCGACCTTTCCACCAACGCCGGTGCCGGCACCGACATCGCGGGCGTCATCGGCGACACCGCGTTCGCCACCGGGTTCGACGACAGCACCTACGGCCCAGCGATGGTGGCATCGCAAGCTCAGACCGCGGGCGTCGGGATCGTGCTGACGCTTCGCCCATACTTCGTGCCTTACACCGGCGCCGTGGCTGGCACGGGGCTCATCCTCGAAGCGGCGCTTGGCGTCGACCCCGACACCGACTCGTCCGGATGGACATGGACCAATCTGACCTCGTTCGTACTCAACCCCTCCCGGCTCACCCTTACCCACGGTAGGGCCAGCCGCTCGACCGTAGCCGACCCAAGCCGGATGACGTTCACCTTGAAGAATCTGGCCGGCGAGTTCACCTCTCCCACGGGCGCCTACACCCCGTCAATGGTGCGCAACCTGCCGTTCCGGGTGCGACTCAACGGCTTCGGCACCGACGTGGGGGGGACCGGCTACCACCGGGGAACCATGTTCCTGGCCGCGATGCGGCCGCGCTGGGATACGTCGGCCAATTTCGCGGTGGTCGACGTGATGGCGGCTGGCCGGCTGGCGCGACTGCAGCAGCGTACCGACGTGCTGCACTCGGCGGCGTACACCGCACTTCAAGGAATCTCCGCCGACGCCGGCGTCTCTTCCCCGGTGGCCCACTGGCCATTCGAGGACGAGGCTGGTGCTACCTCCGCCGCCAGCGCGGTATCAGGCGTGACGGCGGCAATCGTGTCGGGCCTCACCTTCGCCAGCGACTCCACCGTTCTCGGCTCCGCTCCCCTAGCCACCCTGTCGGCCACTTCGACGATCAGTGCCACCATCCCCACGTATGTCGACACCGGCACGTGGACGGCGATGTTCGCAGCCACCGTTCCCACCGAGCCCGCGGCGGCGACCACGCTGCTTGAGGTTTCCACCACCGGCACCGCGCGGACCTGGCGGGTCAGCCTCACCCCCGGCGCCCCGAGTGCGTTGACGCTGCAAGCCTTTGACGGAGCCGGAACATCACTCCTGTCCACCAGTGTCAACGTCACTGAAGCCAGCTATTACGCGGCGCCAATCTTCTACACCCTGACGACGACCCAGAACGGCACGGGCGTCGACTACGCACTGAACGGCTACCTCAGCGACGGCACCGGCGTTGGAGCGACGGGGACACTAGCGTCCAACTCGGCCGGCCGGGCGACCAGATTTGGCCAAGGTGCGGCAGCGGGACTCAATGGGGTCGGGTTCGGGCAGCTGGCGCTGCACGTGGACTCTGGCGCCGATGGGGCACTCGCCGCGGTACCGGTACTGACCGGCAACTCGGTCGGCGGAGACGAGACCTGGGAACGATTCCAGCGGCTGTGCCTAGAACAGGGCGTCCCCTCCACGGTGGACCAGGCCCTGCCTTACGTGGATGCGGCGATGGGCCGTCAGTCGGTCAGCACTCTCATGTCTCTGCTGCGCGAGTGCGAGACGGTCGAGAACACCGTCTTGAACGACTCCGGCCAACTGGTCGGGGAAACCGGAACGTTGTGGCTGCCCGGCCGGGCAGCGCGGGAGAATATCGACACCAGCATGACGCTGGACGTCGCATCTGGGCATGTCGCGCCACCGTTCGAGCCGATCCTGGACGACCAGGACATCGTCAATGACGTCGAGGTCTCCAACACCAACGGCTCCTCGGCCAGGGTTACCGACGAGACCTCAATCACGATTGAGGGCCGTTACCGCGAACTGGTCAGCGTCAACACATTCGACGACCTACTCCTGGCCGATATGGCCGGCTGGCGGGTCAACCTCGGCACCGTCGGCGGCATGCGGTTCCCATCCGTCGGCTGGAACTTGCGCCGTAGTCCGGAACTGGCGCAGCAGTGGATGGCCTGCCGCCTGTTCCACCGCATCGATGCCACCAACCCGCCTTCGCAATACCCACCCGAAGACATCCAGGCAATCCTGGAGGGCTACACCGAGACGTTCGGCTCGGAAGAGTGGACCGTGCGGGCCAACCTTTCGCCATTCGAACCCAACAAGGTTTTCGAAGTGGCCGACACCACGGCGGACCAGAACCAGTGGGCAGGGCGTCTGGCCGGTGACGAGCAGGCGGCCATCCGGGTCGCCGTCGACGACAATGACACCTCGGTCGAGATCGACCCGAACTTCTACCGTTGGACCACGGCAGCGGACGACTTCGACCCGGATCTGAGGGTCCGCATCGGACGGTCCGGCATCGACCCCGGCGAGGTCGTGACCGTGTCTTCCATCGCCACGACGGCGGGGACCTACGTCGCCGCCGGCGCAATGGCCAGCGCCGACAATGCCGCCGTCACGCCGGCCCTGTACGCGGGCGCGACCGCACGTGACCTGATCTGCGTCCTGGCCCGGATACGTTCGACCAGCGCTGGAACCCTGTCCATCACTGCCGGTTACACCAGGATGCCGATCCCCGGTCTGTCCGCTACGTCGACCATGCAGCTCTACGCCAAGGTTCACGACGGCAGCGAGTCAGACCCGACGGTCACACCATCTGGTGGCGCCGCCGGGGACACGGTGTCGGCCGTCACGTTCGGCCTGCGTGGCACACCCTGCACCCTCGACGATTTGACCGACATCATCATCACCGGATACGGCCAGCTCAACGCTTCGGCGCAGAACATCGCCTATCCCGGCGTCTACCCGCGGTATCAGGAGGGCTGCATCGTCCTGGCCCTGGGCGGCAAGGATGACGACTGGACCTCGGTCGCGGCGCTGTCCGGCTTCACCGAAGCCGTGGACTCCTCAACCACCACCGGCAACGACCAGGGCCTGGTCGTGGATTACGTCATCCAGACCACACCGGCCGTCGTCAATGAGGGCAGTTTCACCGTTACCGGTGGCGCCAGCGCCATATCTCACGGAGCGGTCCTAGCTATAGCCGCCGGATACCAGACCCTGACGGTCGCGGCACGAAGCGTGAACAACGTCGTCAAATCTCATGCCGCCGCGACGAGGGTCGAGGTTGAAGATGCTTTTGTCGAGGGGCTCTGAGTACTGATGGCATTCACCGCCGCCCCAGCGGCTGGGGCGAAGCTGCGCGCCTCGGTCCTCAACGCTCTCATCACCGAGGTCCGCCCAGTTAGCGCCCGTAAGACATCGACCCAGACGGTCAACAACTCCACGACTCTGGTGAACGACACCGAGTTGTTCGTCGCGGCCGAGGCGAGTGTCACGTATCTGGCGGAAATCAAGATCTATTACAACTCGGGTACCACGCCCGACATTAAATTCGCGCTGACCGTCCCCGCCGGCACGACGGGTACTTGGGGCGGCGTCGGCTACGACACCGCCAGTGCACTGCTGACATTCGGGCCGCTGTCCATCGCGGTAGCGCTTCCGTTCGGCGGGCTGGCGGCAGACAAAGAAGCCCGCCTCAACGCGGTCATAGTCACCTCTACCACCGCCGGCACGATCCAGGTGCAGTGGGCGCAGAACACGCTCAACGCGAGCAACACCAACGTTCTGGCCGGATCCTACATAACCCTGAAACGGATCTCATGACAGCGGTCTCCTGTACCCGAGCCGACATCACGCCCGGCGTGACGCTCCCGGCCATGTCCGAGATGGGCGGCTACGGCACCGCCACCGGGCCGCGGCTGGCCACCGGCACCTACTCGCCGCTGATGGCCCGGGTCACGATCTTGTGGACCCCCATGCCGCACGCGATAATCACCCTGGACGTGCTGACGATCCCGCCGGCCTGGCATCAGGCGCTGCGGCCCCGGCTGGTCGCGCTCGCACCGTGGATGTCCTCGGATGTCGCGATCCTGTGCACCCACACCCACAACGGCCCGATGACCCTGTCGCACCCGGATCCGTGGATCACCTATGCCGCAACCGATCTGGGCCCGGCCACCGCCTACTGGGCCGCCCTGGCCGACCAGGTGGTGCAGTTCGTCACCGATGCGCTGAACACTCCCCAGACCCCGGTGACTCTGGACTACCAGTCGATCACCCAGAACTGGTCGACGCCGCGTACCCAGCCGGTGACGTACACCGAGACCGCGGTTCCGGTGCTGGTGGCTCGGGATCTGTCCGGCCAGCCGAAAGCGGTGCTGTTCGGCTACGGGACGCACGCCGTGACCGCCGGCACCCAGAACCGCTGGGACGGGGACTATCCGGCCGCTGCCTGCTCCGTCATCGAGGCCGACATCCCCGGCTGCCACGCGCAGTTCATCCCCGGCTCGGGTGGGGACCAGGACCCGGTGGGTACGCGGTCGTGGCGGTTGCGGGACAAACTCGGCGCCCAACTCGGTTCGGCAGTGATAACCGCCCTGGCCACGCCGGGCCGGTCACTGGTCGGCCCGATCACCTCGTCACTGACCTCGGTCGCGGTGCCGCTACAGGTGCCGGCCAACGACACTGAGCGCGCCGCCCGACGGGCCGAGTACGTCAAGCGCGACGGGGTCAACGCGGCACTGTACGACGCGGTGCCGTACTACCGCCGCCACGCTCCGATCGCCCGCGCCATGATCGACAACAACACCGATCCGCACTTTGTCGACGTGCCGATCGGGGTCTGGCGCCTAGGTAACCTGCGCATGTTGTGGATGGGGGGCGAGCCGGTCAGTGGCTTTGGTCGCTGGGTCCGTGACCACTACGGCGGCACCAGCGGCATCCTCGTCGGCGGGTACGCCAACGAGGTGCCGTGCTACGTGGTCGGCGCGACGTTCTTCGCGCCGACCGACACCAACGGCTCGTACGAGGGCGGTTGGAACACGCTAGACCGGGACTGCGCGGGCGAGTCGGCCTGTTGCTATGGCCTGCCCTGGCATTTCAAGCCCGGACTCAACTCGGGCGACGCTGAGCCGACGATCCTCGCCGCGCTCACCGCGGCGCTGGCGTAGAGGAGGCGAACATGGCCCGCTGGACCGACCTGGCCGCGTGGCGCGGCCCTACCGTCAACTGCGGCGACGGCGACCAGTACCCGAACGAAGGCGAAGACCGGATGCGTGAGCAGCGCGGTCTGGTCATCCACATCGCCGAGGGCTACTACGAGGGCACCATCGGGTACCAGAAGAACTCCGACGTGAACGTGTCCAGCCACTTCGTCCTGGCCGGCCCTCGCGACATCCCGCACGGCGGCCGGGACGGCCAACTCGCCCAAGTCGTTGACACCGACATCGCAGCGTGGACGCAGCGGGCAGGCAATGGCCACTGGCTATCCGTCGAGTGCTCCGGCTTCACCCCCGACAAGCTGTCGCCTGCGCAACTCGAATCTGTCGCGCAGCTCTTCGCCCGGGCCCACCGCGAGTACGGGGTGCCGCTGCAGATCGCGTACAACCCACAGGGCCGCGGCCTTGGGCACCACTCGATGGGGACCAACGGCCACAGCGTCCCCACCGACAACTGGACCGGGCCGACGTGGGGGCACGAAGACTGCCCCGGCCCGGCCATCGTCGGACAGAAGCCGGCCATTGTGGCCCGGGCCATCCAGATCGTGAGCGGAGGAGATGACGTGAGCGCAGCAGACGTGTGGGCGTACCGGTTCAAGGGCAAGCACGACGACGGGACCTCGTACGACTTCTCGGCGCAGGAGATGCTCACCGGCGCCAACCAGGCCGCCTGGCGGGCGGTGCAACTCCTCGAAGAGGCGGCCGGCTCCGGCGGCACCGTTCCGCCCGGTGCTGTTGGTCTGACCGCCGAAGCGCTGCAGCAGATCCAGGCGATCGTCGACCAGGAGCTGGACGAGCAGTCCCGCGCTGGCGCCGACAACGACGCCTGACGTGCAGACCGTCCTCGTCGCCGTCCTCGGCACGGCTGGGATCATCCTCAGCCCGGCCATACTCGCCTACATCACCGGCCGGCAGCGCCGGCACGAGAAGCTGGAGGACTACGCCCGCCAGGACCTGGTCGCCGAGCGGGTCACCGAAGCTGCGGACAAGACCCGGGAGGTCGCCCATCAGGCAGCCGAGGCGGCGAGGCTACTGGTGGCGTCCAACCTTGTCGCGGCTGAGACCGCCGCCGCCGCGACCGCGCTGACGAACGGGAAGCTGGACCAGATCCACACCCTGGTCAACTCGAACATGACCGCGGCGATGCAGGCCGAACTCGACGCGACCCGGGCGCTGCTGGCGATGATGCGCGAGTTCCGCGACTTCAAGGCCACCGCCGGCAAGCCAGCCTCGCGGCAGGCTCTGGCGGCGATCGAGGAGACAGAACGCAAGGTCGGCGAATTGGCCACGACCCTGGACGACCGGCTCGCCCAGACCCGAGTCCCGCAGACGGAAGGGAACTGACCATGTTCGCGATCCTGGCCCTGTTGGCGTTCGTGCTGGCCTTGTTCGACGTGACGATCGGAAGCATCGACCTGGTCGTGCTGGGGCTGTGCTTCGTCGCCGCCCACCTGATCTACGCCTGGACCCCCTGGCGCCGCTAACGCACCACCCCCCTCCGGCCTAGACCCCGCCGGAGATCGACTTACCGGCCGAGTAGAGGGGACCATGATCCGTGACGTGCTGCTGGCAGTCCACGCTCTCGCCTGGCTCGTCGTTGTGGTGATCACTGCACTGCGCACGGGTGAGGTGCCGGCCGAACTGTGGGCCGTCCTGCCGTTCGGCATCGGCGGGATCATGGCCGCGTTCCGGGCCGACGGAATGATCCGCCCACGGGGCCGACACGCGGAGGATGAATGAGCTACCTCACCGAGGTCAGCGTCTGGATCCTGCTTGGCGCGGCCTCCGGGACCACGCTCGGGGCGCTGTTGCGCCGGGCGGTGATCAGGAGTCGTCGGTGATCGGCCGGCGCCGGTTCGTGGAGTGGTCGCTGATCGCGGCCTCGGTCCTGGCGCTGATCATGTCTATGGTGTCGAGTTGCCAGTCCCGCTCATATGCCCGCTGCCAGTCGGCGGTGTCCGAGGCGCTGATCGCGGCGACCAACGCTCGAGCGGACGCGGCCGAGCGGGACCGCCAGTCCGACCGGGACGAGTCCGCCGCGACGGCCGAACTGATCCGGACCGTGTTCACGGTGCAGACCCCCGCCGAACGGATTGCGGCGTACCGGGCGTACCGGTCGGCCTTGGACGGGGTCAACACCCGCCGCGCTGCGGCCGAGGCCGATCGCGCCACCCACCCGTTGCCGGCCCCGCCGTCTCAGGTGTGCGGCTGACCGACGTGCTCGGGCGGCCACATCTCCCATCGGCACCCGTTGACCCGGCACAGCTGGACGTGGTGCCCGCCGTATTCGGCCCCGGCGCAGGAGCACTGCACCCACGACTGGTTGATCTTCCCCGGCCCCAGCGGGTGGCCGTTGTCGCAGCGCTCGGGGATCCACTTCGGCCACCACTCCGGGAGCTTCGCCATCTCGTGATCGTAGGACCGCACCATCCGTGCACAACGCCGACGGCCTAGACCCCGCCGCCGGTACCGCAACGGAAGGAACACCGCATGTGGACCGCGAAGTTCTGGAAAGACGCCGCCGAGCGGGCGGTTAAGTCCGCCGCTCAGGGGCTGGTGCTGTACCTCACTGGCGGTCAGGTGTTCGACGCCTGGCGCACCAACTGGGCCGCCGCCGGCTCCATCGCGGGTAGCGCCGCTCTGCTCTCGCTGCTGAGTTCGATCATCTCCAGCTTCGTCGGCAACTCCACTTCGGCCTCGCTGGTGACCAAGTGACCGGCCTGCACCGGGTACCGGTGCGGCGGAGGTCCGGGTTGGGCCCGCGCGACGCGATCTGGCTCAGCGCAGTGGTGGGCGTCGCCGTCCTGTCCGGAGGCGTCGCCTACGGGGTGGCCACGTCGCAGTACACGCACCAGTGCAACGTGTCGACCAAGGCCAACGGGGGCATGGTCGTGGACTGCGACCCGATCCCCGGGCCCACCGGCGAGCCGACCCCGACCCCGACCACCCCAGGGCCCAGCCCGACGCCCTCCGCGACTCCTACACCAACCCCCACGACCCCCATACCTACGCCTAGCGCCACCCCGACGCCGAGTCCGATGCCTTCCCCGACTCCGTCACCCACGCCCACACCGACGCCGAGCCCCACCGTCACCGGGCCACTGCTGAACTGCATGCCCCAGCCCTCCCGCTGCGGGTTCCCGGACGCCACCAACACCGGCGTACCCGCCGGCACGGTCCTGCGGGTCGTCAACGGGGACATGACGTTCCTGGCCGGCGGCACGTACACCAACCTGGACATCCGCGGGTGCACCCGGGTGGGTGGATCGAACGTCACCATCCGCCGGGTGAAGATCCGCTGCACGGGGTCGTTGCCGATCGACATCGAGGACCGCCCGTCCATCACCGGCGTGCTCCTCGAGGACGTGGAGATCGACGCGGCCGGGCAGTTCAACGGCCGGGGGATCGCCGGCGGCGGGTTCACCGCCCGCCGAGTGTGGTGGCATGGCGGGTCGGACTGCTCCCACTTCAACAGCAACGTGGTCATCGAGGACTCGTTCTGCGACATCCCCCGCTACACCGGCACCGCTGATCCGCACCTGGACGGCTTCCAGTCCGGCGGCGGGGCGCACGTGACGCTGCGACACAACACCATCCGCAACGCGAACGGCCAGACCTCGGCGATCATCAACGGCCCGAATCTGCAGGTACTGGGGGCGCAGACCGACGTGCACATCGTCGACAACCTGATGTCCGGCGGCGGGTACACGGTGTACTGCCAGGCCCACCCGGCGCCCCAGCCGTCCACCGCAGAGTTCCGGGGCAACCGGATCAGCCGGGAGTTCTACCCCCGGGGCGGGTACTACGGGCCGATGACCGACTGCGCCGGGATCCCGGGCGCGACCACGACGATCTGGGACGACACGGGCCTGCCGATACCGCCCCAGTAGACTCCGCACCGTGGCCAGCTTCCAGCTCCCCGTCGCGGACATCCTGATGGCGAGGGAGATGTTCGACGCGAGCCCGGACGGCCAGGCCGAGCGTGCACGAGTCGAGGCGCTCATCTCCTCGCTGCCGGACGGCCGCTTGGAGGTCTCCGGCTACCTCGTGTGTGACGGCGTACGCTGTGGCGACTGCCACGACTGCCGCGAGGGCGGGGCATAGGCCATGGCCGACACGACGACCAGGATCAGGGGTTTGGCGGAGTACGACGTGACGGTGCCCGAGGGCTGGACGCCCAAGGTGAGCCGGGTCGTGATGTGCGGCCGCCTGGTCGACGTGATCACAGCCACCAAGGTGATGAACTCGTCCGGACCGCTCCGCGTGGACTGACCCGCCATACCCCCAGAACGCGAAAAGGCCCCGGCCTCCGGCTCATTGCGAGCCGGAGGCCGGGGCCTCGTCGTCCTTCGTTCAGGCGGCGGTGTGCTCCTCGATGTACGCGGTGAGCGCCTCCTCCAGTGCGGCGACCTGGACCATCAGGTCCTGGACAGCCCTCAGCGTCGCGCGTGCGCCGCTGACCTCGTCGCCGATGATGGTGCCCCGCCACTGTGCGTGGGTGCGCTGGACCTTGTCCATCGCGGCCCGGGTGTCCTGCAGGAGTTTGGTGGTGGATAGGTTGTCTGTCACGGTGCTTCGACCTCCCTGGGGTCGGATTGCCGAGGCCCCGGCCGGTGCTCGCTACACCGAGCCGGGGCCGCCTACTCGTTGGACTCGTGCGCCTTGAAGATCTCCGTCCAGACCTCGTCGACCGCCTTCAGGATCGCCCGGTGCTCGTCCCAGGAGTCGACCTGACGCATGAGAGCCATGGCGGTGACCTCGGGCGGGACGTTGGGGTACTGCTCCCGGTGGCGACGGATCTCTCTGAGCGCGTCGTCGAGGGTGATGTCCTTCATCTCGCGGCTTAACCGGTCGCGCATCGGCATCGGGCCCCTCCTTTCGTTGCCGGGTTCTGACGGCCACCGTGACCGGCCGGACGGGAGTGGTCAGGACTCGCTGCGCACCTTGGTGATGATGGCTGCGGCCAGTTGGCGGTCCGCATCGATGACCGACCGCCCAAAGCAGTCGGCGATCATGTCCGCGACGTCCGCCACCAGATCGCCGTCCATGTCCTCGTCGACCCACTCGCCCTCATCGGCGAAGTCGAGGGTCTCGAACTCGTCGTCCTTCACGTTGGCCATATCTGGCCCCCCTCTCGTTGGCTGGCTACTCCCCGCGTAGCTCCAGCCGACACCGGTGATCAACTGCTCATGCGCATAAAATGCCGCGCGAGTTCACTGCGCACCGAGCGCGGCACCCGCTCCGACTAGAAGCGGGTGCCGCCACTCTCGACCGTACCGAGCGCTAGTCGGACGCTCGGTCCGACCTCACTCGGTTACGCCTTCGCCATGTCGGCGTTCAGCTCCTCGACCGGAACCCGGCCGGGGCTGACCGGCGCCATCGCCGTGGTGCGGCGACGAGTGACCCGCTTGGCCGGGGCCTTGCGGTTGTGCCGGCCGCAGGCGCAGCCAGGCTTGCAGCGCCGCGCTTCGGACTTCTCGGCCTCAGCCGCCTCGACAGCGGCCACCTCGACGACCTGGACGGCGGTCCCCAGTCGGCCAAGCTCGATCAGCGAGATCGTCGCGACAACCATCATCCCGTCGATGATCAGCGGATAGATGTACTGGGACCCGCTGGTCTCGCCGAGCATGCCGGCCACACTCGCCATGTGCCAGTAGCTGATCCAGCCGGAGAACCCGGCCAGGGCCAGCGTGATCAGGAGCCGCGCCACGCCGAGGATTCGGCTGTGGATGGGGATCCGGGTCACCATCTCGGTGGAGATGAACAGCACGAGCGGCGCGAGGGCCGCGAGGCCCGCGCTCGACCAGACCTGCCAGGACTGGTCGTGTGCCTGGGTCAGCGAGTGGATGACGTTCGCCGTGATCGAGGTGACGATGCCGAAGCCGAGCGCTCCGCGCACGAATCGCTGCAGGTTGCGCACCTGCTTGGTGGTGAAGTGGTTCATGACCCCCTCCTGGGGTGGTAACTGCCGCCGCTCGACGACAGCCCCCGCGACTGTCGGTGCTGGCGGAACTGATTCGCGAATCGCGAATCGTGGGTGGCGCGCTCGCGGAGCTGGGCTCAACGCGGCGCTGCCGGGATGGGGGAAGCGAGGGGCAGCGCGTGGCCGCCCCTGCGCCCCAGCGGTTCCTAGGGTTGCTCGTCGCCCTCGATGGTCTGAGAGCTGCGCTTCCCGCCTCCGCCTAGTGCCCCGCTGCGGTGTCGAACCGCCGCCGTCCTCTTGCGGGGTAGGTGCCGGGCTCTGTGTGGCTGTGCCCGGTCAGCCTCCGGCCTATGGGTAGCCGGTCCAACCGCCGCGCCCACGGTCTTTGGTCGCGGTCCTGTCCACAGCCCTCAGAGTTGCCGAGTAGGGCCTCTCGTTCGCGGGATGAGGTGGCTTCGCACCTACGCTCCGATCACGTCCTCATCCCTAACTGTTCATCGCGCCCCGTAGACCACCGCGCAGGCCGCGCACAACATCGACCACGCGGACCAGGGCGGCACGTAGCGCGCCTCAGCGGGCACCCACTCGGCTTCAAGCGAGTGCGAGATGCCGATACACGCCCACTCGGGCCGTACCGGCGCGTCGCCGCCAACGATCGAGGAGAACAGCTCGACCTCGCGGCCCTCGGCCTCCGCCTCGACGAAGGCGTCGGTCCATACGGCCATGGACGCTTCCAGTTCTGACATGTCCGTCTCCCTCGGACTGGCCGCCCTCGTGGCGGCGGGAGTGGACCAGGGACGAGTCGAACGTCCCGGCAGCCCCGACTTCCGGCCGGTATGCGTGCGCCTGCGCGCTGCTGCTTCCTGCGGTCCGTGGCCCCGGGCGCCGGTCGCGTCTCGCGCGGTGTCGTCTGCCTCGGGGCGGTTGTTGCAACCCACACGCTGGTGGGGTGTTTCCCGATAGCCCTCCTGCTGCCCTTGCGGGTCCCGGTTCCTGGCTAGTGGTCTGAGCTTCTGGAGTTGTCAACTCGTTCTGGTTCCAAGTGTAGCAACATCATGTGGCCACGTCAAGTGGCGTGGCCTACTTGCTTGGCCACGTCTGATCTGTCACCATCGGCACCATGGTCAGCGACGCGCTTCGGAAGGCCGCTCAGCGACGGCTGCATGCCGTTGCCGAGCTCGACGCCGCCCGGGAGGACCTGCGCGTCGCCATCCTGGCCGACCTCGCGGCCGGCGTCCGCCAGGTCGAGATCGCCAAGGAGACCGGCTACACCCGCGAGCAGATCCGGCGGATCACCCGAGGTGATTCCTGAAGGATCGACCCGTTCGGAGTACGGCGATCCGGGCTCAAACCTGACATCCTGCGTGGCATGAACGAGCACACCCGGCCGGGCAAGCGACCCACCTGGACGACCGTCGTTACCGCCGCCGCCGCGGCCCTCCTGCTCGGCGCTGGCGCGACCTGGGCGGTTACTGCCGGTCCACTCAGCAGCGGTCGGGCCTTCACCGCCAAGGGCAGTGTGGCTGTCACGGACGGCGCGGTCCGGTCCAATCCCGGAACACCCTGCCGCCTAATCGGCGACTTCGGCGACATTCGCGCCGGGGCCGAGGTGGTTGTCAGCGACGGGTCCGGCAAGACCGTCGCGCTGTCAAAGCTGGCCACCGACGACGGCACCACCGGCAGCGCCAACGAGTGCATCCACCATTTCTCGGTGCCCGACGTACCGGGCGGGCTGGGCATCTACGGGATCGACATTGCCAAGCGTGGCCGGGTGCAGTACACCGAGGCCCAGATCCGCGCGGGAGTCTCACTCGCTATCGGCCGCTGACTCCGGGGCAGGCGAGGCTAGATCACCGACTTGCGGCCGGCTATCTGGTCCTCGACCCAGCGCATCTCCTGACGCAGGATCGCGTCAGTAAGCAGGTCGCCCAGGCTGCCTTCGCGCACGATCCGGCCGGCGAGGAGCGACCAGAGATCCGGTCGCCTGCGAATCCTCATTCGAACCTCCTTCCCCATCCCGGCGGCGCGGGGCAGATTTCTCGCGCCGCCGGGTACCGCAGGGTGGATTCGGCCAGAAGGGGCCGTGGTCCGGCGCGACAACCCCAGAAGCGCAGCGAGCAACCCTTTGCCCCAGGTACCCGCATGTTCGTGAGACCACCGCGCCGGTACGAGGCACGGTACAGAACGGTGGCCAACCGACGCCACAGAGACTTGGCCAATCACCGATTCGAGTGATAGGCCATGTGGCCATCTCCACCATTTGGCATAACTGACCTACCGGACAATGGCCACATGGGCCATGATCCTCTGGTAGACGCGGTGGAGCGGCTGAACCGCGCGGTGGCCGGGATCGAGCACGCCAAGGAGCGGGCCGGCCGTGAGATCGCGCAGGCTCGCCAGCGCGCCGACCGGGCCCGGGAAGCGCTGGCCGCGGCGATCGTCGCCCAGGTGAAGGCCGGCCGGAGACAGCGGGACATCGTCACCGCGACGGGGTACAGCCGGGAACGAATCAGGCAGATCTGCCGGGCCGCGGGCATCGAACCTGAATGACCTTGCGCTATCTGTGAAACGGCCGGCGAGATGGTGCCTGAACATAGGATTGCTAACTGAACGTTCCGCCAGGCATGCTCTGTGCTTCTGGTGCCCGGACCCCGCACCGGTATTCCGTGCTACGGCGGGCGTCCGCGAAATGACGCTACGGACGCGAACGAAATTCATCTCGCGTAAACCCGAGCTGGCCCTCCGATCGGAGCGTCCCATGCACCCAACAACCCACCGTAGGTGGATGTCGATCCTCGTTTATGTGCTGTCCGCTGTCTGGGCCCCCTACGTGCTGTACCTGTTAATGGCCTCGACCGGTCACGCCGATGCCCTACCCGAGCAGTGGGAGGGGTTCATCCGGATCATCCTCGCGGTCGCGACGATCGCGGTGATCGCGTCGAACTACATCGTCACCAGCAACCGGCAGATTGTGACCGCCGCCAAGTTGGAGATCCTCGACGCGGCAGCGGTGGTCGCGTGGGCGCAACAGCGCACCGAGGTCGTCGTGCCGGCGCGGCGGTCAGTGGTGGGTCGAGCGACCGTGATCGGCGACGAGCCGACCGCGCAGATCCTGACCCGTCGCCGCGATGAACAGGATCTGAACCAGTACATGCAGGATGCCGCCGAGGCCTACGAGGTCGGTCGCCGGGCGGGCTACGCCGAGGGTCTCGCCGAGCGCGATGAGGGACAACCGTCGAGTTGAGTGCTCCCACTGTGCTCCCACGTGCAACAGCCCCGGGCGGGTACCCCGGGGCTGACCTGCATCTGGGGAGATCGATTCCTGGGGTGACTGAGGGGACTCGAACCCAGTATGGGTCCCAGGTCAGGGACCCGCACCCGGGCTGAGCAGCGGCTGGAGTGGGTTGGATCGGACCGGATGGGATGGTCGGGTACGCCGTTGCTCCCACTGTGCTCCCACGGAATGATCTTCAGATCTCGGCCAACTCGTCGCTGATCTCTGCGTCCAGCTCGTCCAGGTTCACCGCCGCCAGCGCCGCGTCGATCGCGGTCAGGATGCCCTCGTCGACGGCCGGCATCAGGTGCCCGTACAGGTCGCTCGTCACCGCGATCGAGGAGTGCCCGACGCGGCGCTGAACCCCGGTGAGCGGGACGCCGTCCGAGATCAGGATCGCCGCGTGGGTGTGACGCAGGTCGTGGATGCGCAGCCCGGCCAGTCCGGCTGCCCTGGTCCACTGCACCCAGCCCCGGCGGAAGTTGCGGATCCGCACCGGCCCGCCCTGGGACGCGGTGAACAGCAACTCGGCCCGGTCGCGGCCGGACCACAGCGGCGTGAGCGTCATGGCGATCTGGACCGTGAACGTGACCGTGCGGCGGCTCGCCGCGGTCTTGGGGGTGGTGTAGATAATCTCGCCCGTCCCCGACAGTTCGTGCATGGCCTGCAGGACGGTCAGGCGGGGCGGCTTGGCCAGCAGGTCCACCCGCCCCACGCGCAGTCCGACCGCCTCACCCCAGCGCAGCCCGGTGCCGACCAGCAGCAGGACCAGCGGACGCCAGTGCTTGGGCACGGCGGCCAACAGCCGGCCGATCTCCGGTTCGGTGAGGAACCGCATCTCGTGGTGTACCCGCTCCGGCAGCGACTTGGCCGTGATCAGGCAGGGATTGGAGCGGATCAGCTTGTGCGCCACCGCCGCAGCCAGGATCTTGTGAAGGATGGCGTGCACGTTGCGCACCGTCTTTGGGCTCAGTTTCCTGCGCTCCGCCTGCCGTCGGCGTTTGCCAGCCACCGCCTCGGCCATGGGACCCCGCCCCGCGGTCAGGTCGGCCAGCCACCGCTGGACCACCAGCGGCTGCTCCAGTTCCTCCAGGGCGTAGCGACCGAGCAGCGGCAGGATGTGGTTGCGCACCCGGGCCGGCTCGGACTGTGCCGATGACGGCTTCAGGCCACCCTCGTATGTCGGCAGCCAGGCGTCGATCCAGTCGGCCAGCAGCACCCGCCCGCCCCGGGGCACCAGAGCGTCACCGCGCATCCGGTCGGCCTGGGCGGTGACGATCGCGGTCTTGGCCGCGGTCTTGGACGCGTAGCCGGACTGGACGGTGACGACCTCGCCGGCGATGCGGTCGCGGATGCGCCAGGTCTTGCCGTGCTTCTCCGCCCACATCAGGACTCCCCGGCCGCCAGGTCGATCATCTTCTGGGTGTCGTCCAGGTCCCGGGCCCGCCGTGCGCGGACGATCGCGATGATCGCGTCCTTCTTGGCCTGCGGAAGATCCGACTCCATGATCGAGCGCATCTCCGGGTCGTCGTCGAGGCGCGGTGGGCCGAGGGTCTCGGCTGCGGCCAGCATGGCGACGGACGGCTCCACGTCCAGCGCCCTAGCAATGCGGTGAACGCTGTGCAGCGTCAGTCCCGGCTCACCCTTGATCCACCGGAAGATCGACGACCGGTTCAGGCCGGATTCCCTGGCGAGGCGGGCGACGCTCCAGCCTGGCCGCCTGGTCATCTCGGTCAGGAACCTGGACCAGCCGGTCGGCTTAGCGTCGCTCACACGGTCACCGTAGGACGCCTCCCACCAGCGCGGGAACACAGCGCGGCGTCGCATCTTTGCGTCACGCGTGGGCGGTCTGCTGTTGCGTTCGCTTCGGGACTCTGGCCGGTTGTGGATGGACTTGACGCGCCGTTCTCTCCCCAGGTGCAGTCGCATAACTGCGACGGTAGATCACCCGTCGGGCGCCATCAACTCACCCGTTCGGGTGAAACCCGACCCTCACGCCGTTGCCTCTTGCGTCGCATAAAAGCAACGGTCTACGGTGGCCAACATGCCAGCGTTGCAAAGATACGACGCACCGTCGCAATCAAGCGGCGTAGCTGTCCGGCTGCGCGTCGGCGTCTTCGATCGGCTCATGGCACGGCGAGGCGCCACAACCGTCGTCGATCAGGCTCGGGCCGTCGGCGTTCATCGGGCGACGTTGTTCCGGATCCGGGCTGGGGCGGGCACCAGCGCGGGGACCGCGATGAAGATCGCGGCCGCCTGCCAGTCCACGGTTGACAAGCTCTTCGAGCGGATCGCCTCATGACCGCCGCCGACCTCGTGGACACCCGTGTCGCGGCTGAGCGGATCGGCATGTCCTACGACTGGCTGCGCAAGCAGGTCAAGGCCGGTCTGGTCGAGTGCCACCGGTTCGGCAGGGTTGTCCGGTTCTCGGACGAGCAGATCGAACGGATCAAGGCCGATCACCTCCAGCCTGTGGCACCGGCCATTCCCGCGCTCGCGCTGCTCCGCACCAGCGGCAAGCCGAAGACGAGTCCGACGTACACCGGCGAGGCGATGTCGGCATGAGCCGCTCTGACTCCCGCCGCCCCGCCGGTCGACCCGGTCGGACACCTCGTGGCCCGGCTGGGCGCGGCCCCTCGCGCGGATCGCCGAGCCGCAGCAGTGGCGGCTGCCTTCGCAATGCCACTGTCGCGATCGCCGGCACCCTCATGACCCTGGCTCGGCTCGCTCACATGCGTCACCACCTCGGGAGGCTGTCATGACCGACTTCGACCTGCGGCGCTCGATTCGCGCGATCGTCGAGGAGACCGACCTTGCCTCGCCGGAGGAGATCACCGAGAAGCTCGCGGGGCAGATCCCGGCTCGGGACCTGCGCGCCGTGGTGACAGTGCTGCTACGCGACTACGTCCGCGTGGAGCTGTCTCGACTCCGCATGAGAACCGGCAGCGATAGCCCAGACGCGACGACGAACCGGTCCGCCAAGGTGGCCGCCATCCGTGCCGCAGCGCCCCGCTGGCTGCGTGACCGGGTGTTCGTCGGCGGTTCGGAGTGGAAACTGCTGGGCGACTGCACGGCCGACAACCTCGCGTACCTCCAGCAGGAGCGGCGGGATAACGCCGCCAGGTCCCTCGCCGCCGCCGAGTTCTTCGCCTCGCTGGAGAAGCTGGTGCGGCGCCACAAGGTTGCCCGAGTCTCCGATCTGCCGCCGAGGACACTCGGCACCGTCGGGGAGTTGGCGGCATGACCACCAAGACCAGCCGGCGGGCCACGGTAGTCGCGATGCCCGTACAGTCGCCGCTCGCCGGCTCAGACTCGCAGCCGACCAATCTGCAGACGGTGCCCGTACAACCTGCGTCGGCTGCGCCAACTTCTCCCGCGCCCAACCAGGATGCGACACCCATTGAGCGCCCGGCGCGGGGGACCAAATCAACCGAGCGCCATGTTCCCAGCGATCCCCATGGTACGGACGCGCTCGGTTCCAACGTGCCGGATCCAGTGGCCGAAGTACGCCCGATGCCCAAGCAGACTGCGTTGCTGGATCCGGCGCTCGCTCTCGCCGCCGACGTGCTCGACGACATCGAGCGAGTCCGCAAGGCGAACGCGAACCGCCTGCGCCAACTGACCCGCACCGGCGCGGACAAGGACGGCGAGGAGCGAGGCTTCGGCCTCGACCCCGACCACCCGGATGTGATGCGGCTCGGCCTGATGCTCCTCGCGCTGGAGCGGATCGAACACGACGCGGTCCTCAGCCTTCAGGGCAAGCTGCGCAAGCATCCACTCGCCCCGTGGGTCCAGGCTCAGCGCGGCGTCGGCCAGAAGCAGGCCGCGCGGCTGCTCGCTGCGATCGGCGACCCGTACATCAACTCGGCCAAGGGGCAGCCCCGCACCGTCTCGGCGCTGTGGGCCTACTGCGGCCTCCACGTACTCCCCGCCGGCCATTGCGAACCCGACACCCAGGTCGTCCGTGCCGGCGGGGACCAGCACCGCGACACCGACCAGCAGCGCAGAGGTGCCCATGCCGGGGCCGTCGGTGTCGCGGCCAAACGGCGGAAGGGTGAGCGCGCGAACTGGTCGACCAACGCCAAGACGCGCGCCTACCTGGTCGCCGAGTCGTGCATGAAGCAACGCTCCCCTGACTGCCGGGACGGCCATACAACGAACGACTCCCATGCAGCAGCCGCCGTCCCGGCCCCCAACCCGCAGGTCGGTGACGGCCAATCGACTCCCGACACCCAGGCGAGGTATGCCGTCCCGGCCTGCGCCTGCTCCCCCTACCGCGTCGTCTACGACCGCCGCAGGGCACACACCGCCGTCACCCACCCAGAGTGGACAGACGGCCACAGCCTCAACGACGCACTCCGGGTGACCTCCAAGGAGATCCTCAAGGACCTTTGGCGCGCCGCCCGCGACTGGCATCTGGTCCAAGGGGGCGCGGCATGACCGGGATCACCCTCAAGCTCGTCGACGCCTACCGAATCGACGCAGCCTTCGGTAACCGCTTGGTCGCCTGGTCCGTTCGGGACAACTACGGCTGGAGCATCCACGCCCGCGAACCCAACGGGGACGTAGCGACGGTGGACCGGGTACAGGTGGACGACCCGTTCCTGACCCGGCCGCTGGTGCTGCTGAAGCTGCACAAGGCCGCGGTGGCACGACTGGACGGTGCGGCGTGATACCCCGCTGGATCCACCACATCTACGCCGCGTTGCTCGGCTACTTCTGGGCGCCCTGCCCCGACTGCGGGAAGTACTTCGGCGGCCACGAGATCTACGAGCCGCGGCTCACGATCCTGCGCGCCACCGATACGCGCCGGCATCTTGTGGTCTGCCCTGCCTGTGAGCGGGAGAAGGAAGACCGCGCGCTGCGCTCCCTTTCGGGTGGTGCGGCGTGATCGTCTACATCTCGATCGGCAACTCCGACGACAAGTTGACCCAGCAGGAGTGGTCAGACTTCGTGATCGAGACCGACATCCTGCTGCATCCCGGGGCGCCCGGGACCCCGGTCCTCGCGCGCCACGGCAACTGGCGCAGCCGGCCGGACGATCCCTGGCAGAACGCCTGCTGGTGCGTGGAGATCAAAGAAGGTTACGCGCTACTGAGGGCCGCACTGCGCCACCAAGCTCGGCAGCATCGGCAGGACTCCATCGCCTGGGCTGAGTGCCCGAACACCGAGTTTCTCGGAGCCTCCAATGGCTAGGCGCCTGTGTCAGTACTGCCGCTGGCCGCTGAACAGGTTCGCGAAGCTGCTGCACGTCTACACCTGCCGAGGCTGCACCTACCGCATGTCGATGGGCACCTCGCCAGCACGTCCAGAGGGGGACCGATGAGCACCGCCCGACACCGGCTGTTCGAGGCGACCTGCCGTGAGCACGACTGGCTGTACCACTTCAGCCCCGACAAGCGGATCTGCCGGGACTGCCCCACGGTCCAGCCGCTCACCGAGCAGGAAGCCACTGCGGCCCGCGCGTCGCTCGTGGCCTGGGCGGCAGGCATCCGTATCACCCTCGACATCCCCGATGCCCCTGCGCGCACCCGGTCGGAGTGCGACGCGGTGGATGCGAGCCCGGTTCTGGCGGGCTCGACGTGTGGCGGCCAGCCGCTTCCGCCGAAGGCCTCCCCGGCTGGCCGCCACACCTAACCGACTCCCGGTGCGGCGTAGGTGGGGAGACCGGGCGCCGCACCGGGGCACCGACAAGAAAGCGACCGGCCGCTCGCACCAAGGTTTGCAGCCAGGCGAGCAGCCAAGACAAGAGGAGTATCGCATGAACATCACCGTCAACGTCGAGGCTGTCGACATCAACTCCGAGTTCGGGGACCGATACACCTACGACGAAGACGAGCAGCGGGTCCCGATGACGCTCGGCGACGTGATCGCCGAGCGCACCGCGCAGGTGTTCGCCAAGGACGACTCCTACAGCGGACTCCGGGGGCGGATCCGGGACATGCGCGTCGAGGAGATGCGCGCCCGCGTTGTTGCCGAACTCGATGCGGCGTTCACCCGGCCAGTCCAGAAGACGAACGAGTGGGGCGAGCCCGCCGGAGGCCCGTCGACGCTGCGATCGGAGATCGTCAAACTCGCCGAGCGGGCGCTGGCAGTTCCACGCCCCGGATACAGCAGCAGCGACCCGCGCTCCACCAGTGCGGTGCAGCAGTTCCTGACCCGCGAGATCGAGGAAGCGATCAAGAAGGAACTCGGTGCCGCGATCGCTGACGAGAAGGCAAAACTCGTCGCGGCCGTGCGCGCGAAGGCTGCCGAGTTGCTCGCGCAGGCCGTCAAGGAAGGCATCGGCCGGTGACCCCCGCCGACGGACGCCGGGGCGGGGGACGCAAGAAGCGTCCGGTCCCGGAGATCCCGTTCTCGGTCATCGAGCGCCGCTTTGAACTCGTCCACTTCGGCGCGAGCCCTGCCGTTGGCCGCGAGGATGACGGCTACTACGTCCGTGTCCTGACTGGCCAGACCTACGCGGCCGACGCGGTGCGCTCGAACTTCGACTACTTCCGCCTCGCTGCTGACGGCACTGTGAAGACTGCCCCTCGCGGCCACACTCCGATGTACAAGCCCGGCCGGGTAACGGGCATGGACGAGGCGGTCGCCAAGTACGCGACCGGCGGTGGGTCATGACCATCGCCGCGTCCAGCGTGGACACCTTCCCCGTCACCCACAACCAGCGGGTCGCGGCTGAAGCGTTGGCCCGTCCCTGCTGCCCCCGGTGCGGTATCCCGCGCTCGGACAACGACAAGCACTGGTGCCTGTACCAGGTCGACGGTGAGTGGGTCGAGCAGTGGAGGGGGTGGGACGAGTGAGCGAGGACCGCGTACTTCTCGACCCGCTCCTTGGGGCGATCATCTCAGCGAACGTCGACAACCTGGCCAGGACGAACAACCGGCTCCACTGGAGCCTTGCGAACGAGTTAGTCGAAGCAAGCGCGACTCTGTTGGCGATCCGGGACGAGATCGAACGCCTGCTCCGCGGTCCGTATGCGCCGAGCACCTACGCGATCGAACGCGCCGTCTTCCTCCCCGACTGCGCGGCCGTCGATGATGCCAGAACCCGGGTGCTCGCCCAGCGAGGCGACCTTCGCGTCTTCCTCGGCGAGGAGGTGTCGGGGTGAGCGCCGAACTGCTCCGCCGCGCTGCTGAGACTCTTCGGTCGTCTGCGGGACTAGCAAGCGAGGGACCGTGGCAGATCGGTCCGGACGCCGATGGCGAGATCACCCTTCTCGGCCCCGACCTCGGCGATCCGGACGAGCACAACCCTGATGACACCTGCTACGTGGCTCTGGTCCACCCGCCGGTCGCAACGGCGCTCGCAGCCTGGCTCGACGCTACGGCTGAGGTCGCTGACGCCAACGACGCCAGCGACGGGTTCGACCTGGACGCCGTAGACGACACCCATCGGGCTGCGGTTGCTACGGCGCGGGCCATCCTCCGCGAGGAGGAAACCCAATGACCACCCTCCTGTGGACACTCCTCGGCGCTCTCACCTTTGCCGTCCTGTGCTGCCTCGTGGGTGCTGGCCTCGCGGCGTGGGTGAAGCGGCGATTCCCCGACCACGACGAGGAGGACACGCCGTGAGCGACCTCTTTCCGACCAAGACCCGGCTCGCGCTGATGCGCGCGGTCGCGGCTGGGCACGTGCTGCAATTGCCCGACGAAGAGCGCGGGGATCTGGCCACCTTCGACACCACCGACGCAGAGATCGGCGCACCGGCACGGCGGGTGAACGCCCGCGCCGCCGAGTTGGAACGCGCAGGTTGGGTGCGGCTCATGGCGGATGACGTGACGTACCGCCTGACCGACGCTGGCCGCGCAGTGCTGGACGGTGCGTCGTGAGCGAGTTGACGCACTGGACGATCCGCGTGCTGGCCGGGTTCGCCGCGACGGTGGCCGTTGCCTGGCTGATCGCGTCCGCGATCCGCTACAACATCGCCACGAACCACGAGGTGCAGACGGCGTGCATCGAGCAGGGCGGCTCCTGGATCGCCGGACAGTGCATCCAGTTCGACGGCGGTGCACCGTGATCCGCCGCGCTGTCCTTCGCGGCCACAAAGGTCGGGCGGCCCGTCGCATCCTGCGCCGTCCCGGCGACGCTCGCCAATGGAACGCGCGGGGCAAGCTTATCGACGCCTACTGGGACGCGGACTACGCCTACGACGAGCGCGAGGAACGGCGGATGGCTGCCCGCTACGGGCCCTCTCCGGCGCAGCTCCTGCACCGCGCATACCGGAGGCGGTCATGACCTGGGCTACCGCCTTCCTTCTCGCTGCTGGCGCCGGACTGGCGCTGATGGCCCTCGTTGGCCTGATCGTCGCCACCGCCTGGCTCATTGCCGTCCTGGTCATGGGAGCGGCCGACGACGAGCCGTACGAGTTCGAGCCGCTGCACCTGATCCGGAGGGACTGAGATGGGAACCAGGGTCGACTTCTATGTTGGGCGAGGCGAGACCGCCGAGTGGCTGGGCTCCTACCCCTTCGACGGATACCCCGATGGCGTCTTCGGAGACGTACGCGACAACCAGGAGGTATTCGGCCCGATCGAGCGCGGCGAGCCGGTTGCTGAGGGTGCTTGGCGGTCGCTCGTCGCCGGCTTCCTCACAGAGAACGCCGACCGGGCCACCCTGCCCGAGCAGGGTTGGCCGTGGCCATGGGAGACGAGCGCGACGACGGACTACGCCTACGCGTGGGACGACGGCGTGATCTATGGCTCATGCTTCGGGCACCGCTGGTTCACCGTCAACCCCGACGCCAAGAACTGGGGCGAGGACGACGATGAGCGGAGCGACAAGAGCGCCGTATTCCCCGACATGACCGCGCGCAAGGCCGTCACCTACGGCCCGCGTTCAGGCTTGATCGTCTTTGGGCTGCCGTCATCATGACCGCCTTCGTTCTCTATTCGACCGCGCTCGGCGCACTCCTCGTCGGTGCCGTACTGACCGCAGCCTTCGGCTTCCCCATCGTTGCCCGTCGTGCCCGTGCCCGCACCGCCGAGGAGACCCGCGTCTACGAAGGCGTCCTAGTACTGGCGGGAGGTCCGCAGTTGCACCCGCTCGTCGAAGAAGCGCTGCCGGCGCAGTTCGGCACCCTCGTCGAGCACGCACGGCTCACCGAGAGACTTCCCATAGGGGCGGAGCCTGTCCCTGCACAGGTCCGGGATGGCGTCACCGGCCGGGCCGAAGGTCCGCGAACGTCGGGTAATGCCGCCCCCGCCGAGGTAGAACCCCCGCCGCACACCGGTGGTCCGGCGGGGTCCATCTCCTGGCCGCTGTCGTGGCGGCTCCTGTGGCCGGTGCTGCTGTTCGTCGCCCAGTTCTGGCACACCCCGATCGGCGAGCGGATCGACAGGATCGCCTCGTCGCCCCGGCTGTACTGGCTGCTCGGCCCGATGGCGCGCTGGGAGTTCGTCACCCTGCCGACCGCCGTGCCCGCCCCGGGCGGTGCGCGGCATGCGGCGCCGGACCTCGACGGCGAGGCCGAACGTCGACGCCGGGCGCTGTTCGAGCCCACCCAGGAGATGCCGGCCCTGTACGGACTGGACCCGGGCTGGCGCAAGGACTCCGGCGAGATCCCGGTGGCGCACATCGGCGAGTTGGTTGGGATGGCGACGTGAGCCTCTTCCAGGGCCGCTCCGCCGTGGTCGAGCCGGTGCGCAAGCCCCCAGCCTGCCCCGGCTGCCACTCCACCGTCGACCTGACCGACCTGCGCATCGGCGACGGCACCATGGTCAAGGCGTGCCGGGATCCCCGAGGGTGCTGTAGCCGGGCTCGGACACAGGGGATGTGGTGCAAGTGAGCACGCACACCCACACCTGCACCGCCTACAAGGGTGCAGGTCTCGACCCGAATCGGCCACGACGGTACGGCTGTACCTGTGCCTTCTGGCCGACCGTGACCGTGAAGGTTCACCTGGTCGTCATGGACAGTGGCGGCATCTTCGGTGCGTTCCTCGACGCCGAGCGGGCGAGCGAAGCGGCTCGGAACATCGAGGGTGTCGTGGCGGTACTGCCGGTGGCTGAGGACTACCGGGCGGCCACGTCATGACCACCGCTACCGTCGCTGTCACCGAGCCCGGTGTCTACGAGATGGACGACGAGGCTTACCACCGCGACCCCGTTCCCGGCGGTTCGCTGTCCGCGTCGGGCGTGAAGCTCCTGCTGCCCAAGTCCTGTCCGGCGAAGTTCCGCTACGCCCAGGACCACCCGCGCCCACCGAAGCGCGAGTTCGACCTGGGCCACGCGGTCCACAGGCTAGTGCTCGGTGTGGGCGCCGAGTTGGTCCCCATCGACTACGAGACCTATCGGGGCCTCAACGCCCGGGAACTGCGCGACGGCGCCTACGCCAAGGGCCTGGTGCCGCTACTGCGCCACGAGTACGAACTGGCCCAGGAGGTTGCCAAGGCCGTGCTCTCCGACCCGCTGGCGGGGGCGCTGTTCAGCCGGGGCAAGCCGGAGCAGTCGCTGTTCTGGGTCGACGACGAGACTGGGGTGTGGCGCCGGTCCCGGCTGGACTGGCTGCCCGACGCGAACAGTTGGAACGGCCGGGTCGTGATTCCGGACCTGAAGACGGCCGACCACGCCGACCCGGAGTCGTTCGGCAGGGCGCTGCACAACTACGGCTATGCCAGCCAGGCCGCCTTCTACGTCGACGGCGTGCTCGCTCTGGGCCTGGCCGAGGACGCCGCGTTCGTCTTCGTCGTGGTCGAGAAGGAACCGCCGTACCTGGTGAGCTTCTACGAGCCCGACGCCGAAGCGCTGCGGATCGGCCGGGAACGCAACCGGCGGGCGCTGGCGATCTACCGGGACTGCCGCGAGGCCGGCATGTGGCCCGGCTACACCACTGACGTTGAGCAGATCTCGCTCCCCCGATGGGTCGAGCGTCAACACGAGGAGTCCGAGTGACCGAGGTAGCCATCCGCGACGACGGTCCGCAGCCGTACTACCCCGACAGCGCGCTGGTCCAGTGGGCCTACGAGGCACGCCAGGCCGCCCAGATCGCCGCGTCGCTGGCGAAGACTTCCTTCGTGCCCGCCAGCCTGCGCGGAAAGCCGGATGATATTACCGCCGCGATCCTGGCCGGCCAGGAGTTGGGGCTGCAGCCGATGGCGACCCTGCGCTCCATGGACGTCATCCAGGGAACGCCGGCTCTGCGCGCGCACGCGATGAGAGGTCTTCTCCAGTCGCGCGGCCACGCCATCCAGCTCGTCGAGTCCACCGACGCCCGGTGCGTGATGCGCGGCTGCCGGCGGGGCGAAGACGTGTGGCAGGAGGTGGAGTGGACGATCCAGCGCGCCGCCGCGCTCGGGCTGACCGGCAAGGACCAGTGGAAGAAGCAGCCCCGCACCATGCTGGTCGCCCGCGCGACCGGTGAGATCTGCCGACTCGTCGCGTCGGACGTGTTGCACGCGATGCCGTACGCGGCGGAGGAGATCGACGACGACCCGCAGCCGGTGCGTGGGGCGACCGGTCCCGTGACCGCGGCCGAGATCCTCGGCGGCGCCAAGCCGGCGGCGGAGGCTCCTCCCGCCGGTGTCGACGGGCTCCCCGAGCCACCAGTGGAGTCCGAACCGCAACTCATCACCGGACCACAGCAGAAGAGGCTCCACATCCTGCTCAACTCGGCCGGGCGGGACAACCGCGACGTGGCGCTGGTGTGGATCGCCGGCATCGTCAAACGGGAGGTCGCGTCCACGAAGGAGCTGACCAGGATCGAGGCGGGCAACGTCATCGGCGCGCTGGAAGACGAGATCGCCGCAGCCGACGCCCAGCCCGAGAAGGAGTGGCCGGAGTCGGCAACGATCCCGGCTGACAATCCGGTCATCGAGGACCCGTCATGAAGGGCCCCACCGACGAGACGGTCCTGCTGGTTGTCGCCCGCGCCACCCGCGACGGCCGGGTGTGCTGCGAGTTGTGCGGCGATCCCGTCAAGGGCGACCGTGGAGTCGGTTGGGCCCTGCATCATCGGCGGTTCCGCGACGGACGGCCGGACTCCCACTCGCCGCAAAACTACCTGGTAGTGCATGGCGCTTCCAATGTCGAGTCGTGCCACGGGGTGATCCACGCCGCCAAGATGACGGCGAAGGAGAACGGCTGGGCCATCACCCGACACGGCTACGTTGACCCGCTGACGGTTCCGGTGTGGATCGACGGCGGGGCCCGCCGGGTCCTGCTCGCCGAGGACGGTCGGTACGCCGACGCACCCCCTGAGCGTGCGGCATGAATGCCCCCATTCCCAGCGTCTGCTCCACCTGCCACGGCGACGGCTTCGTCGAGGTCGTGCCGCTAGCACTGCCCGCCATCGTGGAGGTTCCTTGCCCCACCTGTCACTGCCCCTGTGGCGCGCCGTCACCCGGGGGCCCGTGCGAGCAGTGCCGTGACGAGATCGCCGAGGACACCCGACACAGGAGGCGGGCCGATGTCTGACGCCAAGCGGTACCGCCTGCCTGAGGCCCTTGGTGGTGGCGAGTACGAAGAGCACCGCCGCGCCGACGGCAGCACCGAAGCGCCCATGGGGACCGTCGCATTCCTGGAGAACGGCGCCCTCGTCTGCGTCGCCCGCGTGCTGCTGACTGAGGTCAAGCCGCCGATGCCGCCGGAGCCGCCTGTCGGGTCGTTCGTGCACCTCGCCTCGTACTACGGGGTGTATGAGCGGGTCGACCGGGGTTGGATCTCCGCCAACGACGCCGCCGCCGAGGTCTACGAGTGGGACACGCTTCTGCGGCTCAACTCGGGCGACACTCCAGTGCAACTCGTCCCGTACCCGTTCGCGGAACCGGTCGAGTTGCCATGGCGGCTCGCCATCGCAGACCTGAACCCCTTCAACTGGTCGGCGATGGTGGCCTGCTCGATCCGCCCCGACCGTGCAGCCTGCGTGACCGCCTCGGCTTACCTGACCGCTGACGAAGCACGCGCCATGGCCCGCGCTCTGTGGACTACAGCCGATGCAGCAGAGGCCACGTCATGAAGCGCGCAGACCTTGAGA
>Ga0134123_10000175_pt1 | contig 42677 bp, 36 predicted proteins | sample KB303_FD_96460 | JGI IMG/M metagenome (GOLD analysis project Ga0134123, IMG submission 96460) | Terrestrial soil microbial communities without Nitrogen fertilizer from Kellogg Biological Station, Michigan, USA - KB3-0-3 | ecosystem: Environmental > Terrestrial > Soil > Unclassified ...
GGCTTCGCCATGGCGGCACTCCTGGCCGCCATGACCATCATGGCGATCTTCCTCGCCATGGCCCTGCCCGCGTGGAAGACGGCGACCCAGCGCGAGAAGGAAACGGAGCTGATCTTCCGCGGCCAGCAGTACGCGCGCGCCATCGTGCTCTTTCAGCGCAAGTACGCGAACACGTTTCCGCCGAACGTGGACATCCTGCTGAACGAGCACTTCCTCCGCAAGAAGTTCAAGGACCCGATGACCGAGGACGGCGAGTTCCAGGTGATCTACGCCAACCAGGTCGCGTCGGCGCAACCGAGCGCCGGCGTCGCGTCGGCGCAGCCGAGCGCCGGAGGCACGGTGCCGACGCAGGGGCAGCCGCAGCAGCGGCCGGCGACGGCCGTCGGCGGCAGTGGACTGACGGCGGGTGCGCAGGGTGGCATCATCGGCGTGGCGAGCAAGAGCACCGACCAGTCGATTCGCATCTTCAACGCCCACGACCACTACAACGAATGGGTGTTCGTGGCACAGCAGGCGAGCGGCAGGATCGGCGCGCCCAACGGGTCGCAGACGCCGACCGGCGGCGTCAACCTGCCCTCCGGCGCTCCCGGTGGCATCGGCGGACGCGGCGGTCGCGGGCCCGATGGCCGCGGCGGCATCTTCGGCGCGCCGGGCGGCCAGCCGAACGGGCCGGGCCGTGGTGGCGCAGGCAGGGGCTTCGGCGGCGGCGCCCGCGGCCGATAGTAACTACCTCACTTCCGATCCGCCTTTCCGATCATCCCGAACAAATCTCGCGCGCGCGGGCATCCGCACCTGCGGCAGCGTCGCGGCGTTCAGCACCGCCGCGTCGGCAACGATGCCGTTCCTCGCCAGCAGCCACGCCGTCAACGCGTAGGTCTCGTCCGCGGACAGGGTGCCTGGGGCGCTGGCCGGCATCGCGCGGCGGACGTAATCGAAGATCGTCGTCGCGTACGGCCAGTAGTTGCCGATCGTGAACGGGACGTCGGGCCGGCCGTTGCGCCAGCGCTCGTAGTCCGGGCCGAACGGCAGCGTCCCTTTCGGCTCGGCGCCGACGAGCGCATCCGCCGTTCCTCCTTCACCATTGGCGCCGTGGCACGCCGCGCACTTCTGCGCGTAGATGCCGGCGCCCTCAGCCGCGCTTCCGCCGCCGGGCGGCAACCCGGCCCCATCGGGCCTCACGTCGATGTCGAGCGCGGCCGTCTGTTCCGGCGTCGCGGGCGAGCCGATGCCGAACCGCTTCGGCGGCGCCTGCGCCAGCGTCTGCGCGGTGACGAGGAAGACGGACGCGGCGATCATCAGCAGGCGGTTCATACGCGCACCCGCTCGACGGCGAAACGGACGCGGCCGTCCGCGGCGACGGTCCAGCCGGTCACCGGGTTCAGGTGATAGCGCGTGCGGCGGCCGCGCGCGGCTCGGAGGGCCGACATGTCCGGCTGCGCGTAGCCGGTCTCGTCGACGGCGCGGCTGACGATCTCGGTCGGCCGCCCGTCCCATTCCCAGGCGTAGCGGAAGCGCGTGTGCGCCTTGGGCAGCACGGGCTGCTGCAGCACTGCCGGCTTCCACGTCCGGCCTCCGTCGGTGCTGATCTCGACGCGGCGCACGACGCCGCGGCCGCTCCACGCGATGCCGCGGATCTCGACGAAGCCCTTCGCCACTGTCTGCGGGTAGGCGGGCGACGTGATCACCGAGCGCGCGTCCATGACGAGGCTGAACTCCCGAGCAGTGCCGTCCGCGAGCGGATCGGTGTACTTCGACGTCTCCTCACGCGTCATGAACGGCTGGTCGGACAGCTTCATCCGCCGCAGCCACTTCACGCTCGCGTTGCCCTCGATGCCCGGCAGCAGCAGCCGCACCGGATAGCCCTGCTCGGGCCGCAGCGCCTCGCCGTTCTGCGCGTAGGCGAGCATCGCCTCGCCGAGCACCTCCTTGATGGGGACGCTCCGCGTCATCACCGCCGCGTCCTGCCCCTCCGCGAGGAACCACGTGGCGGCGCGCTGCGCGCCGACCTCGTTGAAGATGTTGGAGAGCAGCACGCCCGTCCATTCGCTCTGGCTCGTCAGCCCGCACACGTCCTGCGGCGTCGTCTCCTCGCGCGTGCCGAAGAAGTTGCCGGCGCATTCGAGGAAGCAGGTTCGCGTGACCGCCGGGAAGCGCTTCACCTCGTCCAGTGTAAAGGTCAGCGGACGATCGACCATGCCGTGCACCAGCAGGCGGTACGTGCGCGGGTCGACGACGGGCAGGCCGGCGTGGTGGCGTTCGTAGTGGAGATCGGACGGCGTGATCGTGCCGTGCAGGTCCTGCAGCGGTGTCCGCGAGCTGGTGGGCAGGTTCAGCGTCCGCTTCGGGCTCTCGGCCGGTGACCGCGCGCCGAGCCCGTTCGGGAGCCGGCCCCATTTCTTGGTGGTGTCCTCCGGCGGCGCTGCCTGGCCGCGCGCGACCTCGGGATTCAACGTGAGCGCAGCCGCGCCGACGGTCGTTGCCAGCAGCGCGCGACGCGTCAGGCCCTGAGGGGGTGTGGCCGGCACGCTCGGGTGAGTCTTTCGCATATCGCCCTTATACACCTGCCGCCGGCAGTCTTCGGCCACAATGGCGTGGCGTGGCCGCAATGAACGGCGGTGTGGCCGGGATGTTGTGGACGAGGGCGGTGGCGTGTGCGCTCGCAGCCCAGTGAGACGACTGAGACGTCGTCAGCGCAGCTCGCTCATTACCGCGTCGTGAGCGGCGCGCCGCACGCCCTGGATCGCGTCGTTCGCCCGGTTGGGGTGCACGCGGTTGGTCAACAGGACGACATAGACGTCCCGTTCGGGATCGATCCAGAGCGATGTGCCGGTGAAGCCGGTGTGGCCGAAGGCGCGCGCCGACATCAGCGTCCCGCACGACGAGGTCGGCAGCATGGTGTCCCATCCGAGCGCGCGCGAGCTCCCTGGCACGCCGTCCCGCTTCGTGACGAATTCCTCGAGCGTCGTGCGCCGGAAGACACCGCTCCTGCCGTCGAGCACCTGCAACAGGTGCCGCGCGTACGACCCGGCGGCCGCGGCAGTGCCGAACAGGCCCGCGTGCCCGGCGATGCCGCCCAGCGCGGCCGCATTCTCGTCCTGCACTTCACCCACGAGCAGCCGCCCGCGCCACGGGTCCTCCTCGGTCGGCGCGATCCGCGCGCGCCACAGCGCCGGCGGGTTGAACTGGATCTCCTCGACGATGCCCATCTGGGAGAGCATCATCGCGAAGCGATCGGCGAGCGACACACGTCCGTGGACGATGAAGCCGAGCAGAATGAAGTCGAGATCGCTGTAGATGGACCTGGTGCGCGGTGCGTATTCGAGCGGCTCCGCGCAGATGGCGCGCTCGTACAACTCCCACCCGTCCAGTTCCTTGAAATACGGGCGCCACGCCGGCAGCCCCGAGCAATGCGCGAGGAGATCGCGCAGCGTGACGTCGGCCCTGTCCTCGCGGTTCCACGCGGCAAGGTGACCGGCCACGGGATCGTCGAGCGCCAGCACGCCGCGTTCGAACTGCTGCATGACGAGCGGGGTGGTCGAGATGACCTTGGTGAGTGAGGCGAGATCGAAGATTGTGTCGTTGGACGCCGGCGCGGCATCGGGAGCGAACGTCAGGCGCCCGAACGCTTCGCGCCAGAGCGGTTGACCGGCATTGCCGACCTCGATCACGGCCGCGGGAAATGCACGCTCGGCGATTGCCGCCTCGAGCACGTCGCGGGCGCCCGGGAATCGGCTGCCGGATCCCGTACTTCGGCCCCCGGCCGAGCCCCCGCTCAAGATCCCGCGAACGCGCCGCGACCGATCGCGGAGAGGTAGTCAATTCCCTTCGGCGGGCTGATCAGCCCGTCGTAGGAGAAGAGGATGATCCCTTGGGCGCCCGCGCGCCGCGCGACGCCGATGTCGTCGAGCGTTTCGCGCTGCGACAGGCGGTTGGCGCCGATCCCCGCCCACACCGGCTTGCCGCCCGCCAGCGCGTGCACTTCCGCCAGCTGCGCTTGCATCTGCGCCGCATCGGGGCCAGAGGCCATCGGGCACAACGCATCGAGGAAGCCGTTGTCGAGCCACGTGCGCCAGTCCTGCAGGTTGTCGCGCGCGGCGACGGCGGCATCCGACATCACGGCTGCGCTGACGAGCGCCGCCGGCCGCGCCTCCTTCACCGTGGTGCGGAGCCGCGCAATCAGCGCGGTGAGCTGCGACTGGCGGAACAGCCGCCACTGGTCCGGCAGCTCGTTCGGGTAAGCGAACGGATCGATCTCCTCGACGGCATCGATGCGCTGGCGCTCCGCCAGCGGCAGCTCTCCGCGCATGAAGTTCCGGAACGCCGCGATCGACTTCGCGCTGAAATCGAAGTCGGCGGTGGGGAACTGCACGTGGTCGAGATAGACGCCGTCGAGCGCATAGCGGCGCGCGAGGTCGCGCACCACATCCGCCAGGTGCGACGCCACCTCCGGTTGTAGCGGTGAGATGTAGAGGCCGTCGATGCGGTCGGCGTTGTTGCGGGTCCAGCGCGCGAGGCGGCCGAGATAATCGGGACTGTGTATGTCGATCGCGAGCAGCTCCGCCGCAAGCACGCGCGGCACCATCAGCCACTCCGGATGCTGGTAGACGACGTGGTTGCGGGCGAAGGGGAGCTCTCCCGGCGCCGCGACGCGCGCGACGTCCACCCAGGCATGCACCCGCAGCCCCGCCGCGTGCGCCTGGACGACCGTTTCACCGATGGGATCGAATCCCGGCGCGGCCGCGTCGTCGGCGGCCTGGACGAAAAGCGTGTTGAAGCCGGCGGTGGCCGCTGAGGCAACCATCTTGCGGATGGCATCCTCGGATTCGAGGCTCGCGCGACGGACCCATAGCGCGCGGACCTCGTCGCCGGGACCGGCTGCCTGCGCGGGCACGAGCGCGGCCAGCGCGGCCATGACCGCGCAGAGAACGGGCGCGATGACGGGGCGCGCCATCCGCGCGCGGCCGCGCGTCAGCGCGGCGAGTTCGTGAGCATCCATCAGGGAGGAGCGCAGACTGTACTACAATTTTCGAAGGATGCACGTACTTGGAATCGACGCCGGCGGGACGAAGACCATCTGCCTGCTTGCCGACGGCGAGGGGCGGATCGTCGGCGAAGCGCGCGGGGGCGGCGCCAACCTGCAGGCGTCCGGCGAGCTGGAAGTCGAAAAAGTCCTGCACCATGTGATGGATGCCGCGATCGGCGAACGCGACGTCCGCCCGGCCGCGATCTGTCTCGGCATCGCCGGGGTCGACCGCCCGGCCGATACCGCCGCGGTGCACAGCATCATGCGCCGCATCGGCTCCAAGGCCCAGGTCATCGTCGTCAACGACGCGCTGGTGGCGCTCGTCGCCGGAGCTGGCGACGACGAAGGCGTCGTGGTCGTGGCGGGGACGGGGTCGATTGCCTACGGCCGCGACGCGTCGGGGCGCGCCGCGCGCGCCGGCGGGTGGGGGTACCTGCTCGGCGACGAAGGCGGCGGCTTCTGGATTGGCCGCGCCGCGCTGACCGCGGTCGTGCGGCAGTTCGACGGACGCGGGCCCGTGACGCTGCTGACGCCGATGATCCTCGAGCACCTGGATCTCTCGACGCCAAAGGAGCTGATTCACGAGATCTACTATCGCGACGTGCACCGCCACACGATTGCCGGCATCACCAGCGTGGTGCAGCAGGCGATGGAACAGCACGACGCGATTGCCGCTGAAATCCTGGCGCGCGCGGGCGCGGAGCTGGCGTCCGCGGCGGAGTCGGTGATCACGCGCCTGGAGATGCGCGGTAAGACGTTTCCCACGGTGCTGGGGGGCGGCATCTTTCGCGGCATCCCGTTCCTGGTGGACGAAATGACGCGGCGGCTGTCGGAGATTGCGCCGCGCACGCAGGTGCGGCGGCTGAACGTCGAGCCGGCCGTCGGCGCGGTGCGGCTCGCGCTCGCGGCCGCGCGCGGCTCGCTGGCGATCCCGACCTATGTGTAGCGGAATTTACGAATCTACGAATCGACGAATCGACGAATTGATCGACGAATTGACGAATTGAAAATCACGGTTCTTCCCGGCAGCGACGCCGTCGCATCCGCGCTCGCGGAACGCGTCGCGTCGATGCTGCGCGCCACGCCCGCTGCGGTCCTGGGTCTCGCGTCCGGCCGCACGCCCGTCGACGGCTACGCGGAGATGCAGCGCCTGCACGCGGCGGGGCAGATGGACTGGTCGCGCGCCTCGACCTTCAATCTGGACGAATTCGCGGGGATCGACGGCGGCCATCCGGGAAGCTTCCGCACCTTCATGGAGGATCACCTGTTCGCCGGCGTGAACCTGCGGCCCGAGCGGATTCATTTCCTGGACGGCGCGGCGGCGGATCTCGACGCGGAGTGCGACCGCTACGAAGAGGCGATTGCCGCGGCCGGCGGCATCGATCTGCAGATCCTCGGCATCGGCAGCAACGGGCACATCGGCTTCAACGAGCCCGGCGACGATCTGCCCGTGCGGACGCACCGCGTGCGGTTGATGGATTCGACGCGGCACGACAACGCGGCGCTCTTCGGCGACGATCCGTCCCGGGTACCGCACGAAGCGCTCTCGATGGGCACCGGGACCATCCTGCACGCGCGCCGCATCGTGCTCGTCGCAACCGGGGGCAAGAAAGCCGAATGCATCCGGCAGTCGGTCAGCGGCCGGATCACGACGCGTGTGCCCGCGTCGATGCTGCAGGTACACCCGGACGTGGAGCTGCTGTTGGACGAGGAAGCGGCGGCTCTGATCGGGCGGACCTGAAGGTCCGCCCCTACGCGAGAAGTGGCCGAAGGGCCGCCCCTACAACGGACGTCCGTTGCTCGAGGCTTCGGCGGCGCCCTGCAGCATGCCGCGGAGGCGCGGCTCGATGTCCTCGCCGAGCGCCTCGCGCATCGAATCGTGTGCCTTGCGCAGGCGCGACAGCGCCTTCGGGTAGGGAAGCCCTGTTTTCTGCATGACGATCGCCGCCTTCACGTTCCAGTGCGCCTTCTTTAGGAGCTTGTCGGAGTCGTCGTACTCGAGGCCGGTGACGATGTTCACGATGCGGCGCGCGCGGTCCTTCAGCTTCTCGGAGCCGGTCTGCACGTCCACCATCAGGTTGCCGTACGTCTTGCCGATGCGGATCATCGCGCCGGTGGTCAACATGTTGAGCACCATCTTCGTCGCGGTGCCGGCCTTCAGGCGGGTGGACCCCGCAATCACCTCCGCGCCGACCCCGGGCGAAATCGTCAGGTCCACGAAGGTCTGCAGCTCGGTGGCCGGGTCGCACGTCACGAAGATGATCCTGGCGCCCGCGCGCCGCGCGCGTGTGAGCGCGCCGCGCACGAACTGCGTCATGCCGCTCGCCGACACGCCCACGACGATGTCGCGCTTGGTGGGCCGCAGCCGCATGATCGAGCGCGCGCCTTCCTCGTAGTTGTCCTCGACGCCTTCCTTGGCGGCGAAGATCGCGCCGCGTCCGCCGGCCATGATGGCCTGCACCAGGGTCGGATCCGTGCTGAAGGTCGGCGGCATCTCGGCCGACTCGAGGATGCCGAGGCGGCCGCTCGTGCCGGCGCCGACGAAGATGACGCGCCCCTCTTTCCGGAGCGCGCCGGCGATCATCTCGACACCGACGGCAATGCGTTCGTGCTCGCGCTGGACCGCCGCCAGCATCTTGCGGTCCTCGCTGAGCATCAGTTCGACGATGTCGTCGGCCGAGAGCTTGTCGATGCCGAGTGTCGCGGGGTTGATGGCTTCGGTCGGGAGGGACTGCCACTTCGAGCGCACAGGCATAAGTTCGCTACAATTCTACAATCGCGCGCCCTTCGACCCGCCTCGTTCGCTCAGGGCCAGCCCCGATCGATGCCTACCTCACCCACCTGACGGTAGAACGGCGGTTGTCCGTCAATTCCGTCGAAAGCTACGCGCGCGACCTCGTGCTGCTCGCGGAGTTCGCGGCCGGCCACAAGACGCCGGTCGAACGGCTGACGCGCCAGCGGCTCGAAGAGCTGGTTCGGACGCTGATGTCCGAGGGGCGCTCGCCGCGATCGGTGGCGCGGGCCATTGCGTGCTATCGCGGCTTCTTCCGGTTCCTGGTCATCGAGGGGCGCCTGAAGACGAACCCGGCCGGCGAACTGCGCGCGCCCCGGGCCTTCAAGGCGCTGCCGCGGCATCTCTCGGTCGAGGAGGTCGACCGGCTGCTCGAACAGCCCGACGTGACCACGTCGCGCGGCCTTCGGGACCGCGCGCTCATCGAGCTGTTGTATGCGACCGGTCTTCGGGTCTCCGAGCTGATCTCGCTGCGGCCGGCCGACGTGAACCTCGAGGCGTCGTACCTGACGTGCACGGGCAAGGGCGAAAGGCAGCGGATCGTGCCGATGGGCGACGAGGCCACGGCGTGGGTCCGGCGCTACCTGCGCGACGCCAGGCCGGCGCTCCTCGGCAAGCGATCGAGCCCGCGGCTCTTCGTGAACGCGCGGCGGGGCGGGCCGGGGCTGACGCGCGTCGGCTTCTGGAAGATCCTGAAGGCGTACGGGCGCGGCGCCGGCGTCACCGCCGCACTCAGCCCGCACATGCTGCGGCATTCGTTCGCCACGCACCTGCTCGAGCGCGGCGCCGACCTCCGCGCCATCCAGATGATGCTCGGCCACGCCGACCTGTCGACGACGCAGATTTACACGCACGTGCTGCAGCAGCGAATGCGGACGGTGTACGACCGCTTTCATCCCAGGGCGTGAGCGCGCAGCCGTGTTTCGCCTGATGCGGCGTTTCGCTGTGCTGGCCGTCGCGGCGATCGCGCTCGTTGCGATGCTGCCGGCACGCGCGCGGACGCTGCCGGCGCCGCCCTCGGGGGGCGTGCCCGCGGTTCGCGGCGTCGTGCACGTCCACACGAATCGCTCCGACGGAACCGGTTCCATCGACGACGTGATTCGCGCGGCCGCGACCGCCGGCCTGAAATTCGTCATCGTCACCGACCACGGGGACGCGACCCGCGCGCCCGACCTGCCGGATTACCGCGACGGCGTCCTCTACATCGACGCCGTCGAAATCAGCACCCGCGACGGCCACCTCGTCGCGCTCGGGTTGCCGCGGGCGCCATATCCGCTCGGCGGGGAAGGGCGTGATGTCGTCGACGACATTCACCGGATGGGCGGCCTGGCCATTGCCGCGCATCCCGGATCGTCGAAGCCCGAGTTGCAATGGACCGACTGGAGTGCGTCGCTCGACGGGCTCGAATGGCTCAACGCCGACAGCGAATGGCGCGACGAGCGTCCGTGGACGCTGGCGCGGGCGCTGCTGACGTATCCGTTCCGTCCGCCGCAGGCGCTCGCGCTGCTGCTCGATCGGCCCGAGGGGGTCATCCGCCGGTGGGACGATCTGGCCCAGCATCGTCGCGTCGCCGGCCTCGCGGCCGTCGATGCGCACGCGCGCGTCGGCGTGCGCTCTCTCGGCGAGCCGTACGACACCGCGGGCTCGCTGCACTTCCCGTCCTATGTCAATTCGTTCCGTGAGTTCTCGGTCGAGCTCTCGAACGCGCGGCTGAACGGCAACGCAGAGGCGGATGCGCGAACGGTGATCGATGCCATCCGCGAGGGCGCTTTCTATTCGACCGTTGACGCGCTTGCCGGGCCGGCGGCGCTGAGCGTCGCGGCAGGCGGCGAGGAGCGCGCGCATCTCCACGTCGAGGCGCAGGCGCCGGGCGCCGCGACGATCACACTGTTTCGCGACGGTGCACCGGTCGCCACCGCGCAGGGCGGCCAACTGGATCACGATGCCTCGACGGCGCCGGGTGTCTACCGTGTCGAGGTCGCATTGCCGGGCTCGCCGGGAACGCCGCCGGTTCCATGGCTGATGTCGAACCCGATCTACGTGAAGCGCGCCCCCGACGGGTCCCCGCCACAGCCGCAATCACCGCCGCGCACCTCAGCGACGCTGTACAACGGCGGTCCCGCTCGCGGCTGGACGATCGAGAAGAGCGCCAGCTCCGATGCCGCGATGGACGTCATCGGCGCGCTTCCCGGATCGCAGCTGCGGCTGCGCTTCGCGATTTCGGGTACCGCCGCCGACAGTCCGTACGTCGCCTTCGTGGCGTCAGCCGGCCCGGCGATTGCGATGTACGACCGGATCGGGTTCACCGCGCGGGCGGACAGGCCCATGCGGCTGTCGATACAGCTGCGTGCCTCCGCCGGGGAAGGGGAGCGATGGCACCGCTCGGTCTATCTCGATCAAACGCCGCGGACCATCGACCTGCCGTTTGCGGACTTCCGGCCGCGCGGCACGACGACCAGCGCGCAGCCGGTGCTGTCGAAGGTGGATGCCATTCTCTTCGTGGTCGATACCGTCAACGCGAAGATCGGCTCGAACGGGCAGGTTCAGATCGACGACGTGAGACTTGCCAGGTGAGTCGCGGGCCGGCGGGCCGGCTGAAGCCGGCCCCTACGTGCGGCCCATCAGGTGCGAACGGTCAGCAGCAGGTACGCCGCGCCCGCGCCGAACAGGATATTGGGTGCCCAAGCGGCGAGTATCGGCGCGACCACGCCGCCGGTGCCAAGCGCGGCAAAGACGCTGAAGGCGACCCAGTAGGTGATGGCGAGGACGATGCCGACGCCGATGCCGTACATCGCGCCGCGGCGTCCGGCCGTCACCGCGAAGGGCACCGCGATGAGCGTCATGATCAGCGTCACGAAGGGGAACGACGCCTTGCGCTCGAGCGCCACCTGCTGGGCGATGACGTCGAAGCCACTGCGCCGCAGCTGGTCGATGTAAGTCTGGAGCTGCGAATAGCTCATGAACTGCGGCTCGGGCTGCCGCGTGCCGAAATACGACGGCGGGTCGAGCGCCAGCTCGGCGACCGGCTGCGAGGAGAACCGGCGCGTGTCGCCCGACGGCAGCAGCTCACGCGACCAGGTGCGCTCGGCGCGCCACGTGTCGGGCTTGCCGGCCTCCGGCGCATAGCGCGCGACGTCCGCGTACGACCGGCGTGCGAGCGAGCGCATGTTGCCCGAGAACTCGTACACCGACAGCCCCATCAGCGCGTTCGCCTTCGGGTCGAAGTAGTTGTAGTGATAGATCTCGCCGTGGGTGCCGACGACCCACTGGCGCGTCAGCATGTCGAGCGTCTCCGGCGCGACGCCGTTCATCACGCGCTTGATGGTGTCGGACTTCTGGTTCCACTCGCCGAGGATGGTCTGCTCGAGCGCGAACAGCGTCCCGCCCGCCAGCAGCGCGACGCCGAGCATCGGGATCGCGACGCGATAGAGGCTGATGCCGCACGCCTTCATCACGATGAGCTCGCTGTTCTTCGTCAGCACGCCGATGGTGACGAGCGAGGCGAGCAGCACCGACATCGGCAGCACGTAGTAGACGTACTGCGGCAGCAGGTACCAGAGGTACGCGCCCATCATGCTCCATGTCGCCGCGCCCTTGAACACCTTGTCGGACCGGTCGATGAACGTCGAGATGTAGAAGAGCGCGAGCAGGCCGAGCGCGCAGAGCAGGAACACGCGCACGTACATCGACGTCACGTAGCGGTCGAGGATGCTCGGCTTCGGCAGCCGGGCGACCAGGCCGGGCGGCGAGGGCTCCGCGTCGGCCGCGCGGTGATGCGCGCGTCTCGGCTGCGGCGTGGCGGCACGGCGCTGCAGCCAGAGCGGCAGCGCGAGGCGGAACTCGCGGTCCGCAGCGCGCGAGCGCCAGAAGAACAGCCCCGCGCCCACGGCGCTCAGGATGATGTTCGGCCCCCAGACGGCGAGCCAGGGGGGAATCAGGTGCCCCTTGGCCAGCGCCGGTCCGAGCGTCAGCGGGATGTAGTACGCGAAGATGACGCCGAGGCCGAAGACGAAGCTCCCGAGCTTGCCGTCGCGGCGGTTGGTGGCGCCAAGCGCCAGCCCGATCACGCCGAACACGAGGCAGGCGACCGGGATCGCGAACTTGCGGTGAATCGCCATGACCTGGTTGTGCGACGACTGGCCGAGCCCCTCGAGCTCCGCCGCGCGGACCCGCAGGTCGAAGATCGTCATCTCCGGGTCGCCGCGCTGCGGACCCTGCCGCGGAAAGACCGACTCGGGGTTGACGCTGACTACCTGCCGCGCGAACTTGACGACCTGGTAGCTGCCGTCGGCGTTGGCGACGTGACGCGTGCCGTCTTCGAGCACCAACTCGACCGTGCGCTGCTTCGCGTTGAGCACCACGCGGCCGTGGCGCACCAGGTAGATGGCCTCGGCCCGCCCCGGCGAGCTGTCGGCGAGGAACACGTCGTTCCAGCCGCCTTCCGGCGGAATATCGCGCACGTAGATGACGAGGTTGGGGAACTCGGTGAAGAAGACGCGCGGCTTCACCTCGCCTTCGGCGCGCTCGGCGAGGACGTTGAACGCAATCTGCCGGAACGCCTGGTTCGCGTCCGGCAGCGCCTCGATCATCACGTACGAGGTCGTGGCCCAGCCGACCACCGCGATAATCCCGACGGGCCACAGCAGCCGCGCCACGCTGACGCCGCACGCCTGCATGGCGACGAATTCGCGGTCGCCCGAGAGGCGGCCGAAGGCGATGAGCAGCGCGATGAGCAGCGCGGAGGGAATCGACAGCGCCAGCGACGAGGGCAGCAGCGTCGCCATCGCGCGCAGCACGACCGTCGTCGGCACGCCCTTGGCGATGAACGCCTCGGCGTACTGCATCATCGACGGGACGATTAAGATGAACGTGAAGACCAGCAGCGCGATGACGAACGGCAGCAGGACTTCACGAATGACGTACCGGTCGAGAATGTTCACGGCACCTGTCGCAACCTCTCCATTATGACGCGCGTCGCGCTGCTGTGGCACATGCACCAGCCGTTCTACGAGGACCTCGCCACCGGCGAACACGTCCTGCCGTGGGTGCGGTTCCACGCCCTGAAGGACTACTGGGGAATGGCCGCGCTGCTGCGCGAATTCCCCGCGGTCAAGGCCACCTTCAACCTGGTGCCGTCGCTGCTCGTCCAGCTCGAGGCGTTCGCCCGCGACGAAGCGCGGGACCGGCACCTCGAGATCGGGTTGAAGCGGGCCGACACGCTGACGGAGGAGGAGCGCGCCTACTGCATCGAGGAGTTCTTTCACGCGCACCGGCCGAAGATGATCGACCCCTACCCGCGCTACGCGGAGCTGTTCGTCCGGCGCGAATCGAACGGCGTCGGCCTCAGCGTCCGCTCCCAGGTGTCGCAGTTCTCGATCGACGACATCCGCGACCTGCAGGTCTGGCACAAGCTGGCGTGGATCGACCCGTACTATTTCGACCGCGACGAGCGCGTGCGCGCGCTGGTGGCGAAGGGCCGCCGTTTCAGCGAGGAGGACAAGGCGACGCTGCGCGCCGTCGAGCTCGAGTTGATTCGGCGCGTCGTGCCCGAATACCGCGACGCCGCGGCGCGCGGCCAGATCGAGATCTCGACCTCGCCCTTCTACCATCCGATTCTGCCGCTGCTGTGTGATACCGACGTCTACCTGCGGACGCACCCGGCCTCGAAGATGCCGCGCGAGCGGTTCCGCAGGCCGGAGGACGCGGCGGAGCAGTTGCAGCGGGCGGTGGACCTCCACGAGCGGCTGTTCGGCCGGCGGCCGGTGGGGCTCTGGCCCTCGGAGGGTTCGGTGTCGGATGCGATGGTTCCACTCGTCGCGGCGGCCGGCTTTCAGTGGATGGCGACCGACGAGGAGATTCTCGCGAAATCGATCGGGCGGGAGTTCCCGCGCGATCGCGAGAGCCACGTCGAGCATCCCGAGGCGCTCTATCGCCCCTATCGCGTCGGCCGCGACGCGCAGGTCGCCTGCGGGTTCCGCGATCACACGCTCTCCGACCTGATCGGCTTCAGCTACGCGTCGTGGCCCGCCGACGCCGCCGCCGAGAACTTCGTGCACCGGCTCGCCACCGCGGGCGCGCGCTACACCGCCCGGACCAACGGGGGAGAGGCGACCATCTTCGTCATCCTCGACGGCGAAAACGCGTGGGAGCATTACGAGGGGCAGGGGCGTCCCTTCCTGCGCGCGCTCTATCGCCGGCTGGCGTCGCACCCGCAGCTGAAGACGGTGACGATGGCGGAGGCGTGCGCCGCGCCGAAGGACACGCTGCCGTCAATCTTTCCCGGGTCGTGGATCAACGCCGACTTCTACATCTGGATCGGCCACGCGGACGATCAGCGGGCCTGGAGCCAGCTTGCCGACGCGCGCCGCGCGCTCGAGTCGGCAACCGGCGTGCCGCCGGAGGCGATGGCGCGCGCGTGGGAGGAGATGCTGATTGCCGAAGGGTCCGACTGGTTCTGGTGGTATGGCGACGACCATTCCTCCGACCAGGATCTGGTCTTCGACGAGCTGTTCCGGCGCCACGTGCGGAACATCTATCGGGCCCTCGGCCAGGCGGTGCCCGAGGAACTGTTCGTCAGCAACATCACGACGCAGCCGCCGCTGGCAGGCATCGCCGCCCCGACCGGCTTCGTGCACCCGGTCATCGACGGCGAGCTGACGAATTACTTCGAGTGGCTTGGGGCGGGGTCGGTCGACATCCTTCCGTCCGCCGACGCGATGCACGAGGTATCGGCGCGTCCCGCGGCCGTCTCGGGAATCGAGTTCGGGTTCGACCTCGAGAACCTGTACGTCAAGGTCGCGGGGCCGTCGCCGATGCGCGAGGTCATCAACGGCGATCAACAGCTCAGCCTGAGCTTCCTCAAGCCCGAAGGGTGCCGCATCGTCGTCAGCGGCGCCGACGGCAACGTGCGGGCGCTGTTGGTCGATCGGCCGCGCGCCACGGGCACGCCGGCGCGGAGCTGTCCCGACATCAAGGTCGCGGCCGGCGGGCTGCTGGAGCTGCAGGTTCCGTTTCAGTGTCTCGACGTGTCGCAGGACGCGACGGTCGCGTTCATCGTCTCGCTGAACCGCCAGGGGGCGGAGGTCGAACATTACCCGCGGCACCAGCCGATCGAGCTGCAGCTGCCGGATGCGCGGTTCCCGGCGAAGAACTGGACGGCGTGAGGCGGCTGGCGGATGGGTGGGTGGCTGGTTGGTGGTTAGTGGTTGATGGAGGGTGACGGTTCGCGGGCCGTGTCCAATGGCTTCCGGTGCGCTGTAGTTAACATAACATCTATTATGCGACTCATGACGGATAGCTCGAAAATGAGGCTCCTACAACCGAAACCACCATCTACCAACCACCATCCACCGCGCCCGGCCGCGCCGCTACCGCGATGTCCGCAGCTCTTTGATGATCGCCTCGAGCGCGGTGATGATCTCGCTCTTGTCGACCCGGCCCTTGCGGAAGCTCATTCGCAGGTTGAACTGCTTCGTCTCCGGGCGGAACGCAAAGACGAACGGCCGCGGGCGCCCGGCCTTCGCCTTGGCGGTCTCTTTCCGCACGTCCTGCCGCGTGACGCCGTGGCCGCCGTTCACCAGGCGCTCGACGAGCGCCATCATCTTCTTCGGGTCCGCCTGCCGGACGATCTGCAGCAGCGTCGACTTCGAGGTGATGTCGGCCAGCCGACATAGGTTGCGGACCTCGTCGGGCATGTTGTTCAGCGACAGCGATTCGGTGATTGCCGTGCGCGACTTCCCGAGCTTCCGCGCCATGTCTTCGTGCGTGTAGTCGCACTTCTGCGCGAGCTGGTGCAGCGCCTCGGCCTCTTCGAACGCCGTCAGGTCCTTCCGCTGGAGGTTCTCGACCAGCGCCAGTTCGAGCACCTCGGCGTCGTCCACCTCGCGCACCACGACCGGCACGTCGCGCAGCCCGACCTGCACCGCGGCGTGGTAGCGGCGTTCGCCCGCGATGATCTGGTAGCGGCCGCCGCGCTGCCGGACGATGAGCGGCTCGATGACGCCCTTCTCGGACACCGAGGCCATCAGCTCCGACAGGTCGCCCATGACCTGCCGCGGCTGGTTCGGGTTCGGGTCGAGCAGCTCGATCGAAATCAGCCGGCCGACCGGCGCGCCTGCGGACGCGGCCAGCGCCTCGACGTAGTGCTCGTCATGCCGCATCCGCAGCGTCTCAGGCAGTCCGCGCTTCGACACGTTCGATGACCTCCTCGCAGAGACTGTAGTAATCGGTCGCGCCCGACGAGTCCGGGGCAAAGGTGAAGATCGATTCCTTGTAGGCGGGGCTCTCCTCCAGCCGCACGCTCTTGGCGATCACGGTGTCGAAGACCTTCCCGCCGAAAACTTTCTGGATCTGCTCGCGGATGTCGCGCGCCAGCGCCGTCCGCTTGTCGTGCATCGTGATGACGACGCCGAGGATGCGGAGCGCCGGGTTCGGGCGCTGCCGCACCTTCTCGATGGTCTCCAGCAGGTCGTCGGTCCCCTCGAGCGCGAAGTACGACGACTGGATGGGAATCAGGAGGTGCGTGGCCGCGACCAGCGCGTTCACCGTCAGCAGGCCAAGCGCCGGCGGGCAGTCGATGACGATGTTGGCGAAGTCGCCGTTGAGCGCCTCGATCTTGTCCTTCAGGCGGAAGTGCGCGTCGAGCTCCCCGACCAGGCGCGACTCGAGCTTGGCGAGTCCGATGCGCGCCGGCGCGATGAAGAGGTTGTCGACGGGCGACGGCAGGATGACGTCGGAGAGCGCGCAGGTGTCGGTGATGGCGTCGTAGGTGCTGCGGGTGATCGTCCGCAGGTCGAGGAAGGAGATGCTGCTGTTGGCCTGGGGGTCGAGGTCGATGAGCAGCGTCTTCTTGCCCCGCAGCGCGAGCGCCGCGGCAAGGTTCACGGCGGTTGTCGTTTTGCCGACGCCGCCCTTCTGGTTGGCGATCGCAACGATCATCGAGCCTGATTCGAAGGTGGGGCCAGAGTGAACTGATTCTAGGGATAGTGTGCTGATGTGTCAAACACCCCAATATCAGGTGGCAGGGGGCAGGGGCAGGGCGCAGGAAAGCACAGAACCTCTTTTCACCGCTTCTGGTGTTTCGCGGCTTGGAGGTTGGGAATTGGAAGTTAGGAGTTCCGCATGTCGGCCGGCCGACATTCAGGCTGTCGCCCGCCCGTCACATCTTGTACTTGCCCAACTCTTCGGGGTCGAGGCTCTCCAGCCACTTCTGGAGGCGGTCGCTGTCGGTTCGCTCGGCGTTGAAGTCCACCGTCTTCGCCGTATCGATGACGTTCTCCTCGACGAGGATCGGCGAGCGCGTGCGGAGCGCCAGCGCGATCGCGTCGCTCGGCCGCGCGTCGATCGCGACCCGCTCGCCGCGCACGGTGAGATGGATGATGGCGTAGAACGTGTTGTCCTTGAGGTCGCAGACCACGACGCGATCGACCTGCCCTTCCAGGTCGGTGATGATGTTGCGGAGCAGGTCGTGCGTCATGGGACGCGGCGTCGCGACGTTCTCGATCTGCAGCGCGATGGCGTTGGCTTCGAAGATCCCCACCCAGATCGGCAGCACGCGATCGCCATCCTTGTCCTTCAGGATCACGATCGGCATGTTGGTGACCGGGTCCACCATCAGCCCCTTGATGGTCATCTCAATGAGCATCGCGTGTCGCCCTTCGCACGTTTGATACCACTGCCTCGCCCCACAAACTGTGCGGCCCGGCGCGGTGGATCCGGACCGGAATCGTCCGGCCTATCCAGTCTGACGCATTTCCTGCCTCCGGGATCCCCCTCGACTGCGCTCGGGGCAGGCGGGAGGCGGCTCCCGGAACCGCACAGTTGACGACCGTATTGCCACTGGTCCGGCCCGAAATCTCCGAGTCCTGCCGCCGGCTCGCCGAATCGATCAGCACCTCGACCGTGGAGCCGACTGCCCGCTCGTGCAGCCGGGTCTGGATCTCGCGCTGCAGCGATTGCAGCGCCACGATGCGAGCCGTCTTCTCGTCCTCGCTGACGTCGTCCGGCAGCCGCTTCAGCGCCAGCGTGTTCGGCCGCGGCGAATACTTGAACGAGAACATGCTGTGATACTGCGCGGCCTCGGTCAGCGAGAGCGTCTCCTCGAAATCGGCGGCCGTCTCTCCGGGAAAGCCAACGATCATATCGGTCGAAAGCGTCGCCTCCGGGACCGTCTCGCGAATCTCCGCCACCAGGTCCAGGTACGACTGCCTGGTATAACGACGCCGCATGGCCCCGAGCACACGTGACGAGCCGGACTGCACCGGCAGGTGCAGGTGCTTGCAGACCTTCGGCAGGTCGCGCACGGCTTCGATGAGGCGCCGCCCGGTGTGGCGCGGGTGCGGGCTCGCGAACCGGATGCGCTCGATCCCGGGAACCTCGTTGACCTCCGCCAGCAACGCCGCGAAATCGCACGCGGGATCGTCGGGCGCCTGGTAATGGTTCACGATCTGCCCGAGCAGCTGCACCTCGCGGCGGCCCGACGCGGCGGCGTCGCGCACGTCCGCCAGGATGTCGGCCTTGGCGCGCATCCGCTCGTGACCGCGGGTGTACGGCACCACGCAGAACGCGCAGTGGTCGTTGCACCCCTCGATAATCGTCACGTAGGCCTTCACGGGATCGCCGCGCCGCGTGATCCCGAGCGGGAACGTCACGTCGTCCCACGGGTTGATGTCGATCTCGGCGAACGGCGAGCGCGCGGCTTTCTCGACGAGCGCCGGGAGCATCTTGAGCCGCTGGGTCCCGAGGACGAGGTCGATGACGTGGCCGTTCGATTTCTTCAGCAGCGCGCCGCCCTCCTGCTGCGCGACGCACCCGGCAACTGCGACGACTGGCTTGCGCCCTGTTTCCTGTTCGAGGACGCGAATCTCGCCCAGCCGCGTGTACAGCTTCTCCTCCGCATGCTCCCGCACGCTGCACGTGTTGATGACGATGACGTCGGCGTCGATCTCTTCCGTCGTCGGCTCGTAGCCGGCCTGGTCGAGCAGGCCGGCCATGCGCTCGGAGTCGTGGAAGTTCATCTGACAGCCGAAGGTCTCGATGAGGTATTTCTTCGCCACTGCCTTTCGCTTTCGCCTTTCGCTTTCGCCTTTCGCCCTGGCGGGTCCGAAAGGACCCGCCCTACAGCTGTCCGCTCGGCCTCGTGTAGGCAGGGATCCGCTCCTGCCTCGTGTCGGCCGGGTCCTTTCGGACCCGGTTCACAGGTACCGCCCTACGGGTTGCGGCCCGCCCTTCGCGCCTGCGTAGACCGTGTCCTTTTGGACCCTCCACTCAGCAGTTCGCGGGCACTCGCCCGAACCTGTTCGGTCACCGATGCCCCGCCGATCATACGCGCCACCTCTTCGACGCGGCCCGCGTCATCGAGCCGCTCGACGCGCGTCACCGTCCGGCGTCCGCGCACGGACTTCTCGATCGCGAACTGGGCGTCCCCGCGCGCGGCGATTTGCGGGAGGTGCGTGATGCAGAGCACCTGGAACTCCTCGCCGAGCGCCTGCAGCCGCGAGCCGACGACATCCGCCACCCTGCCGCCGATACCGGCATCCACCTCGTCGAAGATCAGCGTCCGGGCACCCGCGCCCGCGAGCGTCTTGAGCGCCAGCATCACGCGCGACAGTTCGCCGCCGGACACGATGCGCGCGAGCGGCCGCAGATCCTCGCCCGGGTTCGGCGAGATGAAGAACTCCGCCTGGTCGATGCCGCGCTCGCCCCATCCTTCCGGCGGCAGCTCGCCGTCGTTGAAGCGCACCTCGAACCGCGTGCGCGCCATTGCGAGCTCGGCGAGCAGCGCTTCGAGCTCGCGCGCGAAGGTCGCGGCTGCCGCCCGGCGCCTTCGCGACAGCCCGCGTGCGAGGTCGAGATACGTCGAGGTGGCGGCCTCGAGCGCCTTCGTCAGGGCGTCCGCGCCCTCGCCCGCGCCGGTCAACAGCTCCCGTTCGCGCGCGAGCGCCGCGCCCGTGTCGATCACCTCCTGCAGCGTGGGGCCGTACTTCCGCTTGAGGCGGTCGACGAGCGCCAGCCGATCTTCCACCTGCTGCAGGCGCCCGGGCGACGCATCGATGCCGTCGGCATAGCTGCGGAGGAAGAACGCGAGGTCCTCGAGCTGCGACTTGATCCCATCCCGCGACTCGACGTACGGCGCGAACTGCGGGTCGATGGTCGCCAGCTCGCCCACGCGCTTCCAGACACCGCCCAGCCCCGCGAGCACCGCCGAGTCGTTGTCGTAGAGCGCCGAGTAGCTCTCCTCGCAGAGCCGCTGGACGCGCTCCGCGCTGGCGAGCACCTGCCTGGTCGACGCCAGCTCCTCGTCCTCGCCCGGTTTCGGCGCCGCCTTCTCGATCTCGCCCAGCTGAAACGCGATGAGATCGAGGCGCGCCGCCTTCTCGCGCGCGTCCATCCGCGACCGTTCGAGCTGCTCGCGAAGCGTGCGCACCGATGTCCATGCGGCAGCTACGTCGGCGGCAACCGCCGTGAGGTCCGCGTAGTCGTCGAGCAGCGGAAGGTGCGCGAGCGGATCGAGCAGCGACTGGTGTTCGTGCTGGCCGTGCAGCTCCACGAGTCGCGACGAGAGATCGCGAAGCGCCGCGGCGGTCGCGAGCGCGCCGTCGATGAACGAGCGGCTGCGTCCCTGGCTGGTGATCTCGCGGCGGACGATCAGCTCACGCGCTCCCGCCTTTCCGGGGCGAGCGCGATCGTTCCGAGCCGCTTCACCCGAGCGAGCGGACCGAGTCGAGGGGTCGTCGAAGATCGCTTCGATGGTGGCCTGCGCCTCGCCGGTCCGGACAAGGTCGGCCGACGCGCGGGCGCCGAGCAGGAGGCCGACGGCTTCGACGAGGATGGACTTGCCGGCGCCGGTCTCCCCCGTCAGCACGTTGAACCCGGGCTCGAACTCGACCTCGACGGCTTCGATCACCGCAAGGTTGCGGATGCGGAGGAAGCGCAGCATGCACGCGGAACTGCAATGGTATCATACGTTTGACAGCACTTCTGTCGCGTGCTACGCTCGCCTGTCTGCGCTGTCCCAGCGGCGCGCTGCCGATGCTTCGGAGGCTTCGTTGCACACGCTTGGCTTGCTCGTCCTCGCACTGCAGGTGCAGGGCGGCGCTGCCCCCGTCGATTCTGGGTCCCGCGTCTTAATCGACATCGTCACGAAGGCGACCGTCATCAACCAGGCGGTCCTCGCGATTTTGATCGTCATTTCGGTCGCGTCGTGGGCGATCATCCTGTCGAAGTCGCTCACCTACAGCAAAGTCGCCAGGCAGACGTCGCAGTTCCTCGAGGCGTTCCGGAAGAGCAGCAAGTTCTCCGAGGTGCAGGCCGTCTGCTCGACGGTGCCGGCGAGCCCGCTCGTCGGCGTCTTCCAGGCGGGTTACGCCGAGCTCAACGCGCAATTCCGCCTGAGCGGCCCGCAGCCGGCCAATCCATCCGGTCCTCCCCCTCGTCCAACATTGAAGAGCCTGACCGCAGTCGACCGCGCGCTGCTGCGGGCGGCAACGGTCGAGATCAACAAGCTCGAGAAGCGGGTGCCGTTTCTCGCGACCGTGGCCAGCGTGGCGCCGTTCATCGGCCTGTTTGGAACAGTTGTTGGTATCACCATCGCTTTTCAGCGCATCGGCACCACCGGCTCGACGAATCTGGCGGTGGTCGGACCGAGCATCTCGGAGGCGCTGATTGCCACGGCGGCGGGGTTGTTCGCGGCGATTCCGGCAGTGCTGGCCTATAACCACTTCAGCACCCGCATGAAGATCTTTGCGGCAGAGATGGACGACTTCTCGCTGGAGTTTCTGAACATCGCGGAGCGCAACTTTACATAGTTCGTCGATGCCGAAGGTTCTCCCGTCAGCTCCGACGCCCGGTGGCGGCCGATTGACACGCGGCCGCCGCGTGTCGACCACGCTTGCCGAGATCAACGTCATCCCGCTGGTGGACGTGATGCTGGTGCTGCTGATCATTTTCATGGTCGCCGCGCCGATGCTGCAACGGGGTGTCGAGGTGAACCTGCCGGTCGCGAGCCGGTCGCAGGAAATCGCCAGCGACCGCATTTTCGTCAACGTCCCCCTCACCTTCCGGGAGGATCGCCGCGTCTTCATCGGCCAGGATCCGGTGCGCGTAGACGTCCTGACCGAGCGGATGCGGCAGATGATGATCAACCGCACCGACCGCCAGGTGTTCCTGCGCGGGGACGGCGCTGTCGAGCTGCAGGAGCTCCTCGACATCATGGACCGGCTGAAAGCCGCCGGCGTCGAGAAGGTCGGCATCGTCTCGAAGCTGCCGGGTGAGCAATGACCGAGGGCACCGTCACCGACATCATCATCGCGCGCGCGCAGGTCGCGGAGCGCGTCAACGCGATGGTGCCGTGGTCGATCGCGGCGCACATGGCGCTGCTCGCCTTCATGATTTTCATGCCGGCGAGCTGGCGCGGCGCGGTGGACGAAGGGCCGCGGACGGTGATGACGATCAGTCTCGGCGGCGCGCCGGGCCCGCGCAACGGCGGGCTGACGACGATGGGCGGGCGCACGGTGCAGGCGCCGCCGCCCGAGCCGGTGAAGAAGGTGGTCGAGACGCCGCCGGCGCCGAAAACGCCCGAGATGGTCCTGCCGACCAAGAATCCGCGCATCGTCAAGCAGCAGCCGAAAGAGGCGCCCAAGGAAGCGACCGCGCGCACCCCGGCCACCGGTCAGCCGCAGGAAGGCTCGACGCGCGTCGATACGGGCGCGCGGGGACAGGGCTTCGGCCTGACGCAGGGCGGAGGCGGCGGGACCGGCGTCACGGTCGACACCGCGAACTTCTGCTGTCCCGAATACCTGTCGCAGATGGTCACGCTCATTCAGCGCAACTGGCAGTCGGCGGGCGCCCCGCCCGGAAGCGTGATCATGAAATTCACGATCACCCGCGCGGGCACCATCGAGAGCGTGCAGGTGGAACAATCGAGCGGCTTCCAGGTGCACGAGCTGAACTCGCAGCGCGCGCTGCTGCTGACGCGCCTCCCCGAACTGCCGATTCAATATCCGAATTCGTCCCTGACGGTTCACATGCGTTTCGAGTATTCACGTTAGATGGATAAAGACCCGATGAATTCCCAACTTCCATCGGCATTGGGCGTTGCGCTCGCGGGGCTCGGCGTCGCCGCCGTCCTCGCGCAAGCGCCTCAGACGCCGCCCGCGGCGTCCACGCCGCAGCAGCCCTCGGAGATTCAGCTGGTGATCAGCGGCGAGCCCGGCACACCGCCGCGCTATGCCGTCCCCGACTTCGTCGCGCTCTCTCCCGACGTGGCGGACGCCGCGAAAACGCTCGGCCAGGTCCTCTGGGACGACCTGAACTTCGAGCGCGAGTACTACATGATTCCGCGCGACACCTATTCCACGATCCCCGTCGCGCGCACCGCGGAGGCCGTGCCGTTCGCGGCCTGGCGCGAGCTCGGCGCCGACGCGGTGGTCTTCGGCACGGTGCAGAAAACCGACGCGAACACGGTGCGCGTGCAGGTGCGGCTGTTCAACGTGCGGGCGCGCCAGAGCGTGTTCGCCAAGGAGTACACCGGCTCGGCCGCGACGGCGCGGCTCTACGCGCACACGATGTCGGACGAAATCCATCAGCAGCAGCGCGCGCTGCGCGGCGTCGCGCGGACCAAGCTGACGTTTTCCTCCGACCGCAACCGCGAGAAGGTGGCGGGACCGGTGCAGAACCGCGACGTGAAGGAGGTCTACATCGCCGACTACGACGGCGACAACAGCAGGCGCGTGACGACGAACCGCCAGCTGAACATCACGCCGACCTGGGCGCCCGACGCGCGCGGCATCGCCTACACGTCGTACCGGCGCGGTTATCCCGACATCTTCATCGCGTTGATCTACCAGGGGCTGCAGGAGACGCCGACCAACGGCGTGGGGCAGAACTGGCTGCCGATCTTCTCGCCCGACGGCACGCGGATCTGCTTCACGTCGAACCGCGACGGCAACCCGGAGCTGTACGTGATGAACCGCGACGGCTCCAACGTCCGGCGCGTGACGAACAACCCGGCGATCGACACGACGCCGACCTGGTCGCCTAACGGCTCCCAGCTTGCCTTCACCTCCGACCGTGCCGGCACGCCGCAGATCTACATCGTCGGCGTCGACGGCCTGAACCTGCGGCGCATCACGACCAACGACTCGTGGGCCGACCGGCCGACGTGGGCGCCGGCGCCGTTCAACGAGATCGCCTACGCGGGACGGACGGGACCGGCATTCGACATCAAGGTGTTCGACCTGGCGAGCGGCAACACGCGGCAGATCACGTTTGGCGAGGGGAGCAACGAGAGTCCCGCCTTTTCGCCCAACGGCCGCCACATCGCGTTCGCGTCGACGCGCAGCGGCCGCGGCACACAGATCTACACGATGGGACGCGACGGCAAGAATGTCAGGCAGGTGACGCGCGACGGCAACAACTACACGCCGTCGTGGTCCAATTGAAAGACGGGGTTACGATCATGCGGCGGGTAACAATCGTTCTGGTCCTGGTCCTGGCGTTCGTGGGCGCCTGTGCGAAGAAGAAGCCGGCCCCGGTGGCGTCGACGGCCCCGCCTCCCGCGGCCACGGCGCCCGTGACGCCCAGCACCCCTCCGCCGCCGCCGCCAGCCGAGCGCGTCGAGGAATCGATCCCGGTGCCGTCGATCAGCGAGGACGCGATCAGCAACCGCTCGCTCGAGGACCTGAATCGCGATTCCCCCTTCAAGCCGGCGTTCTTCGGCCTCGACAGCTCGGACCTCGACGATGCGGGCCGGGCCGTCGTTGCCGCCAACGCCGACATCATGAAGAAATATCCGACGTGGGTCGTGACCGTCGAGGGACACTGTGACGAGCGCGGGACCGCGGAATACAACCTCGCGCTCGGCGAGCGCCGCGCCGTCGTGGTCAAGACATATCTGGTCTCGCTCGGCGTCTCGCCCGACCGGCTGCGGACGGTCAGCTACGGCAAGGAATTTCCGTTCGACGCGGGCCATGCGGAGACCGCCTGGTCGAAGAACCGGCGCGCGCATTTCGTGATTACATCGAAGTAGGACGGGTTCCGCGGCGCATCATGAGCCGCGCCAACGCGGACCCGTCGGGGGGATTCGTGATGAAGAGACTCATGACGCTGTCGATGCTCGCGCTCGCGGTTGCCGCCGCGCCCGCCGCGGCGCAGAGCCGCGAGCAGCGGCAGATGATGGCCGACATCCGCATGCTGCAGGAGCAGACGCAGGAGATCGCCGTCGCCGTCGCGACGATGACGCAGGCGCTGCAGGCGCTGGTGCAGGATTCGATCAAGGCGGTCAACACGCGGCTCGACACCGCCAACGACGCGACCCGCAAGGGCTTCGCGGATCAGAAGGTCGTCATCGACGACATGGGGAAGGACCTGCGCGCCATCCGCGAGCGCGTGGACGACACCAACGTGCGGGTGTCGAACGTGCGCGAAGAGATCGAGGCGCTGCGCAACTCGATCCCCGTCGCGGCGCCCGGCGCCATCTCCGCGGTTCCCGCCGACCCGAACGCGCCGCTGCCAGCGCTGCCCGCGCCGACGACCGGGACGCCTCCGTCGACCGCCGGCCTGTCGCCGACGCGCATGTTCGACACCGCGCGCGCCGACTACGCCGCGGGCCAGTGGTCGCTCGCCGTCACCGGCTTCGACGCCTTCCTGAAGACGTTCCCGCGCTCCGAGATGGCCGACGACGCGCAATTCCTCATCGGGGAGACCTACTACGCGCAGAACCGCTGGACGGACGCCATTTCCGCATACACTGCGGTGATCCAGAACTACGCGACGGGCGACAAGGTGTCCGAGGCGTACTACAAGCGCGGGCTCGCGCAGGAGCGCGTCGGCGACATCGACGCGGCGCGCGAATCGTGGAACAGCGTGCTGCAGCGCACGCAGGAAAGCGATCCGGTGCGCGCCCTCGCCAGGCAGAATCTCGATCGCGTAGCGCGGCGTCCGGCGCAGTGACCTCACCTGTCACGCTGCCCCGCCAATTTACGGAATAGGGGCGGGTCTTCCGGGCCGCCCCGCGATGGGCTGACCGCTACGGCAGCCTGAACGGAGACGGGAATGGGAAGCGTGAACAAGGTCATCCTCGTGGGCAATCTCGGGCGCGACGCGGAGCTCCGCTACACGCCCGGCGGCGCGGCGGTCGCGACGCTGAACCTCGCGACGACCGAGGTGTGGAACGACAAGGGCGGGCAGCGCCAGGAAAAAACCGAGTGGCACCGCATCGTCCTGTGGGGCAAGCAGGCGGAGAGCCTGCAGGAATATCTCACCAAGGGCAAGCAGATCTACGTCGAGGGCCGCCTGCAGACCCGCCAGTGGGACGACAAGGACGGCAACAAGCGCTACACCACCGAGATCAAGGCCGACCGCATCACGCTGCTCGGCGGTGGCGGAGGCGGCGGGCGCGGCGCGTCGGCGCCGATGGAGCGCGCCAGCGCGCCGATGGCGCACGGCGGCGGCGACGAGCCGCCGATGGAGCCGATCACCGACGACGATATTCCGTTTTAGGTCCGCCTGAAGGGCGGACCCCACCGATCCGCCTCTCGCTTATTTCGCGACCGCGTACGGGCCGACTTCCGGCTTCCCCTGCGTGTTCGCCAGCGGTCCCAGCTCGCTCGCGACCCCGCGGGCGATGGCGGCGGTTTCGGTGCCCGCCTGGAAGCAGGTGAAGTCCGGCCGGTCGCGCCACGCCAGCGGCCCGCACAGCCGCTTGCCCGCGCCGATCGCCGCGTCGTGGACGACGTTGATGAGGCGCTCGTAGTCCGGGCTTCCCTGCGCGTAACCGCTGAAGTTGCCGAGGTCGCCGCTTGCGGCAAACAACGCCGTCACGCCCGGCACCTTCGCGATCTCCGCCGCGTTCTTCGCCCCCTCGAGCGTCTCGATCATCAGGATCAGCACGACGTTGTCGTTGATCGTCTGGCGGTAGCCGCCCGGCACGCTGCCGAAGACCGCCGCGTCGAACGCCTGGCCTCCGCCCTGGCTGCGGCGGCCGAGCGGCGGGAAGTAGGTCCAATCGCGCGCCTCGATGGCTTCCTGCACGGTGTCGATGGTCGACACGACGACAACCAGCGCGCCCGCGTCCATCGCGTGCTGAATTTCCCGCTCATCGGCATAGGCGACGCGAACGCCGGGGACGGCCTTCGCGTGCGGGCAGGTTCGCCACAGCCGCGACGTCAGCTCCCAGTCGCGGCCGTCGTGCTGCTGCTCGGTCCAGATGAAGTCGTAGCCGGCGTTCGCCATCGCGCAGTAGGTGGCGGGATCGGTCGCGCTGAACACGGTGCCGCCGGTGACTTTCTGACCGGCCATCATCTTCAGCTTGACGGGATTCCAGACCTTGGCGCCGGCGGGCGCGTTGAACGCAGGGCCGTACTTCCAGTTGCTGGGATCGAGCGCGCCTTGGTTCTGCGCACCCGGCGGGGGCGTCGCCTTCGCGTTGCTGTCCTTGCCGGCCGGAGCGGCCAGCGGGAACTGACCTGGGGTCTGTCCTTGTGCCTGAAATATCGCGGCGCCAAGCGCCGACGCCATCAGGATGCCGAGACCGAGGCGTATCATCGCACCCTCCTTCAAGTAGGGGTGCGATTGTCGCACGCTATGTGCCTTCGCGGCCGTACCGATCTTCGATCCGCACGACGTCGTCGAGCTCGGGGGTCGACACTTCCAGCAGGTCGCAGTCTTCGATCGCCGTCATGCGGTGGACGGTCAGCGGCGTGACGTGCACCGAGTCGCCGGGGCGCATCTCGCGCTTCTCGATCGGGCCGCCCTGCGGGCCGATCTCGAACAGCATCCTGCCGCTCTGGACGTAGATGGTCTCGTCCTTCCGGTTGTGGTACTGCAGGCTGAGCGCGTGCCCCGCGTTGATGTGCAGGACCTTGCCGACGTAGCGATCGGTCTTCGCCCAGTGAAGCTCGTAGCCCCACGGCTTGTCCACGCGCGTCACGCTCATCGCTGGGTCCCCACCTCCTGCCGTCCGCCTTCGCCCCCCGCCGGCTTGGGCGAGACGGGCGCGCCTTCGCGCCCGAAGTGCTCGCCGAGGACGCCCTCGATTTCGTCCACCGTCCCGAGCGTCATGACGCGCGCCGCGATGCGCGCCATCTCGCCGGCACTCGTCTCCGACACGACCCGCCGCGCCATCAGCAGCGCGCCGGGCGTCATGCTGAACTCGGTGAGCCCGCAGCCGATGAGCAGCCGCAGCAGCAGCGGATCCGACGCCATTTCGCCGCAGACCGCCACCGGAATCCCTTCGCGCACCGCGCCGCGGCGGACCTGGCGAATCAGCCGCAGCACCGCGGGGTGCAGCGGCTCGTAGCGATCGGAGACGCGCTCGTCCGTGCGGTCGACCGCCAGCGTGTACTGGATGAGATCGTTGGTGCCGATGGTGAAGAAGTCGACCTCGCGTGCCAGCAGTGACGCCGTGAACGCCGCCGACGGCACCTCGATCATGATGCCGACGCCGAGCGATCCCGCCGCGGCGCCGCGCGCCTCGAGCTCCGCGCGCGCCTCGGCGAGCAGCGCGCGCGCCGCGCGCACCTCGTGCACGGACGACACGAACGGGAACATGATGCGCAGCGAGCCGTGCTGCGCCGCCCGCAGCAGCGCGCGCAGCTGCGTCTTGAAGATCGACGGCTGCGCGAGCCCGAAGCGGATGCCGCGCAGCCCGGCGTGGCCCGGGCGTTCCGCGTCGGAAAACCAGCGCGCGTCGAGCGCGGTGTCGACGACCGGGCGGGCGATCTGCCGCTCGTCGATGTCGAAGGTCCGGATCGTCACCGTCCGCGGCGCCATGTGCTGGACGAGGTGGCGGTAGACCTCGTACTGCTCGTCCTCGCCGGCGAGATCCGGCGGGCCGCCGGCGAGCAGGAACTCGGATCGGTAAAGGCCGATCCCCTCCGCCCCCGACGTGAGCGCCATCGCGACGTCATCGGTGCGCTCGATGTTGGCGAGCAGCTGGATGCGGATGCCGTCGGTCGTCTCGTTCGGCCCCTCGGCGCGCGGCGCCTCCTCGCGGCCGCGTTGCAGCCGCGTGCGCACCTCGGCCTCGCGCCGGTCGGAGGGCGCGGGATCGATCACCACGTCGCCGCTGTCGCCGTCGACGATCACCGCCGCGCCGGCTGGAATCCGGCGGCTGACGTCGTGCAGGCCGACCACCGCGGGGACGCCGAGCGAGCGCGCGAGGATCGCCGTGTGATACGTGCGGCTGCCCGCATCGGTGGCAAAGCCGAGGATCCGCGTCCAATCGAGCTGCGCGACCACCGACGGCGTGAGCTCGTCGGCGATCAGCACGCACGGCGAGTCGAGGTCCTGCAGCAGGTCGCGGGCCCCGCCCTTCTCGCCGCGCAGGTTCATCCGCAGCCGCCCCGCCACGTCGTGCAGGTCGCCCTTGCGCTCGTGCAGGTACGGATCCTCGACGTCGTTGAAGACGGCGGATATCTCGTCGAACGCGCGCTGTACCGCCCATTCCGCGTTGACGCGCTCGTCGGAGATCAGGTCGGCGGCGCGGCCGACGAGGACGGGGTCGTCGAGCATCAGCAGCTGCGCGTCGAAGATGGACGCCAGGTCCGCCCCTTTCAGCTCGGCGATCCGCTGGCGGATCTGCCGCAGCTGCTCGCGCGAGCGCCCGCGCGCGCGCTCGAGCCCCGAGAGCTCGCGCGCCACGCGATCCGGCGCGATGGGGAACCGGATTACCTGCGTCCGTTGAATGGCCACCAGCGCGGGGCCGACCGCCGTCCCCGCCGAGACCCCGATACCCTTCAGGCGTTCCACGACTCTTCTCCGAATCCCGATTCGACGAGCTCGATCAACGACGTCACCGCGCTCGCCTCGTCCGGCCCCTCGGCGCTGATCGTCAGCGTCGTTCCGCGCGCCGCCGCCAGCAGCAGGATGCCCATGATGCTCTTGCCGTCCATCACTTTCGCGTCGCGCGCCACGCGGATCTGCGACGAGAAGCGCGTCGCGAGGTGCACGAAGCGCGCCGCGGCCCTCGCATGCAGGCCGAGCGCGTTGGTCACCGTCACCGTGCGCGTCGTCATGACGCCTTCTCGCCCGTCTTCTCGCCGCGCAGCAGGTCCGACGCAACCCAGATCGCCGCCCGGCCTTCCTCCCGCATCTCGCGCGCCGTGGTCAGCAGGTTGGCGCGCTCGCCGAGATCGGCGAGCTTGATCAGCATCGGCAGGTTGACGCCGGTGATCACCTCGACCTTGTCGCCCAGGAACGTCATCGCCAGGTTGGAGGGCGTCCCGCCGAACATGTCCGTGAGGATGAGCACGCCGCTCTCCTGCGAGACGCGCGCGATCGCCTGCGCGATCTCGGCGCGCGCATCTTCCGTGTCCTCGTGCCAGCCGATCGACACGGCCGCGAACCGCGGCAGGTCGCCGACGATGGTCTCCGCGGCGTTCAGCAGCTCGGTCGCGCGCTGCCCGTGCGTGACGACGACAACGCCGATCATGCAGGCACCTGGCGCCGCACGTTAACTGTCCCGATGCTTGACTCTCAACCGCACGCCCTTCACCCCTCGCAACGATTTCTTCAACGCCTCCGCGATCATCACCGACCGGTGCTGGCCGCCCGTGCAGCCGATCGCCACGGTCAGGTAGCTCTTGCCCTCGCGCACGTACTGCGGCAGCGCGAACTTGAGGAACGACGTCAGCCGGTCCAGGAAGTCGTGCGTCTCGTCGTGCTTCCGCATGTAGCGGATGACCGCCGCGTCGCGCCCCGTCAGCTTCCGCAGGCTGTCCACGAAGTGCGGGTTGGGCAGGCACCGCACGTCGAAGACGAGGTCGGCGTCCACGGGCACGCCATTCTTGTATCCGAAGCTGACGAGATTTACCACCATGTCGGCCCGCTCGCGGCCGTCACGCGACATCTGCATGAAAATGTCGCGCAGCTCGTGCACCGTCAGGTTGGTGGTGTCGATGATGAGGTCGGCCATGGCGCGGATCTGATTGAGCTTGTCGCGCTCCTCGGTGATTCCCTCGCTGACCGAGCGGTCGCGCGCCAGCGGATGCGGCCGCCGCGTCTCGCTGAACCGCCGCACGAGCGCCGTATGGCTGGCCTCGAGGAAGATCAGCGTCGGCTTCACGTGCGGGCCGGTGCGCAGCTTCCTGAAGACCCGCGGGAACTCGGCGAGGAACCCCTTCTCGCGGATGTCGACGACGATGGCGACCTTCTCGAGCGAGCTGGCGTCGCGCAGCGTCAGCTCGGCGATCGTCGGGATGAGCTGCGTCGGCAGGTTGTCGATGCAGAAGTAGCCGAGGTCTTCGAGCGCGCGGATGGCGTGCGTCTTTCCCGAGCCGGACAGTCCCGTGAGGATGACGAACCGCCGCGTCCCGCGGCCGAGCACCGGCTTCACACCTGCCCCCCGTGCTCGACGTCGTCTTCGGGTTCGGTATCCGCGTGCGCCTCCTTTTCACGCAGCGTCTGCGCGAGGCGGTTCGCGAGATCGCGCGCGGCGTTGAGGCCGCGCGTCCGCAGCAGCTGGTTGCGCGCCGCGACCTCGACGAGGACGCCGAGGCTGCGCCCCGGTGCCACCGGCATGCGAACGAGGGGAACCCGGAGACCGAGGATGTCGTAGCGGAGCTCGTCGATGCCGAGCCGCTCGTAGTCGCGCTCGGGGTCCCACCGTTCGAGCTGCACCACCAGCTCGACCCGCTTGGCGTTGCGGATTGCGGCGACGCCGAACAGGTCGCGGATGTTGATCAGGCCGAGGCCGCGAATCTCCATGTGGTGCCGCGTCAGCTCCGGGCACGTGCCGATGAGCGTCGTCTCGCCGCGGCGCCGGATTTCCACCGTGTCGTCCGCGACGAGGCGGTGCCCGCGCACGACGAGGTCGAGCCCGCACTCGCTCTTGCCGATGCCGCTCTCCCCGATGATCAGCACGCCGAGGCCCAGCATGTCCATCAGCACGCCGTGGATCACCTGCCGCTCCGCCAGCTCGTCGTCGAGCAGGTATTCGATCTTGGCAATCGAGACGGGCGTGGTGACCGGCGTTCGGAGCAGCGGCACGTGGTACCGATCAGACGCCGCGAGCAGCTCCGCGGGCGGGTCCCATCCGCCGGTGATGAGCACGCAGGGAATGTCGTGGCTGAATGCCGCGGCGAGGACGTTCATGCGGCTGCCGGCGTCGAGGCTCTCGAGGTAGCGGACTTCGCTCTCGCCGAAGACGAGGATGCGGGCGGGCTGCAGGTAGGCGTCGAAGCCCGCGAGCGCGAGGCCGGTCTTCTGGATGTGGGGGCTGGAGATGGAACGTTCGAGGCCCGCGGCGCCGCCCAGGAGCTCGAACGGCAGGCCGATGGCCTCGGCCCGGCTCTTGAGCAGGCTCGCAACGGTGAGCGACCGCGTCAAGCTTCCGGCTCGATCAACCCCAGGTTGCCGTCGGCGCGGCGAAAGAGGACGTTGATCTCCTCGGTCGACGAGTTGCGGAAGACGAGGAACGCATCGCGCCCGTCCGCGACCTCGATCGCCGCCTCGTCGATCGACATCGGCTTCACCGCGTAGCGCCGCGCGCGGATGATGCGCAGCGGCTGCGCGCCGTTGTCGCGCTGCTCGAGGCCGGTGCCGAACACGGCGGCGCCGCGCTCGGGCCGTGGTGTCGCGGATGCCGCCTTCGCGGGTGAGATCCCCTGGCGCTTCCGCTCCGTCCACTTGCTCTTCAGCTTCAGGACCTGGCGCTCGACCTTGTCGATCGACGCGCCGAGCGCCGTCTGGGCGTCGCGTCCCGTCGCCTCGCCGTGGAGGAAGTGCTCGCCCCGGGCGTGCAGCGTCACTTCCGCGTGGAACCGGGTCTTCTCGCGCGTGACGACGATCTGCGCCGAGACCGCGCCGTCGTTGAGCGGGCGCAGCACGCGGGCGAGCCGCTGCTCGGCAAGCTTCCGTACCGGCGCGGGGATCGTGAAGTGTCGTGCCGTGAGTTCAAGACGCATGCGTGCGGTGTGGGGGCGGGCCGAGGGCCCGCCGGCTAATAGAGCACCTTCCGTTGATTCGACGTCGGAATCTTGAGTTCCTCGCGATACTTGGCGATGGTGCGACGCGCCAGCTCGAGGCCCTCGCGCTGCAGGATGCTGACGATCTTCGAGTCGCTCAACGGCTTCCGCGGATCCTCCTGCTCGATGATCTTCCGGATCCGCTGCTTGATGGTCACCGACGACACCGCTTCGCCGTACGAGCTGGCGATGCCGCTGTGGAAGAAGTACTTCATCTCGAACACGCCTTGCGGCGTGTGCATGTACTTGTTGGTGACGACGCGGCTGACGGTGGACTCGTGCATGCCGATGTCGTTGGCGACGTCGCGCAGCACGAGAGGGCGGAGGTACTCGATGCCGTGATCCAGGAAGTCGCGCTGGAAGTTGATGATGCTCGTCGCCACCTTGTGGATGGTCTTCTGCCGCTGCTCGACCGACTTGATCAGCCAGAGCGCGGAGCGGAACTTGTCCTTCACGTAGGCCCGCGTCTCGTCGGTGTTCTCGGTTTGACTCTTGTCGAGAAGCCGGCGGTAGACGGGGCTGATGCGCAGCTGCGGCAGGCCTTCCTCGTTGAGCACCGCGACGTACTGTTCCTCGACCTTGACCACGTAGACGTCGGGGATGACGTACTGGGACTGTGAGGGGTTGAGGCGGCTGCCGGGCTTGGGGTCGAGGTGGCGAATGAGCTCGATGTGCTGCTTGAGGTCGTCGATGGAGAGACCGAGCTTGCGTGCGAGCTCCGGCACCTGGTGGTTCTGCAGCAGCCGCATGTGCTCGGTGACGATCCGCTCGGCCGGCGTGCCGGCCATGCCGAGATGCCGCAGCTGGAGCAGCAGGCACTCCTGCAGGTCGCGGGCGGCGACGCCAATCGGATCGAAGCCCTGAATCAGCCGCAGCGCCTTCTCGACCTCCTCGACCGGCCATGGCCCCATCGCCGCGAGCTCTTCGACCGTGGCGACGAGCATCCCGTCGTCGTCGAGGTTGCCGATGATGGCCTCGCCGATCTCGCGCGTCAGCGGTTCGTCGGTCTGCATCGACAGCTGCCAGAGCAGGTGGTCGGACAGCGACGCCGACGTCGAGAGCGTGTTCTCGATCGGCGGCAGCTCCTTCACCTCGGTCGGCGTGCGCGGGCGGTAGCCGTCGTCGAGATAATCGCCGAAGAAGTATTCGTAATCCTGGTCGTCCCAGGTGTCCTTCTCCTGCTTCGGTTTTTCTTCCTGCTTCTCCTGCGCGGCCTCCACGGGCTGGAGCTCTTCGGTCGGGACCTCCTCCAGCATCGGGTTCTCCACCATTTCCTGGTTGAGAAGTTCCGACAATTCGAGCGTCGACATCGGCAGCAGCTTGATGGCCTGCTGCAGCGACGGCGTCAGAATCAGCTTCTGGACGAGCTTGGTGTGGAGCTTTTGCGAGATCGCCACTGGAGATCCATCTTATTCCATTAGTCCAATCGAAATTCCGTGCCCAGATATATGCGCTTTACGTCCTCGTCCGCCGCCAGAAAATCGGGCGTCCCGCTGCGAAAGATCACGCCGTCGTGCACGATGTATGCCCGATCCGTGATGCGCAGCGTTTCGCGCACGTTGTGATCCGTAATCAGCACGCCGATGCCGCGCTCCTTCAAGTGGAAGATGATGTTCTGAATATCGGTCACGGCGATGGGATCGATACCGGCGAAGGGTTCGTCGAGAAGGATGAAACGCGGTGAAATGACGAGCGCGCGCGTGATTTCCGCGCGCCGCCGCTCGCCACCCGACAGCGTGTGGGCGGGCGCTTTCGCCAGCGGCGTCAGGTTCAATTCCGCCAGCAGGTTCCGCAGGCGCGCCTGCTCCTCGGCGGCGCTCAGGCCGAGCGTCTCCAGAATTGCAAGAATGTTCTTTTCGACCGACAGCCCACGAAAGATTGAGGGTTCCTGCGGCAGGTAGCCGATCCCCTTCCGCGCCCGGATGTACATCGGGTCGTCGGTCACGTCTTCCCCGTCGAGGAACACGCGTCCCGAGTCGGGGACGGTAAGCCCGACGGTCATGTAGAACGTCGTCGTCTTGCCGGCGCCGTTGGGGCCGAGCAGTCCGACGACTTCGCCGGAGTCGACGTCGAGGCTGACGCCCTTGACTACCGTGCGGCCGCTGTACGACTTGGTGAGGGATTCCGTGCGGAGCGTGGACATCAACGCGAACGGGCGGGCGGCGTCGCGGTGCACGCGGGGCTGGCGCCGCTTCGCGTCTGCGTGCGGATCTCCTCGTTGCCGTCGACGATGATCCTATCGGTCGACTTGAAGAAGGTCAACGTGCGGCCGATCGTTTCGCGGCACGATTCCACCACCTTCACCGGCTTGGTGCCCGCGGCCGACATCACGTAGCGCTCCTCGTCGGCGAAGTAGGTGAGACGCTCCGCCACCGCCGTGCGCGTATCCACCTTCATGCTGACGTTGGTGTACGCCTCGAGGCGAGTGATGTGCCCGCCGGTGTCCGCGAGGATGACGTCGATGCGATCGGCGCGCACGTCTCCCTGCGGCCCGCTCAACTGCGCCTGCGCGGTGACGATCCCGAACTCGTTCTTCGTCGAGCTGTAGCCGATGGTGTGCGCCGCGTCCGCGTAGCGGATTTCCGAGGCGTGCGCGATGGAGACGCCGGTGTCGAGGACAATCGTCGAGCGCGCGTTGCCCGAGGCCAGGAAGTCGCCTTTGCCCTGGTCGATGGCGACTGAATCGGCGCGCACGGCCGTCTCGCCCTGCCACATCGTCGCGTTGCCCGTATAGATCGCCTGACCCGACGCGCCCTGGTAGTCGAGCGTCTCGGCGTTGACGTTGGCCGGCTGCTCCTGCTTGAGCAGGCCGGGCAGCCTGGTATCGCCCTGCCCCTTCGAGGCGCCCGCCCGCAGCATCGTCTTCACCACGCCGCTCGCCGTCATCAACCGTCCCTCGAGCGCGACGTCGATCGTGTTGGCGTCGATCGTGACCCGCTCGTCGCTGACGCGCGGCGCGATGCCGCCTTCGACGCCGGTCAGCCGCAGCGAGCCCTTGCCCGGGTCGTAGCGCGCCTCGCCGGCCGCCGCCTGCAGCCCCTGCTCCTCGAATTTCACCGCACCGTTGAACACCGCGCTGCTGATCGCGTCGTTGGCCAGCGCGACGCTCAGCGTGCGCGAGCGCGCGACGCGGGCGCCCGCGGCCTTTCCCGCCTCCTCGCGATACTCGACGTTGTCGGCGAACGTGGCCGAGGTCAGCCCCTTCCCCGCCGCCCCTTCCCCGTCGAGGGTGCGCGCCTTGATGCTGCGCGCGGGCGAATCGGGCGCGCCCGGTAGATCGAGCCGCACGTTCTCCCGCCCCGTCACCTTCGTCAGCGAGCCGTCGGCCGCGAGCAGGATGTCGAGCGTGTCGCCGAAGAACTGGCGCCCGGCGGCGCCGCCCTGTCCCGTCATCGCGACCGCCCCCTTGCCGAGCAACTGCGCGCGCTCGAGCACGTCGCCGCCGGCGGAGTAATGCAGGTTCATGTCGCGCGCGCTCATCGAGTCGACGCCGGACCCGCCGCCGGACACGCGCGAATCGCCCCGCAGCTCGATGTCGGTGATGTGCTGCTCGTCCTCGGTGAGGCGCGCGATGCCCTGCGTCGCGTCGATCAGCTGCTCGCCGCGGAGCGCGTGCACGGTCCCGTCGAGCGCGAGTGTGTGCGCCATCCGATCGAGGGTCGACTTGCCGGAGGTGAACTCCAGCTGCGGGTTGCCGTGCTCGTCGCGCAGGAGGACGTGCGATTGATCCGCGAGTGAGAGGACGTCGGCGTTCTTGTCGTACGTCATGCCGGTGCCGGAGCCCGTCATGCGATTGCGCTCGAACGTGACCGCCCCGGGGGCGGTCATCACGCCGGTATCCTGGCTGAAGCTGGCGTTGTCGGCGCGGACGATGAATTCGTCGCTCGACGTCAGCTGCACGCCGCCGGTGAGCTGCAGGTCCTTCTGGTTGGGACCGGCCTGCGCTTCGCGGCCGGTGACGACGTAGTCGCGCCCGCCGCGGTTGCGGACGGTGATCTTCACGCCAACGAGCTTGGTGAGCCCACCCTCGTAGGTCAGCTGGCGTTCGGCTTCAATCAGGTAATCCTGTCGCGTTCCGCGCACCTGCTGGACGATGTTGCCGGAGCTCTCGATGACGGCCTTCGGATCCATGCGCGTCGGCGCGGTGGCAGGCACCAGCTTGACGCGCTCCCCCATCGTTGCGTAGACAACGACGGCGGCGGCGATGCCGATCATCGCGGCCAGCAAGCGTCCCCACTTCTGCCATCTCATGGAAGCAGTTACAGGATATCAGTGGGGCAAGCCTTTATGGCTTGCCGAGCGCAAACCACGAGGGTTCGCGCCACAGGTGCAAACTGACTGGTTAACTGTCTGGCGCGCGAAAGTCAGCTACGGACAACTGCAGGTAGCGCTCGCCGTTGTAGGTGTCGTTCTCGAGCGAGAACGCCAGGTCGATGGCCGCGCGATGCTCGGCGACGAAGCTCTCCCGCTCGGACGCGCGCCAAGCGATGCCGCGGAAGACGCGGCCCTCCTGCCTGAACGCCATCTTGAGGTGCCGTTCCTTCAGGCGGCGCGGCCCATCGACGATTTCGACGCGGCTGGTGCGGAAGACGGGGCACGGGTTGCCGGCGCCGAACGGCGCCAGCGCCGCCAGTTCCGACACCACCTGCTCGTCGATCGATCGGAACGTGAGCGCGCCGTCGATCCACAACCGCGGTCGCAGGTCGTCGGGACCGAGGCAGCCATCGGCGAAATCGTTGACGCGCCCGCGCAGCTCGCGAATCCTCGCGGTCTCGATCGTCAGCCCCGCCGCCTGCTTGTGGCCGCCGAACTTCGACATCACCTCGCCGCACGATTCGAGCGCCCCCAGCATGTTGAACGACGGGATGCTGCGGCACGAGCCGTGCGCCATGTCGCCGTCGATGGAAATGACGATCGCCGGCCGATGGAACGTGTCGACCAGCTTCGACGCGACGATGCCGATGACCCCGCGGTGCCAGCCGTCGCCGGCGACGACGAGCACGGTGCGCGACCCGACCTCGAGGTCGGTTTCGACCACCTTCCTGGCCTGCGCGACGATCTCGGCTTCTTCCTGCTGGCGCCGGAGATTCTCGGCGTTCAGCTGCTCCGCCAGTGCCCGTGCTTCCTCGCCCATCGTCTCGTCGCAGGCCAGGAGCAGGCGGGCCGCGATGTCCGGGGTGCTCATGCGGCCGGCCGCGTTGACGCGCGGCGCGACGACGAAGCCGATGTGATAGCTGTCGATCTCGCGCCCCGAGAGGCCGCACACCTCGAGCAGCGCGCGGAGGCCTACCTTGTGGGGCCCCTTCGAGAGCATGCCGAGACCGAGCTTCGCGATGACGCGGTTCTCGCCGGTGAGCGGCACGACGTCGGCCAGCGTGCCGATGGCGGCGACCTTGACGAACGCCGGCATCCAGTTCGAACGGCCGCTGCGGCCGCACAACGCCTGCACCAGCTTCAGCGCCACGCCCACGCCCGCGAGGTTCTTGTCGGGATAGCTGCAGTCGCGGCGCTTGGGATTGATGACGGCGAGCGCGTGCGGCAACTGCGTGTCGGGCTCGTGATGGTCGGTGATGATCAGGTCCATCCCGAGCTCGCGTGCCCGCGCCGCCGCCTCCGCGGCGCGAATGCCGCAATCGACGGAGATCACCAGCCGCGCACCGTCGTGGTGCAGACGGTCGATCGTCGCCGGCTGCAGGCCGTAGCCGTCGCGCAGACGCTCGGGGATGAAGTGGACCACGTCCGCGCCGAGCAGCTCGAGGGCACGCCGCAGGATCACCGTGGACGTGACGCCGTCCACGTCGTAGTCGCCATGGATCGCGATGCGCTCTTTCGCGGCAATCGCGGCCAGGATCCGATCGACCGCAACCGGCATGTCGGCGAGCCGGAACGGATCGTGGAGATCTTCCAGCCGCGGCGAGAGGAACCGCCGCGCCTCGTCGAGACTGCCGAGGCCGCGGATGCAGAGCAGGCGCGCGGTGACCGGCGATACGCCGAGCTCCCGCGACAGCGTCCCGGCGAGCCGCTCGTCGCACGCGACGCTCTGCCAGATGAGATCCGCTTTCACGGCTGTCACTCCTGGATGCCTATGTTCCCCATCTGCCGGAATTTTCGATATCTCGCCTCGAGCCGCGCGGCCGTCCCCATCGCCGTGACGCCGGCAAGCGCCCGCTCGAGCGCCGCGTCGAGGAGCGAGGTCGCGAGCTCGTGGTTCGTGTGCGCGCCGCCGACGGGTTCCGTCACGATCTCGTCGACGATGCCGAAGTTGAGCAGGTCGGGCGCCGTCAGCCGCAGCGCTTCCGCGGCTTCGACCTTCCGCCCCGCATCGCGCCAGAGGATCGCCGCGCACCCCTCGGGCGGGATGACGCTGTAAATCGCGAATTCGTGCATCAGGATCCGGTCGCCAATCGCAATGCCCAGCGCTCCCCCGCTGCCGCCCTCGCCGTGCACGACGACCACGATTGGCACCTCGAGCGCGGCCATCTCGCGGAGATTGAACGCGATGGCCTCGGCGATGCCGCGCTCCTCGGACTCGACACCCGGGTAGGCGGCCGGCGTGTCGATGAACGCAATCACGGGGCGTCCGAATTTCTCGGCCAGCTTCATCGCGCGCAGCGCCTTCCGGTACCCTTCGGGCCGCGCGTAGCCGAAGTTCCGGAAGATCTTCTGCTTCGTGTCGGCGCCCGCGCCCTTGTGGTGGCCGACGATCATCACGGGCTCGTCCTTGTAGCGCGCGAAACCGGCGACGATCGCGTGGTCGTCGGCGAACCGCCGGTCGCCGCTGATCTCGGTGAACTCCGTGAACAACCGGTTGACGTAGTCGAGCACCGTCGGGCGGTTCGGGTGCCGCGCCACCAGCACGCGCTGCCAGGCGGTGAGGTGGGCATAGATGTCGGCGCGAATCGATTCGATCCGCCGATGGAGCCCATCGATCTCCCCCTGCCGCTGCGGCGTCCGCGGCAGCATCGACAACGCCTCGATTTCCTTGAGGAGAACGGCGATCGGCTCCTCGAATTCGAGCGTGTCAGGTGGCATGGACAGGGGAGGTCATCGCAGAGTCACGGATCCGGTGCCGCAGATCTTTTCCACCTCGGCGACCAGCGTCTCGGACGGCCGGACGCGGATGCCGTTGACGTCGACGGTGATGCGCATATGCCGGTCGCGCTCGTGCAGGACGATCGCGACCCGGCGGTCGCCCTTGTGGAGCGCGAACAGGTCCCAGAGCCGCTCGAACGTGGCGCGGTCGGCGGGCGGCGTCGAGAGCCGGATGGCGACGGATTTCGCCAGGCGCTCGCGGATCAGGCCGATGGGCACGATCTCCGACGCCAGGATGCGCGCCGACTCGTCGTCGCGCTCGAACTTCCCCTTCACCAGCACCGTCTGGCCATTCTCCGCCAGGTGGCCGTGCTGCTTGAAGGCCTCGGGAAAGACCACGATCTCGATGCTGCCGGAGGCATCGTCGAGCATGAAGACGCACATGCGATCGCCTTTGCGCGTCTTGAGCGGGCGAAGGCCGGAGACGATGCCGCCGATGGAGATTTCCTCGCCGCGGCCATTGCGGCCGTTTCCGTTGGCGTCCCCAGTGGCATGCGCGACGGCCCCTGCGGATCCGCCTGGCGGGACTGGAAGGCCCGCCCCGGCCTCGTCGAAGTCGTCTTCCCTCTTCCTGACATTCAGATCCGCCGTCGTCTTGGCGCCATACTCGCGCAGGTCGTCCGCGTAGCGATCGATCGGATGCCCGCTCCAGTAGAGACCGAGCGCTTCCTTCTCGTAATTGAGCTGCTCGATCTCCGTCCAGGCCGGCACGTGCGGTAACTGCGCGTGGCCGGGCGCTGTGCCGAGGTCATCGCCGCCGCCGAACAGGTCGGTTTGTCCCAGGTCCCGGTCGCGCTGCGTCCTCGCGCCGTGCTCGCACACCGCATCGATGGACGCGAACAGCCGTGCACGCATCTGTCGTAGAGGCGGACCTTCAGGTCCGCCTGCATGCGGGACCAGCGAATCGCACGCGCCTGCTTTGATGAGCGCCTCGAACACGCGCTTGTTCGCGAGGCGGAGATCGAGAATTTCACACAGCGCGTGCAGCGACGCGATGGACCCGCCCAGCTGCGTGCGCGCGCCCAGGATGGAATGGATCGCACCCTCCCCCAGTCCCTTGATGGCCGTCAGCCCGAAGCGGACGCCCTTGCCGCGCTCGACGGAGAAATTCAACTGGCTCTCGTTGATGTCCGGCGGCAGGACCGGAATGCCGCGCTCCCGCGCCTCGGCGAGATACATCGCGAGCTTGTCGGTGTTCTGCGCTTCGATCGTGAGCAGCGCCGCGACGAAGTGCCACGGGTAGTTCGCCTTGAGGTAGGCGGTCTGATACGCGAGCAGCGCATACGCCGCCGAGTGCGACTTGTTGAAGCCGTAGCCGGCAAAGAATTCGATCAGCTCGAAGAGCTTGACGGCCTTCTTGTCGCTGACACCCTTCGCCTTCGCGCCCTCGAGGAACGACTCGCGCTGCCTGGCCATGACCTTCGGGTCTTTCTTGCCCATGGCCTTGCGCAGCACGTCGGCCTGACCGAGCGTGAAGCCCGCCACCGCCTGCGCGATGCGCATCACCTGTTCCTGGTAGGCGATGACGCCGTAGGTGTCCGCCAGGATCGGCTCGAGCTCCTTGAGCTCGTACTTCACCTCCCGCTTGCCATGCTTGCGCTCGACCCAGTCGTCGACGACGCCCGCTTTCAATGGCCCCGGGCGGTAGAGGGCGTTGAGCACGATCAAGTCCTCGAGCCGGTCCGGCTTTGCCTTGCGCAGCAGCTCGCGCATGCCCGAGCTCTCGAACTGGAAAATCCCGAACGCCGCGCCCTCCTGAAAGATCTTGAAGGTCTTCGCGTCATCCAGCGGGATGTTGTCGATGTCGAGGTCGATCCCCTCGGTCCGCTTGATCTCCTTCAGCGCGTCGTCGATGAGCGTCAGCGTGCTCAAGCCGAGGAAGTCCATCTTCAGGAGGCCGACGCGCTCGACCTCCTTCATGTTCCACTGCGTCGTCAGCTCGTCGCGCTGCCCCTTGTAGAGCGGCGCGTAGTCGGTAATCGGCCCCGGCGCGATGACGACCCCGGCGGCGTGCACCGAGGCGTGCCGCGACATCCCCTCCAGGCGGCGGCCGATGTCGATCACTTCCTTGACCTTCGGGTCCCTGGCCGCCATGTCCTTCAGGATCGGGTTCTCGGCAAGCGCCTTGTCGAGCGTCATGTCGAGCGCCGGCGGAATCTGCTTGGCGATGCGATCGACATCCGCGTAGGGCATCTCGAGCACGCGCCCGACGTCGCGGACGACCGCCTTCGCCTTCATCGTCCCGAACGTGATGATTTGCGCGACGTTCTCGCGGCCGTACTTCCGCGTCACGTAGTCGATCACCTCGCCGCGGCGCCGCTCGCAGAAGTCGACGTCGATGTCCGGCATCGAGATCCGCTCGGGATTGAGGAAACGCTCGAAGAGCAGCTCGAAATCGATCGGATCGACGTCGGTGATGCGCATGCACCACGCGACGAGCGACCCGGCGGCCGACCCGCGGCCGGGGCCGACCGGAATGTGCTCCTCGCGCGCGTAGCGGATGAAGTCCCAGACGATGAGCAGGTAGCCCGGGAACCCCATTTTCTTGATCATCTCGATCTCGTACTCGAGACGACGCTCGTATTCGTCGATCGTGTGGCGGAGGTGGCCCCAGACCGCGAGTTCGCGCAGGCGCGGCAGGCGCTGCGCGAAGCCCTCACGCGCCACGTGCTCGAAGTACGAGTCAATGGTGAAGCCGTCGGGCACGCCGAAGGTCGGCAGATGGTTCTGCCCTTTCGGAATCGTGACGTTACAGCGCTCGGCGACGAGCAGCGTGTTCCGGAGCGCGTCCGGCGCGTCCTTGAACACC
>Ga0134123_10000176_pt1 | contig 42664 bp, 30 predicted proteins | sample KB303_FD_96460 | JGI IMG/M metagenome (GOLD analysis project Ga0134123, IMG submission 96460) | Terrestrial soil microbial communities without Nitrogen fertilizer from Kellogg Biological Station, Michigan, USA - KB3-0-3 | ecosystem: Environmental > Terrestrial > Soil > Unclassified ...
GAAGGGAATGAGTGAAGAAGTGAAGCAGAAAATATTTGATCCCTTTTTCACGACAAAAGACGTGGGCAAAGGAACCGGGCTGGGGCTTTCTATCAGCTATGGAATTATTAAAAAGCATAATGGAAGAATCGAGGTGAATTCAGCAGAAAGCACCGGAACCGAATTCGTATTAACTTTACCATTCAGGAAATAAGAATAATTTCAACGCCCATAAAATGATGGATCAAAAAAGCAAAGTACTGTATGTGGATGATGAAGAAAACAACCTGATATCTTTTCGGGCATCCTTTCGCCATAACTACGATGTTTTCACTGCTTCCAATGCAGAAACAGGAATAAATATATTAAGAAAAGAACACGTTCCTATAATTATAACTGACCAGCGAATGCCGGAGATCACCGGTGTACAGTTTCTTGAAAAAATAATTCCGGAGTTTCCTGATTCAATCCGGATGATACTTACAGGATTCAGCGATATTGAAGTGATCATCCAGGCAATCAATACGGGCCGCGTTTTCCGTTATATTACAAAGCCATGGGATGAGAATGAATTAAAAATGACCATTGATAATGCCATCAGCCTCTATCATCTCTACGAGCGGAACAAACAATTGCTTTCCGATCTCGACCTGCGGTTGAAGGAGCGCGAAAAAACGCTTGAGCTGTTCAGGAAGTATGTCCCTTCATCCGTCATTGAAAAACTGCTTAAAGAAGATAATGACAGCAACATTTTTGATGGAGAACTCAGGGAGGTTTCTGTTCTTTTTTGCGATATAAGGGATTTTACAGAGATCAGCTCTGAATTAAATCCAAGAGATGTTGTTAAGATACTGAACGAGTTTTATACCGTGATGTCACATTCCATTAACCGGCATAACGGGTTTGTAATGCAATTTATTGGCGATGAAATAATGGCCGTTTTCGGTGCACCGCTTTCCTATCCTGATAATCATTCAAATGCTGTTTTCTGTGCACTTGATATGATTAAGCGGGTAACCCTCATAAATGATAAATTTTTTTCATTAATAAATCGAAAAATAGAAGTGGGTATTGGTATCAATGCCGGGGAGGTGATTACCGGGAATATGGGTTCGCAAGATAAAATTTCATACTCACTTATCGGAGATACGGTAAATACAGCAAAAAGAATTGAATCGCTGACCAAAGGCCACCCAAACGCTATTCTCATTAAAGACTCTTTGTACAATAAAGTCGGTCATTTGTTTGTTACCAAAACATGGGAGCCTGTGCTTGTAAAAGGGAAAAAAAATCTTTTACAAGTTTTCGAAGTGCTTGGAAGAAGAGTTATGTAAAGACAGGTTTTATTGGTTCTGGTTTCGTTCAAAGATTTTCCCGTGCATTTGCTGCTCTGTATACAACGGCTGCCAATGCACTTCCTGCAAAAGGTCCAATAATATAAATCCACAGGCAGTCGAAACTTCCTCCACCCAACATGGAGCTGACAAGCGTAGGGCCTATACCAACAGCGGGATTGAAAGCTCCGCCAGAAACAGGCCCTCCGGCATAAGCTGAAGCTAAAATGGTAAAACCGATTGCAAGGCCATAATAGGAATTACCTGCAACATCTTTTGAAACGGCCACATTGAGTACTACCATAGCGAGCGCAAATGTGAAAATTAATTCAACCAGCATCGGCTTAAAATTATAGTCAAATCCGCCCATCGGCCTGGGAGCATTTGCAACCCTTCCGAAAATAAAATAAAATGCAAGAGCCGCAACTATTGCACCGATAACCTGTATGATCATATAGGTAACTGCATCTTTTGATGCGATCTTTTTATTTATCCAGCAAGCCAGCGTTACTGCAGGATTATAATGTGCTCCCGAAATATGCCCTCCCATGTAAACCATTACCATAAGGATGGTTCCGATAGCGATCGGTGCAAACGGAGTTCCTCCACCTGCCCATATTTGCGGATCGTTTGTGGTCAATGCGATAACAAATACCAGGAAGAAGGTTCCGATAAATTCAATAATGTATTTTCCCATTGGATGTAAAGTTAAGGTTTAAAGCCAGGTTTGTTTTCGCGGTAAAAGTAAAAATTGTATTTCAAAAAACAACTTCTTTTTTCATTATTTACTTTTGCCGGCTGGTTGCATTTTAATATTCAATAAAAAAATAAACTTACAACTCCAATGAAACTGAATCCCGGTGACACGGCCCCTTTATTTAACATGTTTGATTCGGACAAGCAACCGGTTTCCCTTGAATCATTAAAAGGGCACAACGTAGTATTGCATTTTTATCCCGCTGCATTTACAAGCACCTGTACAAAGCAGCTTTGTACAACACGGGATGATCTTGCATTTTACAATAATGTGAATGCAAAGGTCATTGGCATATCCACTGATTCGGTGTATGTTTTAAAAAAATATAAAGAGGAGCAAAATTTGAATTTTACTTTAGCATCTGATTATAACAAGGAAGTTTCGGGAATATATGGAGCACAATACGAGCTTTTCAATTACGGCATGAAAGGAACATCCAAACGGGCGGCATTTGTAATTGATAAAAACGGCATTATTCAGTATGCAGAAGTTCTTGACAATGCAAGTGACCTTCCAAATTTCGAAGCTATTAAAGGGACATTAACCAGGTTAGGCGCATAGATAAAAATTAATTGCACCTTAAATCTTTATTTTAACGGTTTTCGATTTGTTGGAATTGATTTTAAAAACTTTTGGTACGAATTTTTAATTTCAGGAGGAGACATAATAAAGCATGACCATTCCGGAAACCAAATTAAAACGCGTTGTTATCATAGGAGGAGGTTTTGGCGGAATTGAACTTGCAAAACGCCTTAACAGAAATCGTTTCCAGGTGGCGATGGTGGACAAAAATAATTTTCACACCTTTCAGCCATTACTTTACCAGGTGGCTACCGGTGGCCTGGAACCTGATTCCATTGCTTATCCGTTAAGAAAAATATTTTCCCGCAGCAAGAATTTTATTTTCCGTATGGCTGAAGCAATGGAAATAAAAGCTGATCAGAAAATCGTTAGTACTTCCGAAGGCGAAATTTCTTATGATTTTCTTGTTATAGCGAGCGGAAGTACTACCAATTATTTTGGCAATAATGATATTCAGAAAAATGCAATGAGTTTGAAAAGTGTTACGGATGCATTGAATCTGCGCAGCCTCATACTTCAGAATTTTGAAAAGATGCTTACCGATAAGACTGAAGCCGAAAAATCCAAATACTTAAATATTGTTATTGCCGGGGGAGGCCCTACAGGAATTGAAATGGCAGGCGCTCTTGCAGAATTAAAAAAGCATGTGCTGCCCAATGACTATCCGGAACTCGATTTTAATTGCCTGAACATTCATGTCATTGAAGCAGGCGCAAAAATTCTGGGCACAATGTCCCCGCAGGCTTCCGAAAAGTCTAAAGAGTTTTTGCTGAAAATGGGAGTAAAGATCTGGCTGAATACAAAAGTGGTTTCTTACAGTGATGATGTGGTAACATTACAGGACGGGCAAAGAATTGATTCCAATATTTTCATCTGGACAGCCGGAGTAATGGGTAATACTATTAAGGGAATTTCCCCTGATGTCATCGAAAAAGGAAACCGTATAAAAGTGAATGTTTATAACCAGGTAATAAATCACGAAAATGTTTTTGTTATCGGAGATGCAGCTTCCATGACAGACGAAAATGGGAAGAGCATCTCTCACCCGATGGTTGCACAACCTGCTATTCAGCAGGCAAAAAATCTTGCCCGAAACTTGAACAAGTATGAAAGTAAATCCTCATGGAAAAAATTTCATTACCATGATTTGGGATCGCTGGCCACTATCGGGCGAAATAAAGCTGTTGCAGATTTTAAGTTTATAAAATTGCAGGGTATCCTTGCATGGTTCATCTGGATGTTTGTTCATTTGATGGCAATTGTCGGTTTCAGAAACCGCATGATTGTTTTTATTAACTGGGTATGGAATTATTTCAGCTATGACCGGGCAATACGGTTAATTATACGGCCGTATAAAAAAAACACAGCGTCAAAAAACTAAATTTTTTTCTTCTCAAAGGCTTATTTGTATTATTGCAATCTCCTTGCAGATATGAAACACGAAGCCTCAAAAAACCCTTTAAACATCATCGTCATTGTAGCTGCACTAGGTTATTTTGTTGACATTTATGATTTGATTTTATTCAGCATTGTACGTGTTCCAAGCTTAAAAGCGCTGGGAGTTGCCCCCGAGAATTTACTTACCGAAGGAACAAAGCTGATCAATGCACAAATGTGGGGAATGCTTATCGGGGGATTGCTTTGGGGAATTATGGGAGATAAACGGGGGCGCGTTTCCGTTTTGTTTGGTTCTATTGTTCTCTATTCAGTTGCTAATATTTTCAATGCCTATGTTACAAGCATCGGGATGTACAAATGGATGCGGTTTATAGCAGGTGTGGGATTAGCCGGTGAATTGGGGGCCGGCATTACACTCGTAAATGAAACAATGACCAGGGAAAAGCGCGGATATGGAACCATGGTAGTGGTTTCCTTCGGAGTGCTGGGCGCTGTACTGGCAAACATTATTGCAAGATTCGGTTGGGAAAAAGCGTATATTATCGGGGGGATCATGGGTCTTGCCCTGCTTGTTTTACGTATCGGGGTGTATGAGTCAGGATTGTACCGTTCAGTAAAAGAATCCGATGTTTCAAGGGGAGACTTCTTAATGTTGTTTAAAAACATGGATCGCTTTCTCCGGTATTTGAGCTGCATTGCGCTGGGCGTCCCTATCTGGTATATGATTGGCGTGCTGATTACTTTTTCACCGGAGTTTGCCAAAGAATTAAAAATTGAAAATATCCATGCCGGAAGCGCTGTCATGTATTTTTATCTCGGAACATCTTTCGGTGATTTTATGAGCGGTTATTTAAGCCAGGTTTTTAAATCACGAAAAAAAATACTGCTTGCTTATTTAATTATATCGGTAATAACAATTCCGTTTTACCTGTTTGCTGAGGGGATCAGCCCCGTCATGTTTTATGTCATTTGTGCATTGCTTGGTATTGCGTCCGGCTATTGGGCAGTTTTTGTAACAATAGCATCTGAACAGTTTGGAACTAATTTAAGGGCCACAGTCACCACCACGGTTCCTAATTTTGTACGCGGATCACTCGTACTTTTGACGCTGTTGCTGGAGACATTCAGAAAAAACCTGGGATTGGGTTTAGTAACCAGTGCACTGATTGTTGGAGGAATTGCATTGTTGTTTGCGTTCCTGTCCCTTTTAGGAATGTATGAAACATATGGGAAGGATTTGAACTATACAGAAAATTAGTATCCGAAAAAATGTCTTCAAAAAAAACGCTTGTCATCGGGGCTTCAGAAAATGAATGGCGGTATTCCTTTCTTGCCGTCAATAAGCTTCTTGATAAAGGGTTTGAAGTTGTTGCCATCGGATCACGATCCGGTAAAATTAAAAATGTTGTTATTGAAACGGGGTTCCCCGATTTTAAAAACATTGATACAGTAACGCTTTACCTGTCGGAAAAAAATCAGAAAAGATTTTATGATTATATTTTAAAATTAAATCCACGCAGAATCATTTTCAATCCGGGAGCCGAAAACAATGAGCTCTTTGACCTGGCAATTCGCAATAAAATTGAACCCATAGATGCCTGTACGCTGGTAATGCTTGCAACGGGGGAGTTTTAAAATAAAAAGTCCGGGGAATTTTCATTCCCCGGACCAACCTTCATAAAACTAACCACTTATTTTGATAACACTTTATTTTTATTTTCTTCTTTACCGGTATCAGATTTTTTATGGATTTGGGAGCAGGATTTAGTCCTGGAAATACTTTTAACCGGTTTTGTTCTTTTATCTACATAATGAACTTTTTTGTCACTGCGGTTTTCACTTGCAGAAGATCCCTGAACTGCGACATTTCGAACATCTTTTTTTACAGGAGCATTTTGCTGCGCAAAAAGAATACCTGCAATCAGGAGGCAAAGAAGTGTTAAAAATATTTTCATTTTTTATTCGAGCAAGAAGCTTTTGCAGACACAAAATTGAAGCAATTGAAATGAAAAAACTGTGAAGCGCAGATATGCTTAAGAAAGTGGAAAAGAAAGGAGGAAAGTAGTGCCTTTGCTTACCTCGGATTGAACCTCCAGTTTAATATTATGGAAATTCGCAATGGTTTTAACAATTGGTAAACCTAATCCGTAACTATTGTCATCTCCTTTTTTTAATTTTTTAAAACGGTCAAATATAGAATCAATTTGATTTTTTTCAATGCCAATTCCCGAATCAGAAATTTCAAGAATATATTTCTGATTCTTATGCCTGCCCGAAATGGTAATACTTCCGTTTTCTTTGTTGTATTTAATTGCATTATTAATCAGGTTGAAAAGCATCGTATGAAGCAATGATTTGTTACAAGGTGAAAAACTAAAATCTTCATAAATGAGTTTTTTTAACTCTATATTTTTCTGGTGCAAACGGTCTTCAATTTCGCTTACCACTTCATCTGCCAGGTTGCTGATTTCTACTTTTTCATTTTTAAGATACTGCGCATTTTCAATTTTTGAAATCAGTAAAAGAGCTTTAATAATTTTACTTAACCGGTTTAATGTTTTCTGTGATTCAATAATTTTTTCAGAAACTTCATGGGGGGTCTGCGGATCTTCCACAATGTTTTCAAGCCGGTTGCTCAAAATAGAGATGGGTGTGAGCAGCTCATGAGATACGTTGGAAATAAATTCTTTTTCAATGGCAAAAGCCTCCTTTATTTTATTCATCAGATCATTGATGCTGTCATCAAGATAATTAAATTCAACTGTGGAACTTTTGACAGGCGTGAAATCATAACTGGTTGGATCTTTGGTTGCCCTGAGTTTGGAGGAAACAATTTTGTTAAAGGGTTTTAATATGATCTTAACAAATCCTATATCAGCAAAAACAGAAACCAGGATAACTAAAATCATAGCTAAAATTGTGAATTTACTGATTGTACTTTTCAACTGGTCAATTTCGCTTAATCCCTGGCCAATGAATAATTCATACCATTGATTAGCATACAAAAAAGGTAACCTGATTACCCGGTGCTCCTGTTGAGTAGTCTGCTCAATATTCCATATTTGATTTTCTATTGATGCTGCCGGAACTACATGGGGGTTTACTTCAAGGGGTGAGATATGAACAAATTCTTCTTTAAAAATATTGTAATCATCATAGCTGCAGCTTTCATCGAGCAGAGCCGGATCCAGGCCTTTTAAAGCAATTTTCTTTAACACCATATCCTTACGGGCGATCAGCCGGTTATCAATGTGGATGTAAACAATCTTTTCAACAATGACAGGAAGAATCAATCCAAAAGCAAGAATGATCAGGGCTTTTATAAAAGCGCTATAGATGGCAAATTTTACCTGGAATTTCAATTGCCGGAATTTATGATGTTGCTAAGTTGTATATTCAGGGGTGAAAAAGGAATGAAAGCAAATCCTCCGTTCTGATACGGATAAGACGTCACCTGCCCGGGCGTTATATATTTAACCGGTACCCGATACCTCTTACTGTTTCAAACCACTCGATATTACCATGGGCTGAAAGCTTCTTGCGCAGATTTTTTATATGTACATCAATGTAGTTGGAATCATAATCATCTTCCAGCACATCTCCCCAGATGTGTTCGGTAAGCTGCATGCGGGTGAGCACCCTGTTGCGGTTCAAAGCGAGGTAGTGCAGCAGGTCAAATTCTTTTTTAGTAAGATTTACAAGATTTCCATTGTAATGAACGGTACGGTTGTTTATATCCATAATAAAATCTTTGATCTGCATGGTGTTGGATTTTAATCCATGCTTTCTCCTTAAGATGGCCTGCATCCGCGATTGCAATTCCATCAATGAAAACGGTTTGGCAAGATAATCATCGGCACCAAGATCAAGCCCTTTTATTTTGTCATCTGTTCCGCCTCGCGCGGTAAGAATTATAAAGGCCGATTCGCTTCCGCCATCTTTGGCATCTTTCAAAACAGTTAAGCCGTCCATGTCAGGCAGACCCAGGTCCAGCAAAACAAAATCATAGTTGTTCACAAATATTTTTTCGGAAGCGCTCTTTCCATTGAAAGCAACATCACAATGGTAATTTTGTTTTGTCAGGTAAATTTCGATTTCGTGAGAAAGGCTTTTTTCATCTTCTACAATAAGTACATTCATATTTTTAGTGATTTAGTGTTGAGGTAAATTAATTATTTATAGTTTCATCAATACTCTTCAAAATTAACTCAGTTGCATTAATTATGCAATCATGGCTTATGATCAAAGGAGGGGCAATACGCATTTTATTTTCTGCAAATAAAAACCAATCCGTCAGCACTCCGTTTTCAATACATTTTTTTATGATTCTTTTATTTTCACCGGCATTTTCAAACTCCACTGCGAGCAGGAGGCCTTTTCCTGATATGTTTTTTATCTTCCGGTGAACCAGTCTTTCCCGGATCAGCATTTCTTTTTCTTCTATAGCTGTCTTTAAATTCATCTCCGAAATTATTTTTAATGTTGCAAGGCTTGCCGCACAGCACACCGGGTGTCCGCCAAAGGTAGTTATGTGACCCAGCACAGGATTATTTGTTAAGCAATGCATAATTTCTTTCGATGAAATAAACGTTCCAAGCGGCATTCCCCCGCCCATTCCTTTTGCAAGAACCAATATGTCAGGAATGAAAGCATGCTGCTCAAAAGCAAATAGGGTTCCAGTTCGTCCAAAACCGGTTTGTATTTCATCTGAAATTAATAATGCTCCCGTTTCATTACAGCGTTGATGCAATGCCTTAAGAAAATCTTTTTCGGGTACAATTGCCCCTGCCTCGCCCTGTATAACTTCAGCCACCACGCAGGACGTTTTCTCTGTAATATTCTTCAAATCACTCTTATTATTGAATTCAAGGAAGCTGATACCGGGCAGCAGGGGGCGAAATGCATTTTTAAAATACTCATTACCCATTATGCTCAATGCTCCGTGTGTGCTGCCATGATAAGCGTTTTTAAAGGCGATGATTTCGGTTCTTCCTGTAAATCGTTTCGCTAATTTTATGGCACCTTCTATCGCTTCAGCGCCTGAGTTTACAAAATAGCAGGAGTTCAGATTTCGGGGTAAATGATCGCACAACGTTTTTGCCAGCTCCGTTTGAGGTGTCTGAATAAATTCTCCATACACCATCAGGTGCATATACTGATCTAATTGTTTTTTTATTGCTTCCACTACTTGCGGATGCCGGTGTCCCACATTGCTCACCGAAATTCCCGAAATAAGATCAATATATTTTTTACCGTTCACGTCTGTTAACTCCACTCCGTCAGCTTTTATTATTTCAAGCATGAGAGGCTCATCACTTGTTTGCGCAAGGTGATTTAAAAATAATTGGCGATGGGTGAGCATTGAGCAAATGTAATAAGAATGCAAAACGGATACGGATGAATAAAAAAAGGAAAGAGTTTTTCTTTCCTTTATATCATTAAAATAAATTTAATGGAAATTTATTGCTCATCAAGAGGCGGTGGGCCTTTTCTGTCACCCATTCCCCCGCGTCTTTCCTGGATTTTCTTTAACAGCTCACGTTTAAAATCTTCCTCCGTGCGGTATAAAACGGCCACCTTTTTAATAGGCAGCACCTGTTTAAATTGTGCATGGTATTTTTTCATAATGTCCAACTCATTCTGGCGAAATGCAATTTCATTGTCAACTATTTTTTCAACGTCTTTGTCGTTCATATTCAGAAAATCCTTTTTTGCATCTTTCACTTCACTTCTTCTTGTTTCGCGGATTTTATCCAATTCATTTTGAAACTGGTTATAAACCGGCCAGAAAGTTTTTGCTTCTTCAGGAGAAAGATTTAATCTGCGGGTGAGAAAACCGACTTTCATGGCTTCGATTTCTTCTTTTCGGTCGCCATCCTTCTTCATCCGCCCTGGCTGAGCCATGCTGAGAGAAGTTATTGCGGTAAGCGACAGCAGTAAAATAGTTTTGAAGGTTTTCATCTGTATTTTATTTATTTTTTTATTTGTCAGATACACGCCTTTCGGCAGAATACGTCATACTCATTTTTGATTTTGAATGTTAAAGGAATATGACTATTTCATTTTAAAGTTCATTTTCAATTAAAGAAATATCTGTTTGATTATCTATAATATAATTTTCTATTTCCGAATTATTTTCATTTGATTTATCTGCATCAGCATCGGAAATATAAGCATCTATTAAATCATGTTCATCTATCTGGTCAATATAATTTGATTTGCTGAGATCGTCATAAGATAAAATAATTTCCTGGCCGGTGGTTTTACTTTGGTTGAAGTAAACAATTCCTGAAGTAAGCGCTGCCGCAAACACAAACATGGCGATAACATATTTAGGTTGAAAAATATTTTGAAACAAAATAACCCATCCCGGTTTTGATTTTTGCGAAGCGATTCTTTCGGAAACAATTGACGGAAATGAATCGAAATATCCTTCAGGAACTTTAAAAGGATTTTCGCGGTTCATGTTTTTCAGAAGCGGTGCATCCTTCAGTTCATCATCCATATTTTCTTTCTCATTCATTTGCCTTTACCCTGTTTAATTGTGATTTATTGTTTTGATTATTCTTTTTCTGAAAGGTTTAATCATTGGAGAGGTATTTTTCAATTTTATGAACGGCATGATGGAAGGATGCTTTCAATGCCCCGACAGAGGTGTCAAGTATCCTGGACATATCTTCATACTTTATATTATCAAAATATTTCATATTAAAAACAATTCGTTGTTTTTCCGGCAGGGTCAAAATCGCTTTCTGTAATTTCATTTGAATTTTATCTCCGCTAAAGTTATAATCGGAAGTTAAATTACCGGACAGCTCATATTCCACATCTCCCAAAGGTATGAGGAATTTTGTTTTTTTCTGTTTTAAAAAAGTAAGTGATTCGTTAGTCGCGATCCGGTATAGCCAGGTATACAATTGTGAATCTTCCCGGAAATTGTTCAGGCCTTTCCATGCCTTGATAAAAGTATTTTGCGAAACGTCATGAGCGTCATCATGGTCAATCACAATTTTCCGGATATGATAATAAAGCTTCTGCTGGTATTTTCTGACGATTAAATTAAAAGCGTAATTGCGGGTGTCTTTATGCCGGAATTGTTCGAGTAATTCGCTGTCGGTATATTCTGACATGTTAAAAGGTTACGATTACATTTTACAGTTGCGCTTTCACCCGGAATAGAAACCGTTAAATGTAAACCGTCAACTCATACGTGAATTCCGATTCCGTTCCCTATATTTTTTCTTACCATTACTTTTTCAACCGCAGCAACAATGTTTGCCGAGCTTAGCCCGTATTTTTCAAGCAATTGGTCGGGTGTTCCGCTTTCGCCAAAAGTATCATTCACAGCTACCATTTCTAAAGGGGACGGAAAGTTTTTGGATAAAATATGAGAAATTGCATCACCGAGCCCGCCATTAACCTGGTGCTCTTCTGCTGTGACAGCACATTTGGTTTTTTTCACAGACTTTAAGACCGCCTTTTCATCCAAAGGTTTAATGGTATGAATGTTTATTATTTCCGCATCAATTCCCATTTCAGCCAGTTTCATTCCCGCTTCTATTGCTTTCCATACCATGTGCCCTGTTGCAAAAATGCTCACATCGTTCCCTTCATTCATCACAACGGCTTTTCCAATTTCAAATTTTTCATTCGCCTCTGTAAATACAGGCCAGGAAGGCCGGCCAAACCGTAAATAAACGGGACCAACGTGTTTTGCAATTGCAATGGTCGCGGCCTTTGTCTGGTTGTAATCACATGGGCAAATTACAGTCATGTGAGGCAACATGCGCATCATGCCGATGTCTTCAAGAATCTGGTGTGTTGCGCCATCTTCGCCTAACGTTAGGCCGGCATGTGATGCACAGATTTTTACATTTTTGTTTGAGTAAGCAATGGATTGGCGAACCTGGTCATACACTCTTCCGGTTGAAAAATTTGCAAACGTTCCTGTGAAAGGAATTTTTCCACCGATGGTGAGCCCGGCTGCAATGCCCATCATATTTGCTTCAGCGATTCCTACCTGGAAAAAACGTTCGGGAAATTCTTTTTGGAAAGCATCCATTTTAAGAGAGCCTGTAAGGTCAGCGCAAAGCGCCACTACATGCGGGTTTGTTCTTCCCAATTCAAGCAACCCGGCCCCAAAGCCTGAGCGTGTATCTTTTTTTTCAGTGAAGGAATATTTTTTCATACAAAGTTTTGTGTTTTGCTTTTAAAGTTTTGAATGGTTTATTTTAAATTTTTAGAATACGTTAACGGTGATGGAGCTGCCGGAAGTAATCCTGAATGTTTTATCAATGGTATAAATGCTTTCTCTCGAGTTTTTAGAACGGAAAATTACCCTGTATTTTCCGGGTTGCAGCACTACGCTTTCTTTTGTCTGGTTTTCATCCATGCTGTAAATCCATCTCAGGCTATTATTTTCTTCCACATAAATTCCTCCATACCCGGGATTGTTTGATAGCAACGTCACGATACCGGGTTTTGGAATTTCAACTGTAGTCGTTTTGCTCTGCGAAATTTCAACATTGTTTACATGCATTTCAGGCAGCGTGAAAATTTCAAGATCATAGGTCCCCACAATATACTTTTCCTTAAAATTGAAAGATTGTACATGGAGGGTTTTCATTTCATCATGCTTGCGGACAATTGCCTGCAAATTCCTGTATTCCGTTGAGCCATCCAGCTTCAATAACAAATCTCCCTGCGGAGTTTCAATACCCACAACGGTATGTTTGCCGGGAGTAACTTTTACACTATCCTTAGAAGCGGGAGGAAGCGTATGCACTACAATGTTGTAAGTACTAAGTGGATCCACCTTCAGAGTATCAGGATATCCTTTTGCATTCATGGTATGAACAAAATTGTACCGGATGGCTCCCGACAGGCGATCGTAAAAAGTCATTCCAACATTCGTTTCAGTGGGTTTTCCATAAGCATCCAGCAGGTTTACCTGCATGGTCGTATTGTTTAATGCCTGTGAAATAACCACGTTTAAAACCGTACGAAAAGAGCTTTCTTCTGCGGCATCATAATAAGTTCCCACGCATTCAAATGACTTTGCAAAATCTTTATTCATTCCCAGGCCAATAACGAAAGGTTTCAGCACAATTCCCCTTTTCTGTAATGCATAAGAAACTGCGCAGGGGTCGCCATTGCATTCTTCAATTCCATCGGTGATTAAAATAATAATATTCCGGGAAGGATCAGCGGGAAAATCTTTTCCGCACTCCTGCAGAGAGGCTGCAATGGGAGTAGTGCCGCTGGGCTGAATTTCATTCAGCTTTTTCTTTATCTGGAATGAGTTCATTCTCCCGAAAGGAACTTCAAGACGGGTATCATCGCAATCCTGCGGAGGAAATCTTTTTGTATGTCCATATAATCTTAATGCCAGTTCAAGATTATCCACGCGCTGCAAACTGTCCACCATTTCTGACAAGAGCTTTTTTGCAATTTCAAATTTTGTATTGCTCTGCCATTTCACAATCATACTTTGAGAATCATCAAAAAGAAAAAGGATTCGTGTGAGAGGCTGAGGCTGTAATGGAGGTTTTTGCTGGGCAGTTGAAAACAAAGAGAAAAGAGAAAGGAGGAAAGAGAAAAATGTAAAATGTAAAATATTAAATGTAAAACGTTTCAACGGCTGAGGCTGTAAAGGAGGTTTTTGCCGGGCAGTTGAAAACAAAGAGAAAAGAGAAAAAAGAGAAAAAGAAAAAAAAGTAAAATGTAAAATATTAAAGGTAAAACGTTTCACCACAGCCAACTTTGGGCTTTGAACTTTGAACTTTGAATTCATCAATAGTCTCCTGCTGTTTCGGGAAGTTGCTCCAATGCTTTCTTTAACTGCTCATCATTAGGAGCCACACCGTGCCATTTATGCGTGTGCATCATGAAATCCACCCCATTGCCCATAATCGTTTTCATCAGTATAACGATGGGTTGGCCCTTTCCCGTATGTTGCTTTGCAAGTTTTAAAGCAGAAATAACCTCTTCCATGTTTCCGCCATCCGTTTCAAAAACTTTCCAGCCGAATGCTTCCCATTTAGGTTTTAATTCGCCAATCGGCAATACATCCTTTGTTGCACCATCAATCTGCTGGCCGTTTACATCCACAGTTGATATGAGATTATCAACTTTATGAGCGGCTGCAAACATAATCGCTTCCCAAATCTGTCCTTCTTCCAATTCACCATCTCCGTGAAGGCTGTAAACAATGTTATTATCTCCATTTAATTTTTTTGTCAATGCTGCACCTGCTGCCACTGACAGGCCTTGCCCCAGCGAACCTGATGCAACACGGACTCCCGGTAACCCTTCATGAGTGGCGGGATGCCCCTGCAACCGGGAACTTATTTTTCTGAAGGTTGCCAATTCGCTAACTTCAAAATAACCCGACCTGGCAAGCACGCTGTACCAGACAGGAGAAATGTGCCCGTTGGAAAGAAAAAAAATATCTTCCCCGATGCCATCCATGCTCCATGGTTTTGGCTTATGCTTCAGGATTTCAAAATACATGGCAACAAAAAATTCTGTACAGCCGAGCGAACCGCCCGGATGACCGCTTTGTGCGCCATGCGTCATACGCACAATATCCCTGCGAACCTGTGTGCACAGCTTTTTTAACTCTTCAATTGATGGCATTTGTTTTTTAGTTTTATCGGTTGTAAAACTCGTTAATTAAAACCGTTCGGCAAAAATGAAATTATCAACAGGTGTTGATAGAATCTAAGAAGAGCGGTTTCAGATCAGTATAGATTATTTTTGCACAATGAGAATTTTCCCCGAAACGTCTTTGCTTACCACAGAATTTGAAAAAATCAAAGAACTGGTTTCTTTTCATTGTATTGGAGCCTTGGGAAAGAAGAAATTGAATGATGTTAAAATTTCTTCGGATATTGATTCAATAAATATCCTTCTTGGCAAAACAAATGAGTTTAAACAACTGGTTTCCGCTTCAGAAATTTTTCCGACTGATAATTATAAAGATATTTCAAAAGAATTGAACTTATTGAAAATTGAAAACAGTGTTTTATTACCCGAACAATTTATCAATATTCAGAAAGTAACTATTACGATAGGGAATATTTCCGGGTTTTTTGAAACAAATGCTGTGAAGTATCCGCAGATTTTTTCTGTGCTTGAAAATGTGCGGTTTGAGAAAAATATTATCACTGAAATTGAAAATGTTTTTGATGAAGAAGGAGTGGTCCGTTCCACTGCATCAACGGAACTTGCACGCATCCGGAAAGCCTTGCAGCGGAGCAGGGTAGAAGCTGACAGGATGTACCAGGCTGTCATAAATAAGTATCGTAAAGAAGACAGGCTCACCGATGCAGAACAGAGCTCACGCAACGGAAGAAGAGTGATTTCCGTTTTTGCAGAACAGAAAAGGGCTTTGAAAGGAATTGTTCACGATGTTTCCACAACAGGTAAAACAGTTTTCCTCGAACCGGAAGAAGTTATTGAAATCAATAACTCTATTTTTAATCTTGAACAGGATGAACGGCTGGAAATACAGAAAATTTTGAGGGAGCTTACTGCTTCATTGCGAAAATATCATTCGCTGCTGGCTCAATACATGGAAGTATTAAGCGAGTTTGATTTTATAAGAGCAAAAGCGCTGTTTGCAATTTCATCCGATGCCCGCCTGCCGCATATTATTAACATCCCATGCGTTGAATTAAAAAATGCAAAGCATCCGTTATTGTATGTGTACAATAAAGAAAATAAAAAGCAAACCATTCCATTTGACTTAAGGCTGAAAGATCAGCGCATCCTCGTGATCAGCGGGCCGAATGCAGGAGGGAAAACCGTTTGCATGAAAACAATCGGGCTGCTGCAAATGATGCTCCAGTCAGGAATGCTGGTTACTGCCGATGAAAACAGTACGATGGGAATTTTTGAAGACCTTTTGGTGGATATTGGCGATTCTCAATCACTCGAATATGAATTGAGCACTTACAGTTCGCGTTTGCAGCATGCAAAAGTTTTTTTAGAGCGCAGCAATGAAAAAAGTTTGTTCCTCATCGATGAATTCGGAACGGGAACAGATCCCAACCTTGGCGGTGCGCTGGCAGAATCTATTTTGGTTGAACTGAATAAGAAAAAAGCTTTTGGCATCATTACCACTCATTATCTCAACCTGAAAGTAATGGCTGATAAAACCCCGGGTATCATGAACGGTTCAATGGCTTTTGATGCTAAGAATTTAAAACCGCTTTACAGTTTAATGGTTGGAAAGCCCGGAAGCTCTTACACATTCGTGGTTGCTGAGCGAAGCGGCTTGCCCCAATCGGTTATTCAGCGGGCAAAGAGCAAGGTAGATAATAAGAGCCTTGTATTGGAAAAATTATTGAATGATGTGGAAAAAGAAAAATCCATTCTGAAAAAAAAGCTCGATGATATTTCTGAAAAAGAGAAAAAATTAAATGAATTTATCGCGCGCAGCGAACAAATCGCTTTGGAGGCAGAACAATTGAATGAGAAGTTTGATAAAAGTATCAGGCAAAAAGAAATAAAATTGATTTCACAATCCGAAGAAACCATCCGAAGGTTTTTAAAGGAATACAAGATTTCAAAGAATAAAAAACAGTTGCTGAATGAATACCTCTATAAATTTTCGAACCGTAAAAAAGAATTGGAGCCCAAAGCCACAGATTCACAGATTAAAGAGGAAATAAAAAAGAGGATTGAGAGTATAAAAGTGGGCTCACTGGTAAAGCTTGTGAAAGGCCGGACAATAGGGAAAGTGGACCAGATTACGAATGGAAAAGCCCACGTGCTTTTCGGAGCCATGAAAACCATCTGTGACTTACAAAGTTTGATGCCTGTGGAAAATAATGATGCAGCCGGCAGTAAAAAATAAATTTCAAACGAAGATGTTAAAAGTCATTAAAGGAGATATTACAAAAATAAAAGCCGATGCTATCGTGAACGCAGCCAATTCAACTTTGCTGGGCGGTGGCGGTGTGGACGGAGCCATTCACAGGGCAGGAGGAAAAACGATCCTTGAAGAGTGCATTAAAATCCGTGAGCGGCAGGGTGGATGTAATACCGGTGAAGCGGTGATTACAACTGCCGGAAATCTTCCTGCAAAATTTGTGATCCATACGGTAGGGCCTGTATGGTATGGCGGAACTAAAAATGAAAAGCAGCTTTTGGCAAACGCCTATTATAACAGCCTGCAGTTGGCAAAAGAAAATAATGTGAAAACAATTGCTTTTCCGAACATCAGCACGGGTGTGTATCATTTTCCAAAAGAAGAAGCTGCACAAATTGCATTGAATACTGTCAAAGAATATATTTCAAAATATCCTGGTTTCGAGAAAATAATTTTTGTGTGTTTTGATGAGGAGAATTTTTTGATTTATGAAAAAATACTTGGTAAAAATAATTGAAGCACACTCTTTCGTTTCGCAGAAAATTTTTTTATCTTTGATAAAACCCTTGACTTGTGAAAAAACTTTTTACACTTCTTTTAATTATAACAGCATTTTCTACAAAAGGAGATTTCGTGGCCACTGAAAACAAATAGAGGTGAAGAAGTTTTTGAAAGAATAACAAAACATATATAACATGAAAAAACTATATATACTCATTTCACTTTCACTTTCCTTTTCACTTGTCAAAGCGGATTATTGGACGCAGAAGGCTGATTTTGGAGGCACTCCAAGAAATTACGCAGCTGCTTTCAGCATTGGAAATAAAGGATACGTGGGAACGGGATGGGACAGTATTTCAAGCATAACAAATGACTTTTGGGAATATGATCCTATGACAAATACGTGGACACAAAAGGCAAACTTTGCCGGACCTTCACGCTGTTATGCGACAGGTTTTAGTATAGGAAACAAAGGATACATTGTTTCAGGAGGAAATGTTTACCTTGGTGAGAATGATTTTTGGGAGTATGATCCATCGTTAAATATATGGACACAAAAAAATAATGCTCTAGGATTAGGACGACTTTGCGCTGTCAGCTTCAGCATTGGCAATAAAGGTTATTTCGGAACCGGAATTGCGGACCTCTTCAATATGACTTATTTTCATTCTGATTTCTGGCAATATGATCCTGCAACAGATACATGGTCGCAGAAAGCCAGTGTACCATCAGCAGGGCTGGCTTCCGCATATTATGGAGCGGCAGGATTCAGCATCGGAACCAAAGGATATCTCGGAACCGGAGTCTGGAACCCTGCAATGCTGTTTGCAGATTGTTTTTTTGAGTATGATCCCGTTGTTAATGTTTGGACACAAAAAGCAAATTATGGCGGAGGCGCAGTATATGGCGCAGTTGGTTTTTCAATTGGAAGTAAAGGCTATTTCGGAACAGGCACCGGGTTTCAAAATGACTTTTGGGAGTATGATCCTTCAAATGATACCTGGACACAAAAAACTGATTTTCCCGGGTTAGGGCGATTAGGAGCAATTGGCTTCACTATTGAATGCAAAGGTTATATGGGTACCGGCATGAGTCAATTTGGAAGCACGCAATTTTTTAGCCAGGACTTTTGGGAATACACTCCTGACAGCGCATGTGCAACAGGTATTGAAGATGCTTCGACTCCGCGCAGCATTACATTTACGATTTCACCCAATCCTGCTCCTCGGTACGCAGTCATCAGTTGTCAGTCGGCAGAAAATAAAAAGGTTAAAATAACATTAACAGATATTCATGGAAAAAAAATGTTTCAAAAATTACTGCTCACTGCAAATTGCTCACTGCAAATTGATTTGAATAATTTTTCAAAAGGAATTTACTTTGTTGAAGTTGCTGTCGGAAAAGAAAAAGCAGTAAAGAAGTTTTTGAAAGAGTGAAATCTTTATTTTTGTCGTAAGACTTCTTCGCAGAATTAACATTAACATATATGAATTTACAAGCTGAAAAATTAAATCTCATTGAAGAACTCATTAGTCTTAATGACAAAGATATTATTCTTAAAATCAAAAATATTTTAAAAAAATCTTCTAAAGATTCTTTTAAACCAATGAGTCTTGAATCCTTTTTTGCAAAAATTGATGCTTCCGAAAAAGCGTATCAAAGGGGAGAGTTTATTTCTCAATCTGCCCTTGAAAAAGAAATCACGACTTGGAAAAGAAAGAAGTAGTCTGGACACTTTCTGCTAAGGCAGATTTACAAAAGATCTTTGATTTTCTTTCTGAAGTTTCGGAATTAGTTGCCATCCGGATCATTCAAAAAATAGTTTCACATACAGCGCTTCTTGAAAAAGGATTTACAAAAATTGGATAAGAAGAGCCATTGTTGAAAAGCAAAGCAAAGAAATACCGCTATTTAGTTGAAGGGAATTAAGGCAATGATATATTAGTTTACACTTACTTTTTTTTTAAAACATCGGAAACATCAGATTTTTGGCTCGTAAGCGAAACCATGTATTGAATTGCATGAGTTAAATCCACGAATTTTTTAAGTACAAATTCATCTTGGTCTGTTTTTAAAAGCAGTTCTATCTGGGACACATTTCGAGGTATTATTGCTTGTGATTGTATCGCTTTCCTGACCATTTCCTGAAGCGGTGCGGCAAACCCTGACAAGCACTCCATTGCAATATTCTCTTTATCCTTATTGGTTAATTTAAGAAACGCATCTAAACTCTTTTTGGGTGTTATAGAGTCTTTTTCTTCCCACCTAAAATTCACTCCATATTTTTGTAAAACATTAGAAACAATGCTGAATGGTATTTCTATTAAATCCACTCCAAAACTATGCATGAGTTTTTTAGAAGGCGTTGTCCAATCTCCAAATAGTACAGCAATGCTTTTTTTAATTGTAGGATAAGTTGTTCTTAGTTTGTAATGAGCAACACACGTCCACGAGGCTTTATCCCTATTATGTTTTTTGTATCGAATGTACTTACACTCTAATAAAATAATCGGGTTGCCTAAACTATCCTCTACTACGGTGTCAATTTGATACGCATTTCCGGTATCATTAACCATCAGGAGTTTTTTGCCTTTACGTTTGTCTTTTCTTGCACCTCCAATATCAACAAAGCAGTTTAAATCCTTAACAGCATCTTTTACTAATATTTGAACGCGCGCTTCAATTAGGTGCCCCATTGCTTCACCAAGAGCACTTGCCGGGTTAGCCATAAAATTATTTGTATAAAGTAACTATTGATTCTCTTAAAGAAACAGAATGCCTTTGGGGATTGTGCGCCCACTTGCCTCCTCGAAGTCTTAATATTTCAATTTCAAACTCTTTAAAACCAACACACTTTCCAATTTGCCCTATTAAAATATCGGTAGGAATATGAATGCCATAGGGCGCAGAATCTCCCAAAATGTATCTTGCTATTGTATTTGGTTTTAAAACTCTGAAATTTTCTTTTAGTGTAGCGTATAAATCATTGAAATATCCTACTGTCATTAAATCATAGCTCTTTTTACCGCCCTTTTTTAATCGCATGGCTCCTAGTTCAACAACTGCATTTGATAAAAACTCATAAGCTTGTGGGCAATCATTAATAAAATCTTTGTGGAATTTATATTTGGTGTCCGTTCTTGATATTTGAGTGGTTGCGCTTGTAATAAGCTGTGTTCTTATTTTTTTGGAAATATCACCCCAGTTTTTTGCAAAGCCCATAAAATACATTTCAAGTCTTGTTCTATCTGCATAATCAAAATTATTCAGATAAGGCGGAGAAGTAAAAATGTGATCAATTGACGAAGTCTTAATTTGCTTTGAATTTCTCGAATCACCTAAAATAATTTTGTGCTTAGTTTTCTCATTAGAACAAGATTTTTTAATTATCTGTAAATCCTTGTGCATTCTTAACACACGATTAAAATAAGTATCCGCACCTTTTTTTGACATGCTGGTAATTTTTACCTTTTTAGGTGCAATATAAGGCCATCCGGTTGCCGCAGTTGATACGTCTCTTAACACGCAAATCAAAGCAACGTTCAAAAAATCTTTAACGCCTTGCGCTTGTTTTAGTTTTGCAATGGAGTTTCTTATTATTAAAAGTTCAAATAATGTTTGTTGTAAAAAACATTTGAGTATTAATTCTGGAAACTGTTTTTTTAAAAATGATTTTAAGTTTTTTGGTCTTTTGGTTTTTGAAATACTCTTATTTATTTCTTCTATTGACTCTAAAACATTTTTCTCTTTAATGTTCCAATTCATTTTAGATTTTGTAATGGAAAAAACAAATGGATGCGCTTCAATTCCCACAGAATTAAATCCTAAACATTTTGATGCAATATTGGTAGTGCCGCTACCCATAAAAGGATCAAAAATAGTATCAGTACCCTTTTTTAAATTGGCATCCAGAATGCTGTGTTCAACTGCTTTGTAAGAAAAGCCGGCAGGATATGTGAACCATCTGTGAACGGGGGCTTTTAAGCTATCTTTGAATGTACCCCATTCGTTATTTTTCTTACTGGATTTTTCTGCAATTAATATTTCCTGCATCTTATTTTTTATCTTTGTTAGGGGGCGGTACGAAAATAACAGCCTTTAAAGTTTTATCAAATGTAGCGGGTGTAATATTAATTGTTTCTGATTCATCAGGAAGTTTTCCCGTTTTCAAAACCGTATCAATTGTTTTATCAAAATCTGATTTGTATTCCCTGTCCTGTACTATTCTAAATTTTTCATATTCCCTCTCTGCAAACATGATCAACTAAATCAAAGTGTTTATTTCACTTTCACCAGCTTTCTCGTTTCCGTTTTATCACCCGCTCTTAAAGTAAAATAATAAATTCCGTTGTTCAGTTTTTTGCTGTCAACAGCATACTGATGTTTGCCTTCAGAAAGTTTTTCATTCACAACAGTCAATATCTTCTGTCCTGTTACATCATAAATACCCAGGTCAACATTTGAAGACGAAGGCAAAGTAAAATGGATGAGTGTATTTTCAGAAAAAGGATTCGGATAATTCTGGTCAAGAGAAAAATTTAATGCCGAACTATTTTGAGGGATACCTAATTGCGTATCAAATTTTGTTTCAGCAGCATTTGCGGCAGCTATTACAACCGGAAGACTGTCTCCTGCAATCAATGCAAACCCCACCTGTACGGAATCTCCTGCATTTAAGGAATACGGGCCGGAAGATACCATCATCGAAACATCATTGCCCGCTCCTGTTGTACCTGCCGGGCTGCGCGGAGTGCTCATTGAAATATATTTTTCTGCTTTGGTAAAACCTCCATAGATATCTATACTGCTTCCGCTGGCGCCATCGTTATCAAATTCATAAATATTAAATGGAGAAAATCCCAGCACTTTTATTCCGGCATACACGCCACCTGCCTGTGTATCCCATTGATAGCCGAGTTTCAAAGGAAGATTAACATCTCCCTTGTTTTGTAATGCATTGGGTCCGATGTCCCAGTCACAGTAAATTGCCGCATACAATGAATCGAGAGGTGAAGCTCCATTATTTTTTATAGAATAAACTACGATGATATAATTTGCATCAGCGGGTGTGCTCCATGCATATGTGCGCTGGGTGGTCAACACGTTTAATTTATTTGCGTAAGCTGAATCATCATTGAACGTGCTGTACAAATCAAAATCAGAAATTACAGTGGGCAGAATTCTGTGTACGTATTCCTGCGGAACAAAATCATGGTCATCTATATTATCTCCGAACATGTGATCAGAAACCTGTGTTTGATTAATCCCCGCAAGGAAACATCCTTCATACAAAACCTGGTTTGTTTCATTTAAAACAAAACCGATTCCCTGCTGTTGCCCGGGGTTGTTAAATCCAATGCGCCCTTTGCTGGTTATAGATGTCCACGTATTGTTAACCATAACGTTTATATAATCTACATTGAGCACTAAATCGAAACATTGAAAATCGTTATAGCCCCCTGCATCGGTATAGGTAAGCGTAAATATTACCGGATGGTTCAAAGGGATGGAAGGATTTATGCTGACAGTAAACGGGTTGCTGTTGTTATTGGTGGTTGCTAATGTTGCCATGTTCCCAACGGAAACAGTTCCGTTGATCACGGTAACATCAGGTGAATTACAGGTAATTGTTATATCCAGGTTCGTCACCGGATCAAGCCAGTTAGTAATTAAGCCTGTAATTGAAAGCGTATCATTTGCTGCAAATGCATTGTCATTATTATCAGTAATAGCTATATCAGTCATCCGGACTGATTTTGCATTTTCAGTCAAAGCGCGAAAAAGATTCACACGCCCTTTGCCAAGCTGATGAGTATAAGGAGCATTTGCAGGGACCGTATCCACATCATCACTTGTGGCGCGGAGCTGTTCAGCCACCTGAAGCGGAGTAAAAGAAGGAAAATGCCACATTACAATTCCTGCCAGCCCTGCAACTATCGGTGACGAAAAAGAAGTTCCCGAGGAGGGCGACCACCCATTATCAAAGATTGTTGAGTAAACAGATTCACCGGGTGCGCTGACATCAATGTTGCTTCCGAAACTGGAATTTGCCCATTTTGCGTCTGAAATGGTTGTGCCTGTGACGGAGAAAACATTGTTATAAGAAGCAGGGAAGAAAGGAGCATTATTATTATTATTTCCCGCTGCGGCAACCACCAGACGGTTCTGATTATTGGTTGCATAATCTATTATGTCCTGGCCGAACTGTCCGCCACCAACGCTTCCCCATGAGCAATTTATAATCTGGCAACCGTGATCTGCAGCATATACAATTCCTTCGTAAGCTTTAGTCAGCACAAGTCCTGAAGAAATTTTTACCGGAAGATACCTGCAGAAAAATCCTGAGCCGGCAGTGCCTGCAATATTATCAGGTTCTGCAGCAGAGCATCCTGAGACAAAAGATCCGTGTACGATTGAAATGGTGGGATCATTGTCATTGTCGCCCAGATCCCATCCTGAGAAATTATCCGTGTAGCCATCGCCATCATCATCAATTCCATTCACCGGGTCAGCATAGTTATATTTAACCTGGTTCACAAGATCGGGGTGGTCGGTATCAGTTCCTGTATCTGTTATACCGACAACAATGCTTGAATCGCCTTTGGAAATATCCCATCCCTGGTATGCGTGAATATTTACAAGCTGGTACTCAGGTGTGAGTAAGGTATCGTTCGGAGTGTAGAAAAGCTCAGGCCTGTAATCAGGCTCTGCATATTCAATTGATTCATCCTGCAAGAGAATATTTATTGCCTTCTCCATCGGAATGGAAGCATTATATTTTAGTTCATAGATCAATGAAAGATCAACAAGCTGCTGACCGCGCGAATTTGTTTCCTGTGCTGGCCGCTGATGCAAAGGAAATTTTTTTTCTGTGTATTCGGTTTGGAGCGAAGCCATCTTAAGATTCAATGATGTGATTGCAACTGATGATCTTGAGCAGGCGATCCTGTATCCGGGTTTTATTTTGAAAATTATTTTCCCGGGAAAATAGTCAGCCGGGGTGACATGTGAAGGCATATGAAAAACCCTTCCGGAATTATTTCCGGAAAAAGAATAAAAGCTATTGACAGATAAAAAGACAATAAGAGAGGCAGCGAGGCAAGTTTTTTTCATTATTTATATTTTGATTAAAAAAATTATTTTATAAACTTAGTTCAAATAATTGCTGTCCACTGTGCAAGAAGCCAGGTGAAGCTTTAAAAAACTTCGAATCATCAATTGCAAAGATATTTTATTTTTATATTCAGAAAAGAAAAGATATCTGATTGAACCAGGGCAATGGGTAATTAAAAAAGCCTTTTGAAAAACTGATGTAAAAGCAGGGTTAAATTACAAATCGTTGCAAACAAAATACCCCTCCCGGATTCGTCCGGGAGGGGATTTTGCAACTTAATCGCCCCTTCTATATATCATTCAATTATAATTCTCGATTTCAAACTCTCTGAAGCAGATTGTACTTCCATATTATAAATTCCTTTGGCAAAATTTTTAAGATTCAGATCAAAATTATTCAGGCCGGCTGCAGCTTCATGATCTTCCGATAAAATCACTCTGCCTGAGACATCTCTGAGCGAAAGGTTGAGCTTTGCAGCTTCTTTTATCATCACACTCACCGTTACCTTATCATGTGCGGGATTCGGATACACTGTCAGCTGGCCATTTCCGGTCAGCTCATCTCCCTCTTCCCTGCAAACCGAGGAGAACGTTTGCACACGGTTGCTGCTTGCTCCGCAGGTGTTGGTAGCATTCACCGTTACATTTCCTGTTCCTGTTCCCCAAGTCACATCTATGTTGTTAGATCCCTGGCCCGCTGTGATGGTGCCATTTGATACTGACCAGTTATAGTTCACTGCAGGGGTTACGATGGGTGCGCTGAAATTCACAAATCCTCCGTTACACCAGGTTGCCGGACCCGGTGTGATATTAGCCGGTGTGTTGGGCTTTCCGAAAATGCTGATTGTTCTCGGTATGCTGCTGCCCGGTGCGCACAATGATGTAGTGGCAACAACTGTCAGCGATCCTGTATTAAATGACGATGATACACTCAGCAGGATTGTAGTGCTTCCCTGTCCGCTGGTAATGGTTGTCCCTGCCGGGTTGGTCCATGTATAGCCGCTTGCTCCTGCCACGTTAGATATTGAATACTGTACTGTGGAATTGCAGATGTTCGTGGTCGGGCCGGTTACTGAACCGGGTTGTGTGGGAATATTGCTGCCTACTGTCTTGCATCTTGCTGTGCTCGTTCCGCAGGCGCTTATTGCTGATACGCATACCGGTGGAGCTCCTGTATATGGGTTCGGGAAACTTACCTGTATGGATGGTGTATTTTGTCCTGAGGTAATAGTGCATCCTGCCGGTGCTGTCCAGTTATAGCCGGTTGCGCCTGTTACTGCAGGAATTGTAAAGAGCACTCCTGTTGCTCCCGGGCATACTTTTGCAGGACCTGCTGTGAATGCTGCCGGTGTTGCCGGATTTTTAGATATTGTCATACATCTCGGTGCACTGGTGGATGAGCCTCCGCAAGCGAGCGCTGCCGTTACACACAGTTGCGCTGAGGTGAATGCAGGCGGGAAGGTAACCTGTACGTTAGTGGTTCCCTGTCCGCTGGTGACAGGAAGGGTTGATCCTCCAAGTGTCCAATTGTAAACTGTGGCTCCCCCTGATGCTCCGCAGGCATAACTCTTCAGGTCATTGGGACATGCTACCGGATTGGCCGGTGTGATGGTGCCCGGTACACTTACTGTTCCTCTTATCCACACGCATTTGTTATTGGTGCTCCCGCAACCGTTCACTCCCTGTACACATACGTTATATCCCGAGCTTCCTGCAACTGTTCCGAATTGAGCATAAACCATGGGTGAAGTTGTCTGGAATGGAGGCGCTGAAAATGGTCCACCAATGTTGGTGCTGAATAATACTGTTCCGGAATTAGAACCCGTATTCCACGAGTAATGAACATCCGTTCCGTTGATAGTAGATGTGTTCACCAGCAGAACTGTTCCTGAGCAGGCCGAAAGGCTTGAAGGAACAGGTGTTCCTGCAGATCCGCTCGGTGGAGCAGAGCTTAAAACGGTTATAGTAAAATTAATCGGAGCAGCTTCGCATGAGTTATCGTCAATCATTGTGACAGAATAGCTGCCTGCACCGAGCCCGGTATATATTCCATCAGTTGTTGAGTTTCCGTTCAGGTCAAACAAGTAAGGTGCTGTCCCGCTGCTTGCATCTATGTTAACTGAACCATCAAATAACCCTGTGCAGGAAACATTGGTTTGTGATGCAATAGAAAGAACCGGGTTTGAATTGACGGTTGCATTTGTTGATGCCGGTGCTGCCGAAGTGCATCCGTACTGGTTAGTAACAGTCAGGTTGTAAGTACCGGTATTTAAAGGCGAAGAACCGCTGATTACAGGATTTTGAACTGATGAAGTGTAACTATTCGGACCGGACCATGAGTATGTATTTCCGGTGCCTTGTCCGCTCGTCAGATTGTTCCCAAATAATGTCAAAGCTGTTCCTTCACATACGGGAGAATTACTGAATGCATCCGGTGTTGGCAAATCTCTTACTATAAAACTCCAGATTGTCGGATTTGCACAAACAACTGCACCTGCACGGTTTACTACTTTCCAATAATAAGTTCCGGCAGCAAGTGCGCCTGTGTTATAAGTAAGCACATTTTGATTGTTGACTACTAACGTTGTCGGGTTAGGTGAGTTATCAAGATAAACATCATAACCTGTTGCACCGGGATTTGAAGGCCAAGAAAGCGTATTATTTGCAACTGCACACAGGTTGCCTCCATTTACAGGAGATGTCGGAGAAGCGGTGCATGTTATCACACAATTAACTGTTGCGCCCCATCCCTGACCAGTATTATTATCATTATCTGAAGTAAATCTGAATGTTATACAACCGCTGTTATCAGTAGAAGTATAAGTATTTCCGGTTGGTCCCGGGAATCCAAGAAATGGTGAACCGGCAAATTGAGGTGAAGCAATTGTAGGTCCGTTATAAATAGAAAATGCGTCATTAAGAAGAAGACTTGTGCCAAAACTTGTAAAGGTAACACTGGAAGCAGTTCCAACTGTGGCAGGACAAATTGTGGTTGTTGAATTTTCATTATTCTGATAAATTCCTGAAGGACCACCGCTGTCATAAAAATTTCCTGAACAAACAGTAGCATCGCTTCCAATTATTATATCGGTAGTTCCTGTAAATGATCTTACAGTGCAACCAACTGAAGCTCCGACTGCATTTCTTGCATTCACTCTCCAATAATAAACAGTTCCGTTGGTAATTGCACCTGTAGCATAAGTAAGACCTGCCTGGTTGGATGAAACAAGCGCTGCCCCTGCACCATTAATTACATCAGCCTGAACGCTGCTGAAATAAACATCATAGCCGGTTGCTCCTGCAGATACAATCCATTTTAACGTTGTTCCGCCAATATAAGCAAGCGAACCATTAGGGGGTACGGTTTGATCAGGACATGGAGGGCCTGACTCAAATACGCAAATAGTGAAGGTACCACTTCCTGCACCGGCCGATGCATGATATACTCTTACAAAATAGGTATTTCCGGCAACAAGAGATGTAGTAGTTATTGTTTCTAAACCACCGGCTAAACTTGAATTCATGCAGGCAACGTTTGCTAATGTGCCGGAACACAAATTATTGTTAGAAGAAAGAATTTGTACAACAGCATCAAATGAAGCGCTGCCCTGTACCTGAACGGAAACCGGGTTTCCGCTTACCGGAGCCACAAATGAATAAAATACATCATCATCTGCCACACCCAGGCAAGTGGGTATTCCGCCTGATTGTGTTGCACCAAAAGTTGTTCCTGCAGTAGGATTGCATGTAGCAACACCTACTGTAAGCGGAATAGCCGGGCCACAGATGCCATCGTTTGAAGGAGGAGGAGAATTAGAATAAACTACAATGGCAAAATCTCCTGAAAGGCCTGCAGAAGGAGGGTCAATAGTAATTGTTGGTGCCGAGGTATAACCGGTTCCAATAGAGGAAATGGTAATACCTGTAATTCCTCCGGGGGCTGCATTGGTACCTGAAGTTTGTGCTAACAATACTCCGTTATTACCACCTCCGCCAGAAACGCGAACGCGTGGTGTTCCATTTGAACCCGATGAAGGAAGTGCGTAACCACTTCCGGGATTGGTAACAGTTACAGTTGAAATACTGCCATCTACCACGGTAGCAGTAGCTGTTGCCTGTGTGCCTCCTAATTTATGATATACACGAACATAATAATCGTTTGAAATGGTTAATCCTGAAATTTTAGCTATTTCAACTCTGCCATCATTTGAAGTATCCTTGCAAACAGTTGGTGAAAGTAAATTTAACGATGCATCAAACACTTGTACTGCTGCATCATATCCGCCAGACGATACAACCTTAACTGCCGTTGAGGGGTCAGTAGCAGTAAATTTAAACCATACGTCATCATCTGCATTGCCTGTGCATACAAGTTGGGCAGAAGGGGTTGCTCCATACGAAGTGTATTTTGCACCACAATAATCACTTGGAGGACTTGCAAGTTCAGTTAAAACAACAGCACCTGCTGGTTCATCATTTGCAGGAATAATTGATCCGGGAACATAAGGAACCTGAACACCCGGAGTGAATATATAACTTGAATAACATGCCGGCAGCGTGTGAAGAATATTAGTTCCGGCATTTCCAACCTGAGCTTTTTCATAACTGAAATTTGTGGTATTTTCATCGTGCTCCTGCAAGGCAAGCAGTTGTCCCGGTGCAGTGAAGGATTGCATAAATGAACCATTCATACCACAGGCATAACTCCATGAAGTTTGAGACGAGCCATCAAATCCCTGCATTAAGCCATAGTTATATTCAATTTTATTTCCGTTTTCATATAATTTAATCTGGAAGTTCAAATCTGAACCGGTATTTTGAACCGGATTTTGTGAGCCTGTCATGTGAATCCATTCAACAGTAATTATTGCAGAACCGCTGCCTAATGTTCCATCAATTTTATATTTAATAGAGGCATCTCTTGTGGCGGCAGTGAAATCATTTGGATTGCAACCAAGATTACCCCAAAAAGCAGCAAGCGCAGAAGTGATTGGAAAAGCTGATGGTCCTAATTGAACCGTTGAGATATTGGAAGAAAAAGCGGTATTAAAGGTAAAATATCCATCAATACCCAATCTGAATCCGGTTACAGCAGCTCCCTGGTATTGAAATGTTGTTCCTGCAAGCGAAACGGCATTTGAAATCTGTGTTTCTGTACTTGTTGAACCTTGCCATGAAGGAATGCTTGAGCCGGTTGCGGCAATTGAATTATAAGTATTCCCTGTGGTGCGTGTAATGACATAGTTTAAACCGGGAGGTGGTGTATAGTTTGTAGCAAATGTAAAATAGTCGTTAGCATTGTATGTTATAGGTCCGGGAGCTCCTGTTGCTGTGGCTTTTCCGCCCGAAGGTCCAAGAAGACCTGCAGCTCCTGCAATACTTCGTACTGTCCATGGTCCTGAAGTGGCTGTTGCCTGTGCTACATGTAAAGCTGCATTATCACTTGCCAGGTTATCCTCAACACCCCAGAAAACTTGTGCTGTAGGATTAGTTCCGAATTGTGTACCATTCTTTATTACATTATATGTTCTGATTCCTGTAAAAGAATAAGTGCCGGCAGTAAATGTACCGGTTGGGGCAACATCAGTCTGTGCTGTCATGGATGTAATGTCAGATCCGCCAGCAGGACCAAACGCACCTGTTCCGGTTCCTGTTACTATCTGAACACTTCTGCCTACCGGGAAAGTTCTTGTGGCTGTTCCTCCCGGGGTAGTTAATGTTACAATACCATTTATAAAACCCGGTAAAGTGGCTGAAGTTGAAGATTGCGCTCCTGCATAAGCAGGGTTAGAACATGTTATTGTTTTATTTGCACCACTAAAACTTATAATTCCATTTGAGGTGTTGATAGCAGATGAAGCAGCTGTTAATTCCAGGTTATCATTAAGAGTAAGATGCTTCGGATTAGTTATAGCCAGTGTAAATAATTTTCTGTTAGCAGGCATTTCAGGTCCTTCAACAGCAGCAACGTTAGCGATTGTGTATCCGGCTGGAGCGGCAACACCGGTTGGTGCGCTGGATATTGAATATTGCAGGTTGTATAATCCTATTCTGCAAGAAGGAGCAGCAGCAGCGGCTGTGGGCGTTCCACCGGCAAGAGTAATCGTTGGTGCAGTTACATAATCTGAACCTGTATTGGTAATATTAAAACCCGCAACCATTCCGTTGTTAACAATGGCTGTAGCCACAGGTATATTAAGAGTTGGGCCCGATGCTGGAGTCGTATTGGCACCGGTAATCACCACATTCACTGTTCCGTTTCCGCCAACATAAACCCCGCCTGCAGTTATATTAATTGAAGTAACCTTTCCATTTACTATTAATGCAGTTGCAGTTGCAGCTGTTGTAACTGTACCGCTCGGATAAGTGAAAGAAACCGTTGCGGTTGTATATCCTGATCCTTGTGTCGGACAAAGAAAAGTTCGTACCGGTAAAGCAAAACCAACTGTAGGAGCCGATACATAGCCAATGTTATTTGCAGTGGTGTTGGTTATGCTTATGCCATTAACACCCTGGCCATTATTAATTGTTGTAATACCTCCATTAATAGTAGTACCCCCGTTCTTAATCGTTAAAAAACTTGCACCACCCTGGATGGATTGTAAAACAATAGCTGTGGCTGTGGCAGCCGTTGTAAAGGTTGCCCCTGAAAATGTCACTGCCGGATTAGCGCGATAGCCACTGCCCGGATTGGTAATAGTAATGCTTCTTACTTTTTGTGATGTCGCATCCCAATTTGCAACAGCCGTTGCCTGGGTACCTGCTCCCGATGGAGCTGCAATGGTTACAGTTGGCTGTGAAGTATAGCCAACGCCCATAGCCGATACATTTACAGTATAAACCTGCTGGTTGTAAGCGTTATTATAAGATTGTACTGTGTTATCTATGGTCAGGTTCCCGTTAGTATTTAGTGTTCCTGCATAATGTCTGAATGCTTCAGTTACTGTAACAGGAATATTCAATGTAACTGAGGTCGGGTTTGCAATTGATAATACTCTAATCATCCCTCCGAGAAAAACTCCCGGTCCATTAATACTTTGCGAAGCAGTTCCGTTCAACACTAATACTGTGCTGGCATGTCCCAATGTCATTGTTCCCCCGGCATTAAGATTAATGTTACCGGCAACATTCAATTGAATTCCACCTCCTGTTGGAGAGGCAGATTGGCTAAATCCATTAAATTGTCCCCCGTTGTTAACAGTTATATTGCCTGTCACAGTAAGATTATTAAAAGCACTGCCAATAAAATTGACATAACCTGAAACTCCCCCTCCTACAGTAAAATTCCTTACTACTTGCGAACCATCAACTGTAATTGAAGTGCCATCAGGAATTAAAACATCATCACCGGTACCCGGATAAAGCCCGCCTGTCCATGAGGCAGCATCGCTCCATAGTCCGCCATTTACAGTAGGAGTACAAGTAATAGGAGGTTCAGCAGTTAATGAAATATTATCAAATGCTCCGGGTTGACCACTACCATTTTGAGCATCATTTTGCCAGCCGAAAATAATTCGCTTGGTTGTACCGGCAAAACTTGCAGGCAAAAGCACAGTCATAGATGAATATGAGGCGCCATTACTGGTTGAAATACCCCATGAATTATAGTTTCCCGTTACTGAGGTAGCATATTGAGGTGGTGTGCTCGACATAAAATCATTAACAACAGGCGTATTCGCAGGGTCTGTATAACAAACAAATGGGCGGTCAACGAAAGCTTCGCCTACATTTTTCCAGTTTATTACCATCGTAATTCTTGTTTTCGTAGCTGGAAATGCAATGTCGCGGTAAAAATACACTGTGGATGCAGATGTAACATTATAACTGTAAGTGGTACCAAAACCGTTATCAGAAATGTAAGCGCAGTTGCTTCCTGCAAATGGAGCAGCTGCATTACCAACAAACCATTGGTTGGTAGCCACACCTGCTGCCAAGGTCCATCCGTTGGCGGCAAAGGTGCTTCCGTTTTCAAAACCTCCGTCACCGGCAGGATCAATTAAAGTTACTGTTTGTGAATTGGAATTTGAATTCCATAATACTATTACTGAAATAAAACAAATAAACCAGCGGCTTAATTGTTTCGCAATACAAGAACAATTTTGATAAGTCATATTTGTGAATTTTTGATTTGTTTAGAGTTTAATAAACGGGGTGTCTAAATGCTTGATTGGGGCAGCAAATTAAACATTGCGAAATTCGAGGTAAAACAAACTTTCCGCAATCGTTAATTTTAACTATTTCGATATAGCGTTACTTTTACATCGTGAAAAAAAAATCGGATATATTCTTAAATGATACATTCACATTCTGCCTGATTTTTGGCACATTATTTTTTTATGCTGAAAATTTAAGAAGTCAGATTAAAAGCATTCCGGAAAGATTTTTAAAAACCGAAGCCATCACCATTCATGACGGACTTTCCCAGGGAATGGTCAATTGCATTTACCAGGATTATCTCGGCTTTATGTGGTTTGGCACGTTAGACGGATTGAACCGTTATGATGGTTATCTTTTTACCGTCTATCACCAGGACACTTTTGATTCAAGCTCCATTTCAGGCAACTGGATCACCTGCATTTTTGAAGATTCCAAAAAAAGATTATGGATTGGAACCGGTCTTAACGGATTAAATCTTTTTGACAGAAAAACCGAAACCTTCATAAGGATTCAACATAATGATGCAACCCCCAATTCTATCAGCGATAACAGAATTTTATCTGTTCAGGAAGATAAATCCGGAAGCATTTGGGTAAGCACAACTTCCGGCTTAAATAAAATCAACCTTGTTAAAAAAAATTTAAAAGATCCGGATGTTAATCCGCGCAACCTGGATTTTACGGTTTCGCATATTCACATAAATGAAAAAAATCCAAAGGAGGAACCATTCACCTTGTATGATGAAACCGGTGACCAAAAATATTTTGCTCCATCCTTTTATATTGATAAAAGAGGAACCGTGTGGATTTCAGTGAAGGAAGGAATCTATCAAATTTCAACTTCCCCGGATCATAACGGTGTAATTTCAAAATTTGACCGTTCGAAATTCATTGCCGGAAAAAACGATGCAAGCAGTAACGATATTTACAATTTTGCGGAGGATACAGTGAACGATGTATTATATTTCATTCGAAAAAAAACGATTACTGCATTTGATTTCAAAAAGAATACTTTCTCTACTCTTGATTGCGGCAGTATTAATCCCGGAATATCAAGGACGCAACTGATTTTTAATTCTGGGTTATTATGGGAGGCATGTAACGATGGCATTTATCAATATGATGTGTATAACAATAGAATTACCAGGTTCAATACAAAAAACCGGGACCAGGAGAAGATGATTCGATTCTCCAACACATTATATAAAGACCGTTCAGGAACTATCTGGGTGGGCACCCGCGGGTATGGCATTTTAAAATATAATCCGCGGACCGAAAAATTTCATACCGAAAATTGCGGAAGCATCATCTGGATGAATGCCACACCGCATAATGAAATAATTATTCAGGCAGAAAAACTTTTTAAATTTTTCGAGGATACTGCTGAACATGCATGGAAATATGATCCGGATTTTTTTAATGATGCTCTGAAATCGTTTCCTCACCCTACTACAGATATTGCTGTACAGGCAGGCAATGGGGTATATTACATAAACATTGGAAAAATTACAGAATATAATCCCGGAACCGGCAAAGTAAAAAAGATTGATAAGTACAACGCTTCGTTTCCATTTTTTTTAGATGATGAAAACAATCTTTGGTTTGGCAGCAGCGATGCATTTTGTATGCGTAACAATAACACGGGTGAGATTACTGAGCATAAATACCCGCTCTCTAAGATCAGTATGTTCCCCTACCGTTTTCTTGAATCTGTTTATTGTGATAAAAACAATATTTTCTGGTTAGGTACTGTAAGCGGATTGTTTCGCTTTGATTTAAAAAATGAAAGCTGGAAACATTTTGTAAATATTCCGGGCGACAGCAGTTCTTTGAGTACGGATGTGATCTTTTCTATTTGCGAAGATCCGCTCAGGCGCGATGATTGCTTATGGATCGGCACCAATGGCGGTGGATTAAATTGTTTTTACAAACAAACGGGAAACTTCACTCACTTCATGGAAAAAGATGGATTGCCGAATAATGTTGTGTATGGAATTTTAAGTGATCAGGACAAAAATTTATGGCTCAGCACCAATAAAGGAATTTCGAGATTTTCTCCCCCGAAATCTCAGGGTGAAAAAGGAATTTTTAAAAATTTTGAAGAAGAAGATGGTTTGCAGAGTAATGAATTTAACCGCAATGCTTTTACAAAAACAAAAAATGGTCTTTTATTTTTCGGAGGTGTTAACGGTTTTAATTATTTTGATCCGAAAGAAATCAGTGAGAATGCATTTATTCCAAATGTGATCATCACAGATTTTAAAATCAGTAATAAGTCAGTTAAATTTTCTGAAACTAAGAATCAAATTCTTAACCAACCGGTTTTTCTCACTGATAAAATTACGTTGCCATATAATGATAACATGATTTCATTTGAATTTTCTGCAATGGATTTTACCGCTCCCGGAAAAAATACTTTTCAATATACAATGGAAGGATTCGATAAAGAATGGATTCAGATTGGAACGAATCACAGTGCCACTTATACTAATCTCGACCCGGGGGTATACACATTTAAAGTCAAAGGCAGGGCAGGAAATGGTTCCTGGAATGAAACCGTAACTTCTATTGTGTTGAATATTTTACCTCCATATTATTTAACATGGTGGTTTCGCCTGTTGGTTATTATAATCATTTCTGTAATTGTTTATGCCGGTTTCCGCTACCGCTTTAAACAGGCATTGCGTCTGATGGAAGTCAGGAACAGGATTGCAAACGATTTGCATGATGAAATAGGTTCCACATTAAGCGGTGTGTATATATACAGCGAAGTAGCACAGAAGAGCGCTGAAGAAAAACTTCCGGAGACTAAATTGTATCTTAAACAGATCAGTGTGGATGTTTCAAACATGATTGACGCACTTGGAGATATTGTGTGGACGGTGAATGCAAAAAATGACCGTTTTGAAAATATTATTAACCGCATGAGGGCTGCTGCTGTTGAGCTTTTTGAAGCACGGCAGATAAAATTGCATTTACACTTAGATGAAAAGCTGCACACTTTAAAAATGGGAATGGAAGCACGTAAAAATTTTTATCTTTTTTATAAGGAGGCCATTAACAATGTTGCAAAATATTCTGAAGCGAAAAATGTATTTATTGATTTGAATCAAAACCAACAGAATATTTCACTGAAAGTAAGAGATGATGGAAAAGGTTTTGACAGCTCCGTCAAAACAGAGGGAAACGGGCTGATAAATATGAAAAAGCGCGCTGCTGAATTAAATGGAACGTGTGAAATAATTTCTTCTCCCGGATCGGGCACCGAAACCCGGTTAATTTTTCCAAATAGTTAGAATTAACGATTGTAAACGGATTGTAGTCCTTATAATTTTGCGTTATGAATGAAATAAGAGTGGTTGTTTTTGATGACAACCGCAGCAGGAGAACCAGCTTAAACATTCTGATAAACCAGGCCGAAAACATGTCTTGCGTTGGAACATTTGAAGATTGCTCTGATGCTGTTGCCGGTATTGAGTCGGTTCTCCCGGATGTGGTGCTGATGGATATTGATATGCCGAATGTAAACGGAATTGAAGGAGTCAGGATTCTCAGGAAAGAATTTCCAAACCTGTGCATTATCATGCAGACCGTTTTTGAAGACGATAATAAAATTATTGATGCCATCAGCGCTGGTGCCAACGGATACATTCTCAAAAAAGCGCATCCGTCAAAAATTATTGAAGGGATTAATGAGGTGGTGAATGGCGGAGCACCAATGACTTCATCGGTGGCACGCAGGGTATTAGAGTTGTTCCATAAAAATCCGGGAAACAGGATTAACAATGATTACAAACTCACCGACCGTGAAAAAGAAATTCTTTCTGACCTTGTTAAAGGGCTAAGCTATAAAATGATTGCGGAAGAACGGAGCATTTCTGTTTTTACTGTGAATGCACACGTCAGGAATATATATGAGAAGCTCCAGGTGCATTCAGTTGCGGAAGCAGTTTCAAAAGCCATTAACCAGAAAGTCATTTAATCAGAAATTCAATAGTAAAATCATCCTTGCAATGACACTTCTCATTTTGTTTTTATTTGGAAAAATTTACAATGCCAGGAAAAACGCAATGGCTATTTTGAAAAAGGGGCACAATAAGTATTAGCCCAATGCTTCATGATGATGAAAGAATTTATTACTTTTTTACTAATAGTTTGCGGTTTTAATATTTATGCACAGGCATTAAAATTTCAATTTACTATTGGAAATACGCAAACTGAAATTGCCAATAGCATTTATCAGACCAGTGATGGCGGTTTTATTATTGCCGGTGCTACTTATCCTTCCTTTACCAATGCGGATGTTTATTTAGTAAAATTAAATTCAGCAGGAGTTTTAGAATGGACCAAAACTTATGGCGGCAGCTCTAATGATATAGGTCATTACGTGATTGAAACATCGGGCGGATATTTAATTGCAGGTGAAACTGAAAGTTTTTCATCCTCCGGAGATGCATTCCTGATTCGTACTGACATGAATGGGGACACACTATGGACAAAGACATACGGTGGAACAGGAAGTGATATTGCAAATAAAATTGAAGAGCTTCCTTCAGGAAATTTTCTTTTAACGGGAAGTTTTCAAATTAACGGTGTCAATCAAATGGGTTTGTTAAGAATTAACAGTTTAGGAACTTTATTAAGCCAGGGCTATATTTCACCTTATCAGTTTGCAAGCCCAATTAATAAGGCAACATATTTCGGTAATGGGAAAGTTGGCTTTACGGGCGCCAATCCTGATTTGGTGATTGCAGATACAAACGGAACGTATATAAGTACATATCCTGCTTTTTCAGGCGGAAGAAGCGTGGATGCAATTCTTACCTCAGATCAGAAATACCTTAGTTTGATTTATGATGATGTTGGCGGCCCACAAGGAAGTAACATTACGCTTACCAAATTTGATCCGCTGAATAATTCAACTATTTTTTCAAATAAATTCAGCACCAATTTTGATGATACTCCTGTTTCAATTGTTGAAGCAAACGATCATGGCTTTGTTATTCTTGCTACTTCATATACTTCATTTTCATCCAATCAGAGTTTGCTGCTTATTAAAACCGATTCGCTGGCTGATAATGTTTTGTGGAGCAAACGGTATTCAGTAACTCCGGCAGAAGATAATTTTGAAGGGCAAGTAATCAAAACCACAGATGGTGGTTATGCAATTGCAGCAAGCACAACTGTGAACGGAAATTTCAGCAACTACGATTATTACATTATTAAAACTGATTCTGCAGGCGATAGTTTTTGTAATCAGTCAACAGCAACCCTAACACAGAGTACGGCAACGGCCGCTTCGGGGACACTTCCAATTCCGCTGACTTATTCACTTGCCAATGCAGGAACATTGGTTGCGCCCGTTATTTCAACTTACGGAACACAAAACATAATTTGTACTACCGTTGGTGTAGAAAATTTAACTGAAGAAGGCAATTCGTTTACTGTTTTTCCAAATCCGGCAAACACAGAGTGTAATGTTGAAGGTTTAAAGTTTAATATTAACGATGAAATAATAATGAGCAATGTGCTCGGAGAAATATTTTTCAAAACAAAAATCGTGCAACCAACTTCAAGCTTTAAACTCCAAACTTCAAACTTCGCATGCGGAATTTATTTTCTTTCTGTAAAAACAAATAACATCATCATCACAAAAAAACTAATCATCAATCATTCTAAGTAAAATAAAATGAAAATCAGTAGAATTATTTTAAGCGCAATTATTTCCTGCATAGTTGGCAAGTCATCAGCACAGGCAACTTTTACAGTGGTAAACAACAAACCATTTAATGGCGTATCCCCGAATGGTATTTACGCTGCAGGTTCTAATGTATTATTTGGCGGTGGTGTGTACAAATATCATATTCCCTCCGGCACGTTAACAAACATTGGTGGTGTCGAAGCCTGGGGAGTAACAGACTCTGGTGTGGTTGCAGGTACCTATGCTGACCCAACCATTATTGTAAATGGAAATCCTTGTGAAATAAGCGGGCTCAATGCCAATGGAACCTGGCAAACTCCGGGTGTAATTCCGGGTATAACTCCTGCGGACCCGAATCAATATTCCTATGCTTACGATGTGGCAGAAGACGGGCAAAGTTTCTGCGGAATGGTTTGGATAAATGCAGGTCACACCAAAGCATTTCGTTACGACCCTGCAATTGGTTATACTATATTGGACGATGTAAATTTGAGTGCGCGTGCAAACCATATTTCGGGCAACGGGCTTGTTTGTGGCGGATGGATTCAAACCACCCAACGCACACCTGTGATATGGACTCCTGATTCCGTACGAGTAGGTGCGGCAGGCGAAGTATTCGGAATTAATTATGATGGCAGTAAAATACTCGGTGCCGATTATCCAAACGGAATTATTTATGATTCAATAACCAACACCACACAATCTTTTCCTCCCCCTGCAGGACAAGATAATCTGTACATCACTTCTATTTCCGACAGTGGCGTATGGGTAGGTTGGTCTTCTATTTTTACTTTTCCGGGTACTAAAACTGCTGTTATAAAATTTCCCGGGCAGCCATTGATGAACTTAGACACCTACCTTACCAATCTTGGTTTAAATGTGAGCGGGTACTCGTTAAATGTTGCCCTGGGAATTTCACGCAACGGAAAAATTATTGCCGGATGGGGTCAGCAAGGAGCCAATTTTATGGGATGGATTGCAAATTTAGACAGCACTACTTCCGTAAACGAAATTCACCAGGAAGATGGATTTACAATTGCTCCCAATCCTTCCAATGGTAATACAAAAATTAATCTTGCTGATATTTCCGGAAACGGCTTGCTTGAAATTTTAAATGCACAGGGAAAAAATATTTTCTCTGAAAAGCTGGTTTCAACTGTACGTGAATTCAATTTGAACACGACTCAATTTTGTAAAGGAATTTATTTTGTAAAAATCACAACCCGTGAAAATTCAGTTGTAAAAAAATTGATTATAGAATAAACTGCGTCACTCTTAAACCTATTTTATATAAGAAAAGGCTTATTGTTGAAAAACAATAAGCCTTCTATCACCGGGGATTTTATTTTAATTTACTTTAACAACTTTTATTACAGAAGAAACCCGTTCTGCATTTTTCAGCTGCACAAAATAAACTCCTGCTGAAAATTCTTTTCCAAACTCAATTAAATTTTGATTTTGGGCGACTGAAATATTTACCAGGATTTTTCCTTCCACATCGGTAACCAGCAATGTGGCATTATCCGGCAATGAAGAGGTGTTGATTTTTACCGAAACAGAATTATTAAATGGATTCGGATATGCATTTAAAAGCAGATCGGAAGAAGTAATTTGGTTTACTGATAAAGGCCCTTCCACAACTTCAAATTTATCCAAACCGCCTTCCACAATGCTGCTTGGTTGTGTGTCGGACGTTTCTACTGTCATGTGCATGTTAGCGGTAGGAGTAATTAAGGAGGCAATATTCCATGATTTATATAACCAGGTACTGTTGCCGGCCGTGTTGTTTAAGATGGTCTCTAATGTTACGGTAGTGACCCCATTGGTTAATTTCAGCACCATATTATCATTTGGCTGGCTGCCATTAAGTTCACCGTTAAAGAACCACCGGTTGTAATGCAATTCAGGGTTTGTGTAGCTCGTAAGATCGAAAGCCGGGGAAGTTAAAATTACTGTTCCGTCACTTGGATCTACATCGTGTTCATAGTCCACACCGCCCCCGTTATCCGTAACATAACACTGATCCAAACAATCGGTAGTAACATCAAAATCAGGATTGGATTGAAAGCCATTACTGGTGGTTCCTACCGGCTCGCCACGTTCCCAATCATGTCCTGCATTTGTATGTGTCCATCCGAAATCAAAAGCGAAGTCATCATAATATCCTTTATCAAGAGTAATGATCACCGGGCTTGAGCTTCCGTTTATATTGACCCCTGAAGTGCAGTTTGTACGATAGCTCCATTTTCCACCGGTAACATTATATGTGCCTGCAAAAAATGGCGCAACAGAGAAATTGCCGGAAGCATTTGTAGTCACATTAAATGAGAACTGGGTATTTGCTATTAATACATCGGCATTCTGAATGGGATTGCCGGTTCCTGCTTCAATTACTTGTCCTGTTATTGCAATTGCCGTTGGTGCTGCCAATTCAACGTTCAGCGTAGTCACCATTCCTGAAGTGAGCGATACCCCGGTAATTACTTTTGTGGTATATCCTGCTTTTGAAAACTGAACATCATAGGTTCCTGCATCGGCTGTTCCGGTTTTGTAATCTCCGGTTAGTACCGAATTTGCAGAAATAGAAGTGGTAAGAATCTGGATGGAAACATTGTTCAACGGTGCTCCCGTGGCACTGTCTGTTACAACTCCTTCAAGGTAACAAGCCCTAACGTAGTTCGGTGAGAAAACAAACAGCCCGTTATTAATATCAGCAGCGACAATAGTCCCCGAAGGAAGATAAGGATAAACTCCCCAGTCACCGCTGAAACCATCACCTGTTCCCTGCGGATATGTATCATAGCGTCCGACCTGGATAATGTTATCAGGGCGTGTTACATCATTTATCACCACTCCGTCTTTGTACCATGAGGTGACTGCAAACTCGCCCCCGTTTACACTAATAATATGTGTATTGTGTACAATGGATCCTGATCCCGGGGTGGTTTGAAACCTGTCTAACTCCTGTATGTTGCTGAGATCAGTAACATCATAAGAGGTGAGATAAGAATCACTTACTTCATCGGTCGTAAATAAAGTATGACTGTCAGCAGAAAGCCATGTGTTATGTGTGAAATTTCCGGGAGTATTTTGTGATGCGAGCAAAACAGGATTTGCTTTATTGGCGCAATTATAAACTGCAAAGTATCCGTCATAAATATGCCCGGCCCAAAGTGTGTCATTGCGCACATAACCGTCATGGATGTATGGACCCGGTGTATGGCCGAGGTAATGAGGATTCCACGGATCGGCATTAAGGTCACAAATTACAGCAGCGCCATTAAAAAGATTACTGCCATATAAATAAACATAACCATTATCAATATGCAACGCATGAATATTGTCCAATTGATTGTTAATACCTGCATCACCAAGGTACTGTTTTACCTGGACAGAATCAGGAAGGTAATCAAGATTTATAATCTGCAACCCGTTTCCCCCTTCAGTTGTTACGTAAGCGTAATGGCTCCATGTTTTTACTTCCCGCCAGATGGATGTAATGCCCGGTACAGCAAACATTTCAACCGGGTTGGCTGGGGTGGTAACGTCAACAATGGAAAGCCCGTCTTCTGTTCCGACAAGAGCATATTCATTTCCCTGGCTGTCCACATATCCTCCGATATTAGCAAGGTCAAAAGAGTAGGTGAGTGTACCCTCGAGGGTTAAGTTCTGTGCAAAGCTGATTGTACAAATCAGCATTAAAACAATAATGGAGTAAAGTTTTTTCATTTTAATAAAATTGGTTTTAAATTTTAGCCCGCAAAGGTAAAGAAAGCTGCCACATGTTTCACACAATCTTTAAATATTACAGTTTATTTACTGGCTGATTCCAATGATTGTATTAACCTTTATTTAACCTCGCTGTAAATAAAGAATCTGACTTTTTCTGATAACCGCGGTGAACTTGCATTTTTTCGAGGCGAAACCCAAGTTCATTTATTGCATAATCGACAACATTTTCATTTTCGTTTTTAAAAACTGAGCACGTGATATAAATAAGAGGTTTTCCCTTTTTCAAATAAGGAGCAATGTTTCTCAAAATTTCTTTTTGGGAATTTGAATATTTTTCAATATCGGATTCTTTAAAGCACGAAAGCATTTCAGGAGTCCTTGCCCAGGTGCCTGAACCGGAACAGGGAACATCGGCAATGATGCCATCGAATCGGTTTAAGGTTCCAGGTTCCAGGTTTAAGGTTTTGAGATCAATATTATTATACTCAAAATTTTTTATTCCGGCTTTTTGAAATCTTTCTTCAAGGTTTTCTA
>Ga0134123_10000177_pt1 | contig 42662 bp, 36 predicted proteins | sample KB303_FD_96460 | JGI IMG/M metagenome (GOLD analysis project Ga0134123, IMG submission 96460) | Terrestrial soil microbial communities without Nitrogen fertilizer from Kellogg Biological Station, Michigan, USA - KB3-0-3 | ecosystem: Environmental > Terrestrial > Soil > Unclassified ...
CCGAAGATCTTTTCCGACGTCCACCCGCGATTCCGTACGCCGTATCGTTCGAACATCCTCTTTTTCATCTTCACTGGCCTGTTCGCCGCATTTCTGCCGGAGGACGTCGTCGGCGAAATGACCAGTATCGGAACATTGTTTGCTTTCGTACTTGTATGCATCGGGGTTTGGATTCTACGGCGCCGCCGTCCCGACCTGCCCCGCGCCTTCAAGACGCCAGCTGTGCCGGTGGTTTCTACGCTTGGCGTTGTCGTCTGTGGAGCGATGATTTACGGGCTTGGTTGGACGAACTGGTTGCGGCTTGGCGTTTGGCTCGTGATTGGACTGGTGGTTTACTTCGGCTATGGCCGAAGGCACAGCAAGGTGCAAGCATTGGTCGATCGACAGACTCAAAGTGTGCAGAGTACGGCAGATTAGAATCCGGCCCTCGGTCGTCGGGTGGTACCGACGGGCAGGTTCGTGAGTACCTCCATTTCAGTTTCATCTCCTCAGGCGTAAGCTGATGTCGGGCGGCTGAAAGCTGACGGCTATCCATGCGCATCGTCCGCAACCTTCGGCTCATCGCGACCGCACTGATCCTGCTCACGGCCATTGGCATGGCAGGCTTCCATTTCATCGAAGGGTGGACGTGGTTCGATGGCTTTTACATGGTCATTACCACCTTTTCGACCATCGGATATCAGGAGGTGCACCCTCTATCGCACGTCGGGCGCATCTTCAACATCGCCCTCATCCTCGCCGGAGTGTCGCTTGTCTTTCTGGGCATCGGGTCGCTTACCCAGGCTTTGCTAGAATTCTCGCTTCGCAGTTTTTTTGGACGGCGAAAAATGGAACGCGACATCGAGCGGCTCAGCGGTCACTACATCATCTGCGGAGCCGGGCGCGTTGGGCGCAGCGCAGCTCGTGAGCTGGCGCGGAAGCCGGCGCCGTTTGTGATTGTCGAACTGGTCGAGGCTAAGGCAGCTCGCTTCGCAAACGATTGGCTCATGCACGTCGGCGATGCCACGCAAGAACAAACCTTGCGGCAGCTGCATATCGAACGGGCAAGCGGACTAGTAGCGGCAACGACCACCGACGCCACCAATCTGTACATCATTCTCACAGCGCGCAATCAGAATCCAAAGCTGAAGATTATTGCCCGCGCGAGTGAGGAAGATGCAGAGAAGCATCTGTTGAAAGCTGGCGCGGACGCAGTGGTTTCGCCATATTCCTTTGCCGGGCAGCGTATCGCGCAGTCCTTCTTGCGTCCGCATGTGGTCAGTTTTCTCGATACGGCAACCACTCACCTCGGCATGGATCTTGAAATCGGTGAGGTTGAGGTGCATGCAAATTCCGAGTTTGCCGGAAAGACGGTTGGGAGTTCACGAATCCGGCAGGAGCGCGGCGTGATCATCCTTGCCATCAAACACGAGCATGGAATGCGATTCAATCCGTTGCCGGAAGACATCATTCAACCGGGAGATACCCTGATCGCAATGGGACAGCCCGCGCAGTTGCGGCAACTGGAACAGGCTGCGGGATGAAAATCGTCACTGCTGCCGAAATGCGCCAGATCGATCTCGTGACCAGCGAGCGCTTTGGCGTCCCATCGCTCACGCTGATGGAGAACGCCGGCACTGCGGTCGCGGACTTCGCCAAATCAACCTACCCGATCGAAGGCACCTACGGGATCATTTGCGGTAAGGGCAACAACGGCGGCGACGGATTAGTGATTGCCCGCAAGTTGCACGAGAGTGGCAAAAGCGTGCGGGTGTTGCTCCTGGCCGACCCTGCGGAGTTGCGCGGCGACTCCGCTGTCAATTTCGAAAAGCTTCCTGTAAAGCCGGTGCTCGCGAGAAAGGCTGAGGAAATCGGGTCTGAGGCTGCGCGGGCCGTGTTCGAAGGCGACGTCCTCATCGACGCCATCCTCGGGACTGGATTTCGACCTCCGGTCACCGGCGTCTATGCTCAGGCTATTGAGAGGATCAATGCGTCAACCGCACCGGTGATTGCAGTGGACATTCCCTCCGGCGCAGACGCGGATGCGATGGGCAGCCAGACCGGCGCCGTCGCCCGGGCCGAGGCGGTTGTCACCTTTACCGCTCCTCGACCGGCACACCTCTTTGGTGACCTCACTGACGGACCAACTGTGGTTGCTCCCATTGGTTCGCCCGACCAGGCAATCCAGTCGTCGCTCCATTTAAACCTGATTACTGCGAAGGAAGTCGCACCATTCATTTCCCCCCGTCCCCGAAATTCCAACAAGGGAATGTACGGACACGTGCTGGTTGTCGGAGGATCACTGGGGAAAGCTGGAGCGGCTGCGATGGCCGGAGTTTCGGCACTTCGCGCCGGGGCCGGCCTGGTTACGGTGGCGACGGCGACGTCGGTTCTCGCGACAGTTGCCGGATTCTACCCCGAGCTGATGACCGAGCCGATGGACCAAACCCCCGAGGGCACGATTGCCGTGAATGCAAGTTCAAGGTTCGATACTTTGGCAAAGGACAAGACTGTGTTGGCCATTGGACCTGGGATTTCGCGCAACGTGGAGACCTCCGAGTTTGTGCGTAACGTTGTGCGAGATGCGATGGTGCCGATTGTTCTCGATGCAGACGGGCTCAACGCATTCCAAGCGAGGGCCAAAGACCTTGACCGCAAACATGGTGCAAAGGACGCCAAGCAAACAACTTTGGTTCTTACTCCCCATCCCGGCGAGATGTCCCGCTTAACCGGGCTAAGCGTGGCGGCAATTCAGCGGGACCGGATCAACGTTGCCCGAAATTTTGCGCAGGAACATCAACTCATCCTCGTACTCAAAGGTGACCGAACGATTGTTGCGAGCCCCGACGGGCGGGCCTGGGTCAACCCGACTGGCAATCCCGGCATGGCCACGGGAGGTACGGGCGACATTCTGACCGGCCTCATTTCCGGGATCATTGCGCAGCATCCGCAGTCTGTATTGGAAGCTGTGATTGCAGCCATCTATCTTCATGGACTTGCCGGCGATATCGCGTGCTACGGCCATGAATCCGGTCTTGATTCGGGCATTGGAGAGCAATGCCTGGTGGCAACCGATTTGGTCCGTGCTATGCCTGATGCTTTCGGGCGCGTCAAGGAGCTTGCTGCTGAACCTCAGGTAACAATCGGAGGACAAGGCAAGAGACTCCCTCTGAGCCTGCAGCTCGATTGATTTGGTCCACGCCTTTTCCGGTTTTCGCAGGAAATGGAAGGGGATCCGTTATCCAGGAATATGCTTAGGGGGCGGTGCGAATTTGGCCACTGGCTTCGGTAATCTCGTGCAGCGAGTGGTCCCAATGCGATAGTGGTCGCGGCATGACACACTATCCCCAAATCAATGCCCTCCATCGCGCGACACGCATTCAACTCTCAACCACCCACGCCCAGCTGACGCTGGGCGATGGCAAGCGCGCCAAGGCCAAGCTGCAAACGATCTCTGTAACCGGCGGTCTGCTGCAGGTTCCAAAGGCGCTCGCTGAAGGCGACTTCATCGAGGTTGCTTTCGAAACCCAATCCGGCAACGTGCAAGGCATGGCTGAAATGCTGAAGCCCGTACGTCGCAGTCCAGACATGATTTCACAGCCCTTCCGCTTCATTGCGCTCGATGACAATCATCATCGAGTACTCCACGAACTTGTGGAGTCTTCCAACCACCGTAGCTTTCTCGGCTTTTCAGATTATTGGGCCACGAAATTCTGAGCCCAAAGTATAGCCGGAGCTCCCGATCTGCGGCTCCGGCTATACTGCCTTGTGGCTTTCATCAAAGTTCGGGAGTTCACGACTTCCTCTCCCGAGGAGACGATTGCGCTCGGACGAGAGGTCGCGAAGATGCTGACCCCCCCGAAGTTGGTTCTGCTGCGCGGTGATCTTGGCGCCGGTAAGACCACTATGGTGAAAGGTATCGCAGGGGCTTTCGACGCCGCTTCGGAAGACGATGTGACCAGCCCGACATTCACACTCATTCATGAATACCGCGGGCCTGGGGCCACGGTTTATCATATCGATCTTTATCGCGTTGACACGCAACGTGAGTTGGATACCCTGGGTATCGACGACCTAGCGGGAGAGAACAACATTCTCCTGATCGAGTGGGGAGAAAAGTTTTCGCGGTTCGAGCGCGAGCGGGATCTCGAAATCGCCTTTGAGCGGATTGGCGAAGATCGGCGTAGGATCGCCATTAGCGCCTGAGATGTTCCCGTATCCTAAAACCGGTCTTAACTGATGGCTTTCTTATCGAATTGACGCAGTCCGATGTAGAGCAGGCCGAGGTCAAAGACCAGAAGCGCGACCAGGGTGACGAGCGTGGGCAAGTGGGAGAATTGCGGGACCAGCGTTGCCCGCATTCCCTCGCTGGCATAGACGATCGGGTTGATCAGCACGGCCTTTTGCAAAACCGGAAAATTCTTCAGCGCGCTCCACGGGTAGTAGGTGCAGCCGAAAAAGATCATTGGCGTGAGCAGCATACTGAACATCAGCCCAATGTGCTGTTGATTCATGCTGCAGCCGAGTGCTAAGCCCCCGCAGGCTGAAAAGGCCGACACCAGTAAGATGATGGCAACAAATTCAAGCGGCGAGTGAATGCTGATATCGAGGCCAGGGCGCAGTACAAGCCAAGCCAGCGGGATTACTACCAGGCCAGCGACGGCAGCCTGAATCATGCCAGCGATTACTTTCTCGATCGCGATCCAGTGAATATCGATCGGAGCGAGCAGGCGATCTTCGATTTCTCGTGTCCACTGGAATTCGGCTATCAAAGGCATGGCCACCGCCCAAATTCCGGTGAACACCATGCTGATCGCAATGATTCCCGGCAATAACAGACTTTTATATTGCGGAGGCATGTAGCCGCTGCCCACCATCACACGACCGAAGATGAAGACAAACAGCAACGGCTGCAGGAACGTCTGGAAAGAGAGCTGGATTGCATTCCGTCGAGCCACGTGGGCGTCGCGCGCTAGCATCGCACCAAAGGCTTTCCAGTTCAATCGCGCAGGCTCCTTCCGGTGTGATGAAGAAACAGGTTCTCGAGGCTGGGCTCGGAGATGTGAACATCGGATAGTTCGGCCCCGGTGGAGGCCGCGACAGCGGCGATCTCCGGGATCAGCGATCCGCCGCGGTCGGCATAAACATCCGTACCGGTTCCATCCGATGAGCGAACCTCCCGCACTCCCGCCAGCGTTTTTAGGCGCTGCAATAATCCGGTCGTCTGATTTCCAAAACGAAGCCGTAGGAGATAGCCGCCTGGAATCGATGCCTTCAGTTCGTGGGGGGTATTGAGTGCGATGATCTTGCCGTGGTCAACAATAGCAAGCCGGTGGCAGAGCGCATCGGCCTCTTCCATGTAGTGTGTGGTTAGGAGAATGGTTTTCCCCTCGCGGTTATAGTCGCGAATAATCTCCCACAACAAGATGCGGGCTTGCGGATCCAGCCCGGCGCTCGGTTCATCGAGGAAGAGCACCTGCGGATCATGCATCATGGCGCGCGCGATCGAGAGGCGCTGCATCATTCCGCCGGAAAAACCGCGCACCATTTGATTGGCTCGGTCCGTCAATTTGAATTTTTCCAGCAGGGAATCCGCGCGTTGATTTCGCTCCTTATTTCCGATGCCAAAGTAGGCCGCGTGGAAGATCAGGATTTCGCGCGCGGTAAGTGAGAAATCTAGATTGGGCCGTTGCGGTACCACGCCGATTAGGTGTTTTACCTGCGCTTGCTCATTCCAGACATCGTGCTCACCGATCCAGGCTTTACCGCTGGTCGGGCGAACGCGCGTGGTCAGAACCCCCACGGTTGTCGACTTGCCGGCGCCATTCGGCCCGAGCAAGCCAAAAATTTCCCTCGGCTGTATCTCCAGCGACAGCTCATCTAACGCGGTGATTTGCGGCTTAGGCTGCTTGGATTTCCTTGCGTTGCCACGCGCGATGAATCCGCCTGCGGCTCCGAGTGGGGGCGCCGAGGTATAGATCTTGCGAAGGTCTTTGGTGCGAACGCCGACGGCCATTGAGGGTCCCACGAAGGCTGCTGATGTCGAGAGTGAGTGGGAAGTATAAACGATTCCGACGATCTGATCGACCTACCGGGTCGCCACTTGTCCGGGTCGCCACTGGCCCGCGAGGCACGGTCTTAAGCGGCTAGTCGGCTGAAACTATGGTCCTCGAAGGTCTCAAAAAACTCCTGGCAGTCTTCTGCCATGAAGATCGGTGTTTCTTGGGCAAGGGTTGTGCCCCGGTCGTTACACCCGCTTCAGTTCGCGCACGGTGCGTTCATTAGCCACATTACCGGTGTTGAGGGTTGTCGCGGGCTCGAATAGCATCACCCAGCACTCCTTGTCGGCCGCAGGCTTATGTTCGACGCCGCGCGGGACAATAATGAACTGGCCCGGGTTCAGCGTGACCGTCTTGTCCCGCAACTCCATGCGGAATTGTCCTTTCACCACCAGAAACATTTCGTCTTCAATATCGTGGTGATGCCAGACGAACTCGCCTTCAAACTTCACTAGTTTGACGAGCTGTCCATTGAGTTCGCCAGCAATGTGGGGCTGCCAGAGCTCGTGAATTTGAGAAAACTTGTCGGCAACGTCTACTGGAGTACACATAGTGCCTAGATGACTTTGCCGGGAAGGAAGTCGCAAAGCATGGAACCTTCCCCGAACTGCTCCTCGTTAGGTCCCACCCCAGCGGCAACCACCAAATCTGCCCAGAGCCCCGGAGTGCTGAAGAACGCTCTCAAAGCAAAAGCCGCCGGCGTTTGCCGACGGCTAAGTTTCGAATTGCCACGCTAAGGGCTAGTTCTCGTACAGCAGCACACCCTCGTCCTCTTTCGAGTCCACCGGGCGGTAGAACAGCTTATTGCCCTCGAGGAAGACCTCAATGAAGGCGGGTCGCATGGTGATCGTGCCCTGGATGAGCGCCTCCGATAGCGGATCCTCGATGTACTTCTGCAGGGCCCGGCGAAGCGGGCGAGCGCCATAGCTGCGATCGGTCAGCGTCTGGTTGAGAATCCACTTCTTGGCCTCGTCGGCCACCGTCACCGTGATCGACTTCTGCGCCAGGTTCTGATTGAGCTGGTTCACCATGAGCTCCAGAATCTGGATGAGGTCGTTTTCAGTGAGCGCGTTGAAGAGAATGACTTCGTCCAGGCGGTTCAAGAACTCAGGGTTGAACGTGCGCTTCACCTCGTTCCTGACCAGTTCCTCAACCTTCTCTGAAACTGCGTCTTCCTTGGAAGATTGGAAGCCGAGGCCCTCGCGCTTCTGCAGGTGCCGTGCTCCAATGTTGGAAGTCATGATGATGATCGTGTTCTTGAAGTCGACCGTGTTGCCGAGTCCGTCAGTCAACTGCCCGTCTTCAAACACCTGCAACAAGATGTTGAACACGTCCGGGTGCGCCTTCTCGATTTCGTCGAGCAGCACGACGCTGTACGGTGCGCGCTTCACACGCTCGGTAAGCTGGCCTCCCTCTTCGTAGCCGACATATCCTGGAGGGGAGCCGATCAGCTTTGAAACCGAATGCTTTTCCATGAACTCGGACATGTCGAAGCGGATGAGCGACTTTTCGCTACCGAACATGAACTGCGCCAGCGTCCGGGCGACCTCAGTTTTTCCGACGCCAGTCGGCCCGAGGAACAGGAACGAGCCTATCGGTCGGTTCGGGCTCTTCAGTCCGGCGCGACTGCGACGGATAGCCCGAGCCAATGCGCTGATTGACTTGTCCTGGGAAATGACGCGCCTGTGCAGCTCTTCCTCAATGCGAAGCAGCTTCTGCGACTCTTCTTCCTTGATCGAAGCGATGGGCACGCCGGTCCAACGCGAAACGACGTCTTCGATATCTTCGCGATTCACCACGCCCGTGGCCGATTCGTCCAGGTGATATTTCTCGCGCAGGATGCGTAGGTTCTCGCGCTCCTTACGCTCCTCGTCTGAATAGAAACGCGCCTTCTCGAACTCGTGGTTCGCTACCGCGTTCTCCATGCGGTGCACGATAAACTTCAGCCGCTTTTGGACCTCGGTGATCTCCTCGGGCAGGGAAGTCTGGCGCAGCTTCACGCGAGCGCCCGCTTCGTCCACCAGGTCGATGGCCTTATCCGGCAGGAATCGATCCGGAATGTAGCGGTTCGAATGCGATACCGCGAAGTTGATCGCATCGTCGGTGTAGGTTACGGCATGGAACTTTTCGTAACGATCCTTAATTCCGAAGAGAATCTTGGTCGCGTCGACCTCGTTCGGAGGGGGCACCTTCACGGCCTGGAAGCGCCGCTCAAGCGAGCGGTCCTTTTCGATCGACTTGCGATATTCCCCAGGTGTAGTCGCACCAATGCACTGAATTTCGCCCCGCGACAACGCCGGCTTCAGGATGTTAGCTGCATCGAGCGAACCTTCTGCTGATCCTGCTCCGACTAACGTATGTAGCTCATCGATGAAGATGATGCAATTCTGCGACTCCATCAGCTCCTTCATGATGGTCTTAAGTCGCTCTTCAAACTGGCCGCGATACTTGGTTCCGGCAACGATCAGGGAAAGGTCAAGAGCAAGGATTCTCTTGTCCGCCAGGAACGACGGAACTTCTCCGTCAGCGATTCGCTGCGCAAGGCCCTCAACGATGGCGGTTTTCCCAACCCCCGGCTCGCCGATCAGCACTGGGTTATTCTTCGTGCGGCGGCACAGAATCTGCACCACGCGCTCCAGTTCGTTCTCGCGCCCAACCAGCGGATCAAGCTGGCTGTCCATGGCGGACTGCGTGAGATCGCGCGAAAACTCACTCAATAGGGAAGACTCGCGCTGGCGTTGCGGCTGAGCTTTTTCCTGACTGCTGCGGGCAAGTTCTTCGCGAATCGTGGAGAGTCTTAAACCCCGTTCGTGTAGGATTTCAGCCGCAAAGCACTTTTCTTCGCGCAACAGTCCGAGCAGCAGGTGTTCGGTTCCAATGTGTTTGTGGGAAAGCCGCTCAGCTTCCTCCGCGGCATACGCGAGGACGCGCTTGCATTCGTTGCTGAGCGGTAGATCAACAGAAGTCGAAACCTTCTCGCGAATCGTGGTGTGGCCTTCGATTTGTTTGCGGATGGATTCCACCGAGGCGTGCGAACGCAGGAAGCGGTTGGTCAGGGCTTTGTCTTCGCGCAGGAGACCCAGCAGCAGATGCTCAGTCTCGATATAGGGAGATCCGAACTGACTGGCTTCATACCGTGCAAAAAAAATGACGCGCCGTGCTTTCTCCGTGTAACGCTCAAACATATCAGCCCCCGAAACTTCCACCGAAACGGAAGGCTCACCGCCCAGCGCTCCGGCACCTCATACCACGTTGACCCCGGGCCCCCGACCTCTACATTATCGGGAGTCTTCCTGCTTTCCGCCACCTACCCTTGGTTACGAAGGGCACCTGACACCGATTATCGCAATTCCTCTTGTGATTAGAAACACCTACCTAACGTATTTACTTCGGTACCACTTAGGCAACGGTCTAATCCGCCAGTGCCTCGGGCCGCAACTCCTCCGCCACCCCATTTTCGAGTCTGAGCACGCGATGGCATCTCCGGGCGAAGCTCATGTTGTGGGTAGCAATCAGCGAGGAGAGTTGTTGCTCTGCATGCAAACGCGAAATCAGTTCGAAAACCGTCTCTGAGGTTCCGCTATCCAAGTCACCCGTCGGCTCATCCGCCAAGAGTACCTCAGGCTGGGTGATCAATGCCCGCGCCAACGCCGCTCTTTGCTGCTCGCCGCCAGAAAGTTCCCCCGCTCGCTGGCTTGCCCGGGCGCGCAGTCCCACTTGGTCCAGCCACCTCAGCGCCTCATTTTCTGCTTCCGCCTTCGCAACCCCACGCATCAGGAGCGGCATAGCCACGTTCTCCACCGCCGTAAACTCCGGCAATAAATAGTGGAACTGCCACACATAACCAATCTTACGGTTCCGGAAATCGGCCGCCTGATCGTCTGAAAGGGAATTCAAACTTTGACCGCCGAAGTAAACGTCCCCAGCTGACGGCCGCTCCAAGGCGCCGAGAATGTGTAGCAGAGTACTCTTCCCGGCACCAGACTGGCCGACGATTGCGAGCATCTCGCCCCGGCCGACCTCAAACGACAACTTCTCAAACAACACCCGTTCCGTCGCGCCCGAGCGAAAAGCCTTTCTAAGTCCTTCAATTCGTAGCGCCTGTTGTCTTAGATGCAACTAGTATGCTCCTCGTCTCCAAAGGTGACAGGACGGTCGGGAACTAACGCGAGGCGGACCTCTCTATTAGAACACGTAGCCCGGTGACAGGTCATTTGCCGCGACCTGCCGATGGCAGGCCGGCGATCCTTCTTACTTATCAAGAAGGTAAAGCCTTCGAGCGCAAGGTCTTCATGTTGAGCTAGCCGCCCCAACCGAATCGTCTCCGATCCTCAGCTAGGATATGACCTACCCGTTAGGTATTGGCCTTAGGTCGTGCTGCACAATGTTCGGTGCAATGCTAGACTATGCGGGCGCCGCGTCCTTCGTCGAAGGAATGCCCTCAATTTGTCTATGACCGGAACCAGCCAGCGGGGCTCCGCAACCATTCTTCTTGCTGAAGACGAAGCCCTACTTCGCGAGCTAGGCGAAACCATCCTGAGACATGCGGGATACATTGTGATCAGCATCCATCGGCGGGAGGACCTCGAGTCCTTGCTGAAGTCCCACACTCGGGATATCGATGTTGTACTCACGGATATTGTTATGCCGGAAATCAGCGGACAGGAACTTGCGTCCAAGGTGCGCTTGCGGTGGCCGGGGGTGCGGGTTATCTATACATCCGGATATTCCAGCGATGAACTGAAAGACATGCATCGAGACTCGGCTTTCTTACAGAAGCCGTTTACCCCGGCTGAATTGATGGCGAAGATTCGTGAAGTGTTGGCGCGCTGAGAACCCCGAATTCGACCCCCGACCGGCGGGCTATGCTACATTCACCTCTAGATGGAACTGGGTTCCCAGCCTCCCGACGTTTTCTACTGTGCCAAGTGTGCGGTTGAAGTTTCCGATCCTCTTACTTGCGGAGACTGTGGAGCCTTGATCTGCCGCCATTGCGGGACGCCCTTGGAGGCGGCCGACGAACTCGGCATGGGCTGAGAGAGAGACGCGAGACTTCCCGTTATGCTCGCGTCGGTGCGACCACCCATATTTCCGGCGTAGAAGAGCGGTCTTCAATTTGGGGTATATGGAAGACAATAATGGTACTCCTCTGAATCCTCTCTGCCTCTCGATTCCAAGCTACCCCTGCGAATCATTTTTCCCTTTGGGAATCGCTCTTTTGTTTTCCGTCTCCCTGATGGCCCAGTCAGCTGCTCCATGGAAGGCTGCCCCCGCTCCTGAACTTCAAAGCGCCGCGCAAACCGGAGATTTGATTCTGCTACGTGCGCGCCTTCAGACTGGAGACAGTCCCAACGCGCGCGACACGGCACAACGCACCCCGTTGATCAATGCGGTGCGAGCCGGGCAATTGGTAGCCGCACGGATTCTGATCTCCTCAGGCGCGGATGCAAACGCAAGGGATGTGAACGGCGTGACGGCGCTCATCGAGGCCGCGGACAAAGGCCGTCCAAAGATTGCAGCCCTGCTGATAAGTGCTGGCGCTGATGTAAATGTTCGAACGCGTGGGCTCGGGAGTGCTTTGGATGCTGCGGAGCGCGCGGGGCATCAGGGCATTGTCGCAATGCTCCGGAACGCCGGGGCACGAACCACCGGCAAGTCGGTTGGCGACAAGGTGTGCGTTCGTCTCTGGGAGGGAGATGGATATTGCGGAACGGTTGAACGCACGAATAGGAACGACTTTCAGATTCGTATTACCGAGATCGTAGGCTGCGCCGGTGGTTGTCCACCTAGAGCCGAATGCTCGGCGGGGAGTCCAGTCGGCGGGCCAGACGGAATCAAAGTCGGCGACACCCTCAAGACTGTCAGCTGGTGCCTGACCGAAACCGGGGTGCGGCCATGAAAAACTCTCGTCTGGTCATGGCGTCGTTGAGCTTGCTCTTAGGCGTCGCTAGTTCAGAATGCGGTGGCGGTGATAGCAGTCGCGAAGCCGGGAATGCCGGAGACATTGCCGGCATTACCGCATCCTGCGCGGCCTACATCGCGGAAGGTGCGAAGACCGATCAGTGCACGGCAACGGTGACCGGTAGCGGCGCTTTCAACTCTACGGTCAAGTGGCGCACTTCTGCGGGATCCATCGACAGCACGGGGCTCTTAACGTTGCCGGCTTCAACCGGCAGCGTGACCGTTACCGCAACCGCCGCTGGCGATTCGACGAAAACCGCGACTGAAACCGTGACTGTGGCCGCGAGCGTGAACTCGGGCTTCACCTTGAACGGCATCACGCACGTTTCGTGGAGCGCCGGAGAATACAGCACGGCGGCAGGGAAGATGTCTCAAGATGCGCTGGCCGCCGCTGGGGGGAACTGGGCGGGAGTCATGGTCACCTATTACATGCCTACGTACATCTCTACGACAATTGCACCGACTTCAGGTGGGCCAAGCACACCTAGCGATGCCGACGTCGTCGCCGCCATTGGTGAACTTCACGCCATGGGGTTGAAAGTCATGTTGAAACCCCACGTGGATACGCTCGATGGGTATTGGCGGGGGCAAATCGCTCCGACCGACGTGAACGCGTGGTTCACTAGTTATGACGGTTTTATTGTGCATTTTGCGCAACTGGCAGAGGCTAATGGCGTCGAGATGCTCTGTATTGGAACCGAACTGGCGAGCATGAGCGGATCTTCCTACCTTACGAACTGGACAAATACCATCCGCCAGATTCGAAACGCGTTTTCCGGCCCGCTGGTGTACGCCGCGAACGCAGCTAGCACCAACGGGGATGAATACACATCGGTGTCCTTCTGGAACCAACTTGACGTGATTGGCTTGGACGCATATTTCTCCCTTACCAATCATGCACGTCCTACCCTAAGGGAACTGATTTCTGCCTGGAGCAGCAACAAGAACGGGGAGAATATCGTCGCTGCTCTCGAGAACTTCGCCGCGGCACATCCCAATCAGCCGGTAATCTTCACCGAAATCGGCTATCGCAGCGTAGCCGGCGGAAATATCAATCCCTGGGACTGGAACAACCCTGCGCTGAATCAGGCAGACACCACCGAGCAACGGGACTGCTATGAGGCGATGTACGAAGTTTGGAGTCAGCAGTCTGCGATCAAAGGAAACTTCTGGTGGGCGTGGCCGGTACCGGCTCCGAACGTGAGTACCGACACCGACTACAGCACCTGGAAGAAACCTGCGGAAGGGATCGAGCAGACCTGGCAGTAAGGCGGAACTCCGGATTCCATCCTAAACCGCTAAAAGCGGGGCTCAGAATGGGGGGCTGCTCTGGCGGTTCCCAACTCCGCCCTCTACAACCGCGAAGCGGCGGTCCAGTAATCATTAGCGCCCAAGCAGGCTACTTCAGAGCAACGGTTTGCTGAAGCGGTAGACTCGCCGACGAGCCCCCCACAAAAACCGTATAGTTTCCCGCCGGCTTCTGCCAAGCATGCCGTTGCGCGTCGAAAACCGATAGGAATAGCGGTTCGACCTGCACCGAAACATTCTTGCTTTCACCCGGCTTGAGAGTGACCTTGGTCCAGCCTACGAGTCGTTTGGGTGGCTCGCCTGTTCCGGAGGGCAGTCCGGCATATATCTGCGCGATCTCAGTCCCTGCGCGCCTGCCCGTGTTCTTCACGCTGAAGGTCACGCGCATGCCGTCGTCTGCAGTGGTCTTCAGATTCGAATACTCGTAGGTGGTGTAGGACAATCCGAAGCCGAAGGGGAAGAGTACGGGCTTTTTCTCGGTGTCATACCACTTATAGCCGACCTTCAATCCTTCGTCATACTTGATCTGAAATGCGGGGATGCCTTCGAGCGTTTGCCGCCAGGCGTCAGGGCCATGGGGTTGAACAGCCGGGTCCGGTTTAGTGATGGTCGGATGCGGTAGATCGGCCTCGCTCTTGGGAAAGGTGATCGGCAGCTTTCCGCTGGGATTCACGTCACCGAAAAGAATATTGGCCAGCGCCTTATCTCCACTGCTGCCAGCAAACCAGGCTTCGAGCACGGCGCTGACCTCGCCAAGCCAAGGCATGGCGATCGGGTTGCCGGTTTCAAGAACGACAATCGTATTCGGATTTGCCGCCGCAACCTTGGCGATCAGATCGTTTTGATTTCCCGGGAGCGATAGATTGGGAGCGTCGCTGCCTTCCGTTTCGGCGCGCCACGCGAAAACAATTGCTACTTCCGCTCCCTTCGCGAGTGACGCCGCAGAATCCAGGTCGGTTCCTGGATCAAAATCGACTTTGGTATTGGGTGCGCTGGCCCGGATGGCTCTCAGCGGGGAAGTCGGGAACCATGCCGCAACGCCCCACATGGTCGCGCGCTTGCCTGGAGGCATGATGACGTTTCCTCCGGGCGGATCTACTTGCGCCGAGCCACCGCCGGAAACCATGCCTACATCGGCATGGCCGCCGATGACGGCGATTGATTTTACCCGGGAAGCATTGAGTGGGAGCCGCTGGTGGTCGTTCTTCAGCAGTACCATGCCTTGTTCAGCGAGTCGCTGCGCGAGCTCGAATCCAGCCATGACATCAACCACGCCTTTCTGGGGCGGATCGTCAATCACACCGGTCGCGAACATCGAGCGCAAAATACGGTGTACATGATCATCCACCTCTGACATGGGAACCTTCCCGGATTCGACTGCTTCCTTCAGCCGAGGACCGTAGAAATATTCGTTAGGCTCTTCGTGGTCCATGCCGGCAGTCGAGGCTTTCTCTATGCTATGGGCAGCTCCCCAGTCGGAAAGAACGAAGCCGGGAAACTTCCAAGACCGCTTGAGAACGTCGGTGAGCAAATACTTGTCGTCGCAAGCATACTCGCCGTTGACCCGATTGTAGGAACACATGACTCCGGCAGGACTTCCATCCCGAACGCCGATTTCGAAGGCGAGCAGATCGGTCTCGCGCATGGAGCGCTCGTCAATGTTGACGTTGACGGAATTTCGGCCGCTTTCTTGATTATTGAGAGCGTAATGCTTGATGTCGCCGAGTACGTGCTGGTCCTGCGTTCCGCGAATCAGACGGCCCACTAGGGTACCTGCAAGGATGGGATCCTCCCCGAGATACTCGAAGTTGCGTCCATTGCGCGGTTCGCGAGTAAGATTTACGCCCCCGCCGAGTGACATATTAAAGCCCTGGTCCCGAAGCTCGCGGCCGATGAGGGCGCCGTATTGGTAAGCCCCGTCGAGGTCCCAAGTGGCGGCTGCGGCAAGGTTGCACGGAAGGGCGGTGGAATAGCGCCCGTTCTGCCCGCTGGAGCGCACTCCATAAGCTGCGTCGGACATCTGGATGCCGGGAATGCCGAGGCGGTCAATTCCGACGACATAACCCGCGCCACCGTTCGATCCTGACGATAGCGGACTCATCGGGCCCAGGCCGGGGTGGCCGGTCCCATGCAGCAGGGTGATCTTTTCGTCGAGTGTCATCTCCTTTAGGACCAGTGCGGCCCGTTCGTCTGGAGACAGGGTGGAGTTCGACCAGGGAAATGATTGTTTGGGAGCTGATTGGCCAAAGACTTGAAATTCGAATGAGAGAAGAAGTAGGACAGCAAAGAGGCGCACACCACGCCCAAACGAGTGCATCGATTTTCCCCTTTGAAAAGGTGACTACCTGGAGCTGAATTTCACATCTTATCCGTTCTGGTCAAACCTGTGTTAATGGGCCGTGAAGAAATGAAACGTTTTTCCAACGAGAATCACTAGAGTCATACAGCACCGACAGTATGGAGTTAGCGACAGCAATGCTCCACAATCGGGTGCGTTGCAGAAGTAGATTTGCAGAGGAGTGTGCAAGTGTCCGGCAGTGTTTCGAGTATTCAAAAGAGCAGTGTCCCTGGTTGGGTGGATGCGGGTGTTTGGGTCGATGTAGTTCTGGTTGGGATGGTGGTTGGTTCCATTGTCGGATTGGCCTATACCTTCCTGGCCGGATAAAAACCGGAACAGAAGTCCGCAGCGTTTGGTCTGTCGACGCAGTTCTCCCTACCCCGTGCCGACTTGCGTTAGTCTTTCCGGCATGACTCTAAGTGAATTTCGTGAATCCCTAAAGGCCGCTGAGCCTCCCTCGGGCCTTGGCCTCGCACTTCTCGGATTGTGGTGGGATGCGAAAGGCGATTGGGCGCGAGCACACGAATCAGCACAGCAGGAGGAAGGTACGGCCGGATCCTGGGTGCATGCCTATCTACATCGCAAGGAGGGCGACGCGTCGAATGCGTCCTATTGGTACAGCCGAGCAGGCCGACGCCCTTCCGTGTCAGGGTTTGAAGAAGAATGGAAGGAAATTACGACTGCGCTTTTGGTCGGGGGGGTGAGTAGTTCTACTTTGACATGGCGTCCAAGGCTTCCTGCGAATTGATTGCTTTCGATGGTCCTTCTAATACTGATCGACAGTCGCCCTGCCGCTGCTCGTTGATGGCAGCCTTTAACAGATCGTGCGCTGTCGGAGCTTGGGCATAGGCACGGGTTGCGATTAGGCCGAGAATAATGACGGCTACCCGCGTGGGACTAGGATAGCGAAGTGGCTATGACCAATCGGGAAGCCGGTCCGATATCGGTTACGATGGACGCATGTTTACCTCGCAGCCGATTGGTTTCATACACACGCCATATCAAGCTACCTCTGAAATTCCCAAGGGATACGGCGCGAAGCATCAAGCTGAAGGAGCGCTGGATGTTCTGCCGGAGTTCGAGGCAGGGCTAACTGATGTTGAAGGCTTCTCTCATCTGTTTGTGCTTTGGGAATTCGATCGCTCCGAAGGCTTCGATCTTTTTGGGAAGCCACCGATCGACGATCGTCCGCACGGAGTGTTCGCGACGCGCTCGCCACGGCGCCCCAACCCTATTGCCTTGACGGTCGTCGAACTGCTTCGGCGGGAAGGAGGCAAGCTGCACGTGAAAGGTGTGGATATGCTCGACGGCACGCCCATTCTTGATATCAAGCCGTATCTTTCTAGCATTCCCGAAGAGAAGCTTCGGCGAGGATGGATCGCGGAGGCCGAGGCCAGGGCGAAAGTACTTTAATGCTTCCGAAAACCCCACCCTCTCGCAAAAAAGGCCTCAAATGGATTCGCCAACCGAGTCCGGCGAAAATTCGGAAACATCCCGTGATCTGGCCAACGGGTGGTCGATTTGAGACCGTGCAGGCGGCAACCCACCGTTCATTGGGTGACTCCGACCTCCTCCGGCACGACTTCCCATCCCCCCTCTGGAACGAAGCCGCGCTTGTCGTAGGAGTGGCCAGTCACCAGTCCGAGCACGAACCACCCCAGCACCAGTGCGCCGAGCGCGAAAAGCGTGTCGCCGATCATACGCAGCCAGCGCAGCTGGTTCATGTGTCCAGAGTGCAGGAACTCTGCGGAGCGAGCGTACCACGTGCCGTACTCGACCGAGGCCCATGCCTGGGCCAGGCCGATAGGAAGCAAGCTGAGCAGCACCATCAGAGCGAGCCCGATGTTGATCGACCAAAAGGCAAATGAGAGGGGCCAGTTCTTCCAGACTTTGCCAGGACGAAGTGCTCGCAGGCAGAATAGCATCAACCCCAGACCCAACATGCCGTACACCCCGAACAATGCAGTGTGACCGTGGACGGGAGTTGTGTTGAGGCCCTGCATGTAATAAAGGGCAATTGGCGGGTTGATGAAGAACCCGAACAATCCAGCCCCGACAAAATTCCAGAAAGCAACTGCGACAAAGAAGTAGATGGGCCATTTGTAGGCCGCCACCCATATCTGCTGTTCGCGAGCGCGCGCTAAACGGATGTGCTCCCAGGCTTCGAAGCCGATGAGCACCAGCGGCACAACTTCAAGGGCGCTAAAGACTGCACCGAGTCCCAACACGACATTGGGAGTTCCTGCGAAATAGAGATGGTGGAAGGTGCCAATGATTCCCCCCGAGAGGAAGATCACCGTCGAGAATAAAACCGCCCTCGTCGCCGTGCTGATCGACAACAACCGTAGGCGCGTGAGTAGAAACGCGATCACCACCGTCGCAAAAACTTCGAAGAATCCCTCAACCCAGAGATGGACCACCCACCAGCGCCAGTACTCGGCGGTGACCAGGTTGCTGCGCTGACCGTACATCAGTCCTGCAGCATAGAAGAGTGGAATCGCGATGCTGGAAATCACGAACATAGTGAGTAGAGCGTGGCTTTGATCGCGCTTCTGGAGCGCAGGCCGCAAGGCACGCCACATGAGCCATAGCCAGAACACCAGGCCGACAAAGAGAAGGATTTGCCACAAGCGGCCAAGGTCCACGTATTCGTAACCCTGCGTTCCCAGCCAGAACCACAGGTTCCCGAGCTTTTGCTGAACACTGAGCCATTCGCCGGCAAGCGATCCCACAACAACCAGAATGAGTGCGCCAAACAATGCATTTACCCCGAGCCGCTGGCCCTTCGGTTCAAATCCGCTGACTGCAGGCGCAACATAGAGGCCTGTAGCCAGCCACGAGGTTGCGATCCAAAAGATTCCAATCTGGAGATGCCACATGCGGGATACCGAGTAGGGAAGAATCTTGTCGAGCGGGATGCCATAGAACCCCGAGCCTTCCACCCCGTAATGCGCCGTGATTGCGCCGAGCGCAACCTGTACCACCCACAGCGCCGCCACGACGAAGAAGTATTTGACCGTCGACCGTTGGGAGGGCGTTGGGCGGAGACCCAGCAGAGGGTCGCTTTGTGGAAGCAGTTCGTGGGCTTCGGCACGAGGTTGCGAGGCGAAGTACCACACCACCCCGCCGATACCGGCCAGCAGCAGAGCGAAGCTAACTACGCTCCACACGACTACACCCCCGGTGGGTTGGTTGCCGATTAGCGGCTCGTGTGGCCAATTCTGGGTATATGTGACGTTCTGCCCGGGTCGGTTAGTGGAGGCCGCCCAGGCCGTCCACCAGAAGAATGCGCTCATTTTGCGTTGCTTGACAGGATCGCTGAGTGCGCCTTGCTGGATTGCGTAATCGCTCCGTCCCTTGCTGAATACGTCGGCGTAATAGGCTGAAAGATGGTCGAATGCCTGCGCTACGGCTGGGTCGACCACGATGCGGTCTGTTTCCTTGTCGTAAGTGTTGGTTCGCAGCGTCTTTTCTAGGCGAGCGGTTAACGCTGCCTGATGTTCGCCGTCGAGGGCGGCATAATTTGGGGCTCCGGATTCACCCGCCCACTTGTCCAGCAGGAACATGCATTCGCGATGCAGCCAGTCCGCCGTCCAATCGGGAGCTACGTAAGAGCCGTGACCCCAGATGCTACCTACTTCCTGCCCGCCAATCGATTGCCAGACATTCTGGCCGTCGCGAATGTCTTCGCCACCGAAGAGTGTTTGCCCGGTCGACGTGACGACCTGTGCTGATATGGGCGGCGCGCTGTTTATCAGTCTGAGGCCCACGCCTCCAAGGACGGCAAAAGAGATCACCACCACCAATGCAAGAGCTATCCAAAGTTTCTTGTAAGCCATGAGAGCTTCCTTTCGGCTCTGAACAGTATCGAACGTGGAATTTGGGCCTGACTTATTGACTGCTCTTCTCCATCGCTATCGCTCTGGGAAAAAGAATGTTGTTCTCCAGATGGATATGCTGGTGCAGGTCGCGCTCAAATTCCGCGAGGGCTGCGTAGAGGGTTTTGTAGCTAGCGCAGGCCTGTTCTGGCGGATTGTAGTCGTCACTCAACGACCTCATGCCGCGCAGCAGGTTCCCGGCGGCTTCGTGGTCATGTTGCATCATCGCGACCGGGTTCTCCACACTGCCGAATGGCGCTGGTATGGCTCGCTCTCCCGCCATCCCAGCTTCTTCGAGTCGCTCGATGTAAGGGAACAGCACGAACTCCTCCTTCATCATGTGGGTCGTGAGTTCTTGGCTCAGCGATTCGAAGCTGCTCCGAATATCGTTCAGTTCGGAACGCCTTTCGCCATGGGCGCGGCAAACTTTCGCGAGCAGCGGGCCAAGACGGGTGATTTCGTCGCGTGTGTACGAGTGATGTGTGGACTTGATGTGCTGAATAAGGTCGGCAAGCAGAGCTGTCGTCCAATCGCTCGTCGCGGGTGCTTGCCTGGCCTCGGCTAACACCTCTGCTGAGCAAAGCAGTTCAACCACTTTTTGCACCTGCAGGTTCGCGGCTCCGCAGGCCTGTTCGAGCGATTTCCCGCCGCCGCAGCAATAGTCAATTCCGAGTCTCTCGAATACTCGCGTCGCTGCCGGGATGTTCAACGTCACCTCCCGGACCGTCTGATGTACATCAATGTTCATTTCGCCTCCGATTGCGCGGTTTGCAGTTTCACTTTAGGTAAGCCGGGCTGGAGTGCCTATGACTTTTGTCACGGGGTTACAATGTTCGCCGACGATGACGGCCGGCCAGAGCACACGTCAGATCCTTGCCAAGGTGCCCATCTTTGCGGGGTTGGCACCAGCAGAAATGGACTTTTTGGCTCAACACGCTCTTTCGCGAACCTATGTGCCTGGTCAGACAATCTTTAACGAGGGCGATGCATGTATCGGGCTGTACGTAGTAGTTTCAGGTCACGTGCGCATCTTTAAGACTTCGGCGAGCGGACGCGAACAGGTCCTGAGCATTGACGGTCCAGGTAGTTCAGTTGCCGAACTCCCGGTTTTTGATGGTGGCGAATATCCGGCTTCTGTCACCGCGGTGGACAACGCGACGGTTCTTTTCGTCAGCAAGCAGGCCTTTCAGGAGCTCTGCCTGGCGCATCCGCAAGTCGCTCTCAAAGTTCTGCGGGTTGTTGGCGGAAGATTACGCCGGCTGGTCGGTATCATCGAGGAGCTCTCCTTCACCACGGTTCGTCATCGCCTTGCGGCGTTCCTCATACGTCTGGCTAAGCAGGAAGGGGCTGTGCTGCGGGACGGGAAAATTGTGATCGCGCTTCCGGAGAACAATCAGGAAGTCGCCTCGCAGATCGGGACCGTTCGCGAACTGGTTTCGCGCAATTTGAGTCGCTTTCAGTCTGAAGGATTGATCGAAATCGATGGTCGAAACCTCACCATCAACAACTTGAAGGCGCTCGAATCTGAGATCGATTCGAGTACCTGACATTTCATCATGCAGAGTACATTTGCCGGGTTCCTTTGTTTGACACGATATTGCTCTGCCCGATAAAATTCATAGTTCCAGAGAGTCCTCTCGACCGGTCCACACCCAGCAGAAAATATGGATGAGACGCTCAGACAAATAGGGGAATTACTGCTCGGCGCGGTCCCGACAGTGATTTTCTTCCTGCTTTTGTTCGGGCTCTATACGGTTTTGGTGCACAAACCGCTCGTCCGCGTGCTTGCCGAACGGCGTGCGCGTACCCAGGGAGCCATCGAGAAAGCTCGAGCCGATGTAGCTAGAGCTGAAGAGCGGACTGCTGAGTACGAGCAGAAGTTGCGCGATGCGCGGTTGAAGCTATTTAAGGCTCTGGAAGCTCGGCGGACCAAGGCTTCGCAGTTGCGAGCGCAGGCAGTTGCAGAAGCCCGCTATCGGGCCCAATCGCAGATCGAAGCGGCCCGCGCGGCGATTGAGCAAGACAAGGCCGCTGCCAAGCAGAACCTGGATGCTGAAGTCGGACGTCTCGCCACGGAAGTCATTCGCACGGTGCTCGAACCCGCCATATCCCGGGCCCCAGCAGGTGGACGATGAAGAATCGCCGATTCCGTTTCTTGTTTCTTCTTCTTGCTTTTGCCACATGCCTGACGCTGCGGTCGGGAGCCTATCCCCAGGCCTCCGCGGAAGAGGGTGGGCGCACCGAGCAGAATGCGCCGGCAAATGAGAGCTCCAAGCCCGAAGCCAAGGGAGAAGGCACGGAGCAGTTCAAACACTCGGGCTCGGTACGCCTGCTTTCCCGGATCACGGGCTTGAGTCTCGAAGGTGCTTACTGGCTGGCCGTGCTCATTAATTTTGCGATCGTAGCGGGCGTCATTGTCTGGGCGTCAAGGAAGAACCTGCCCGCGATATTCCGCAACCGCACCACTTCCATTCAGAAATCGATCGAAGAGGCACGACGCGCCAGTGAAGATGCGAATCAACGTCTGGCGCAGATTGAAGCACGATTGAGCCGGTTGGACGACGACATCGCGCAGATGCGGGTCACGTCGGAAAAGGAAGCGGCGGCCGAGGAGCAACGGATCCAGCAAGCCGCAGAGGAGGATGCCAAGCGCATTGTTGAATCGGCCGAGCAGGAAATTTCAGCAGCGGCCAAGGCAGCCCGGCGCGAACTGACATTCTACGCAGCCGACCTCGCCGTAAGCCTCGCGGCCAAACAAATTCGTGTGGATGCGCCAACGGACCAGGCGCTGGTACGCCAATTCGCAAGTCAGCTTGCGAATGCCGGGAACGGGAAGAAAGCGTAATGGCGACGGTTGTTAATACCTACGCGCGAGCTTTTGCCGATGTGGTCATCGGGAATCGTCTCGATGCTGGGCGTACTTTGGCCGAAGCGCAGCAAGTGGCTGGGCTTGCAAATCAGAGCAAGGAGCTGCGCGAGGTGTGGGACAATCCGTCGATCACTGCCGAGCAGAAGCGGGCCGTGCTCGACGCGATTGTCGCGCGCGCCGGGTTTTCCCGTCCGGTGCGGAACTTTGTTGCGGTACTCATCGACAAGCGGCGCACTCGGTTCTTGTCGGAAATCGTCAAGCAATTCGCACGCGACCTAAATGAACGGCTCGGGATTGCGGAGGTCGAAGTCACGACTGCCCGCGAACTCTCAGTTCAAGAACGTGCCGAACTCGAGGCAGACCTGTCGCGGGTAACCGGCAAGAGGATCCACGCGAAGTACGACCAGAACCCTGCGCTTCTCGGAGGGGCGATTGCCCGCGTCGGGAGCACGGTGTACGACGGTTCAGTAAAAGGACAGTTGGAAAGAATTAGGCAGTTGTTGGTCAGCATTTAGGTGTCGCAAAATACCGTGAGCGCAGGCACAGGTAAAGCCGCGCCGAGGTGGCAAGGACAAGTGACAGGCAATAGGTAAGTGCTGGTTTTCATATGGCAACCATCAAAGCAGACGAAATTACGCAACTCATCCGACAGCAGATCGAAAACTACGAAACCAAGATTGCTGTCGACGAAGTCGGCACGGTTATCACTCTCGGCGACGGGATTGCTCGCGTGCATGGCCTGGAGAAGGTCATGGCTGGCGAATTGCTCGAATTCCCCCACAACGTGTCGGGCATTGCCATGAACCTGGAAGAAGACCAGGTCGGCGTAGTTCTTCTCGGTGAATATACCGAGATCAAGGAAGGCGACCAGGTGAAGCGAACTGGCCGCATCATGAGTGTGCCGGTGGGCGACGCAATGATTGGCCGTGTGGTGAATTCGTTGGGGCAGGCAATCGATGATAAAGGCCCGATCTCGACTAACCAATTCATCCCCCTCGAGAGATTAGCCCCCGGCGTCATTGAACGACAGCCAGTGCGCGAGCCGATGGCGACTGGCCTGAAAGCCATCGACAGCATGATCCCGATTGGTCGCGGCCAGCGCGAACTGATCATCGGCGACCGTCAGACGGGAAAGACCGCCATCGCGATCGATACGATTATCAACAACAAGGGCGGAGACCTCATTTGTATCTATTGCGCCATCGGACAGAAGCGTTCCTCGATTGCGCAGGTTGTGCAGATTCTCTCCGACTACGGAGCAATGGACTACACGGTGGTGGTTGCAGCTTCGGCCTCCGAACCGGCTCCCATGCAGTACATCGCGCCTTACGCGGCCTGCGCGATGGGAGAGTACTTCCGCGATAGCGGGCGGCACGCACTGGTAATCTTTGACGACCTCTCGAAGCATGCGGCTTCTTATCGCGAGATTTCGCTGCTGTTGCGGCGTCCGCCTGGACGCGAGGCTTACCCAGGGGACGTTTTCTATCTCCACTCACGCTTGCTCGAACGTGCGGCGAAGCTAAGCAACGAAAAGGGCGGTGGATCGCTGACCGCATTGCCGATCATTGAGACGCAGGCTGGCGATGTCTCAGCGTACATTCCAACGAATGTCATTTCGATTACCGATGGGCAGATTTATCTGGAAACCGACTTGTTCAACCAAGGCGTGCGCCCGGCGGTGAACGTAGGACTCTCGGTAAGCCGAGTTGGCGGTAGCGCTCAGATCAAAGCTATGCGTCAGGTTGCAGGCAGCCTAAAGCTGGAGCTCGCGCAATATCGCGAACTGGCCGCGTTTGCGCAGTTTGGCAGCGATCTCGACAAGGCTACGCAGGCCCAGCTCAATCGTGGCCAACGGCTGGTGGAGGTGTTGAAACAGAGGCAGTTCTCGCCCTTGCCATTCTCGAAGCAAATTCTGATGATCTTTGCTGGAACCAGCGGCGTGCTCGACGATATGCCGGTCGACCGGGTACGCGATTTCGAGCAGGAACTTTACAAGTACGTCGAGGGAACCAATCCTGGCCTGTTGCGTACGATCATGGAAAAGAAGGTCCTCGATGACAGCCTCAAGGCGGACATGACCAAGGTGATTCGTGAGTGCAAGGAAGCATTCGTGGCGGAGCGACAAGCGGTAGGAGCGAGATAGCGAGCAGGGAGCAGGGAGCCTCCGGTCAGAGTTTCACCATGGAATCAGGTTCAATAGGGTGCTCATAGCTCACAGCTTGTAGGTCCTTAATTTCCGATGGCCAACATTCTCGACATTCGGCGGCGGATTCGCAGCGTAACCAACACGCGCCAGATCACGCGCGCCATGAAGATGGTCTCGGCGGCGCGTTTGCGCCGTGCGCAGGATCGTGCGCTGGCTGCGCGTCCTTACGCGAACATGCTAACGAATGTTCTGAAATCGCTGGTTTCGCGCGCCGACATTTACGATCCCCAGACCGGTGAACTGCTGCATCCGCTGCTCGTTCGCAGGGCAGAACAGAATGTTCTCTTGATCGTGGTAACCGGCGACAAGGGGCTGGCGGGCGCGTTCAATGCGAACATCCTGAAAGCGGCCATGCGCTTTATCGATTCGAAAGCTGGCAAGAACATTGAAATCGAAGCCATCGGACGCAAGGGGCGGGACTTCCTGAAGCGCCGGTTCAAGGCCGCCGAGCCGCGCAAGGCTGAATCGCCGCAAGCGCCCGGTATCGCCCTGGTGGGCGAGCAGATCGGGGTGTTGAACAAGATCGAGTATCCGCTGGCTTCGGAGTTGGCGGAGCGGGTTATTGAACGATACAAGCACGCTGCGCTCGACTCGGTTTATCTCGTCTACAACGAGTTTAAGTCGGTAATTGCACAGCGGTTGGTGGTCGAGCAGGTTTTGCCAGTCGAGCGGATTGGCGAGCCAGCGATCGCGGACGCTCAAGAGATGGAACTTGAACAGAAGCGGCGCGCGGCCGAAGCCGCTAAGGGCACGGGCGTGGGGTTAAAACCAAAAGACACGCGAGAGATCGATGAGCATGCAGCCCAGTTTGCATCGGCCCCGGTCGATTACATTTACGAGCAGCCACCGCAGGAGTTGTTCCGGTCGTTGCTTCCGAAGTATGTCAGCATTCAGATTTTTCATGCGTTGCTGGAGTCGGTTGCTGCCGAGCATGCGGCGCGCATGACCGCGATGGAGTCGGCAACCAATAATGCCAGTGACATGATCGATTCACTGACGCTCGCAATGAATCGCGCGCGTCAGGCGAAGATCACCAAAGAGATTATCGAAATTGTGAGCGGAGCAGCAGCCCTGTAGAGCCGTATGCATCGAGCTCTGAGCAGCGAGCGTTGCTGCTCAGCGCTCAAGAATCGCAGCTGGTAGTTAGGTTCTTCTATGGAAAATATCGGACAAGTCATTCAAATCACCGGTCCCGCAGTGGACGTGCAGTTTGGCGAAGCGAAGATGCCGCCCATTTACCAAGCGCTTCGTGTCGTGAGCGACGGCTTCAACGTGCCGCGCCCCATCAACGTGATTCTGGAAGTCCAGCAGCACCTTGGCGAAGGCCGGGTGCGTGCGATCGCCATGGAGGCGACCGACGGCATGGTACGAGGCATGAAGGCCATCGACCTCAGCGGGCCCATCTCGGTCCCCGTGGGACACGGCACGCTTGGCCGGGTCATGAACGTCATCGGCGAACCGGTGGACAATCTTGGCCCGATTGCAACCAAGGAGCGATATCCGATTCACCGTCCGGCACCTTCCTTTGAGGAGCAGGCGACCACGGCCGAGATGTTTGAGACTGGCATCAAGGTCATCGATCTCATCCAACCATTTCTGAAGGGCGGCAAGATCGGATTGTTCGGCGGCGCCGGAGTCGGCAAGACCGTCATTATTCAGGAACTGATCAACAACGTCGCCAAACAACACGGTGGTTTCTCGGTTTTCGCTGGCGTAGGCGAGCGCACTCGGGAAGGCAATGATCTCTGGCTGGAAATGACGGAATCGAAGGTCATTAAACCGGGGAATCCGGAGGAATCGAAGGCTGCATTGGTTTATGGTCAAATGACCGAGCCGCCGGGGGCGCGGCTTCGTGTCGCGTTAACCGGGCTGACGGTTGCCGAATACTTCCGCGATTCGGAAGGCGCCGACACGTTGCTTTTTATAGACAACATCTTTCGCTTCACGCAGGCGGGCTCCGAGGTTTCGGCCCTGCTTGGACGTATGCCCAGCGCCGTCGGGTACCAGCCGAATCTGGCGACCGAAATGGGCGAACTGCAGGAGCGTATCACCTCGACCAAGAAAGGGTCGGTCACGTCCGTACAGGCCATTTACGTGCCGGCCGACGATCTTACCGATCCCGCCCCGGCAACGACATTTGCTCACCTCGACGCGACCACCGTGCTTTCGCGTGCGCTGACGGAAATCGGAATTTACCCCGCCGTCGATCCGCTCGCCTCCACCTCGCGCATTCTCGACCCGCGCATCGTCGGACAGGAGCACTACGACGTTGCCCAGCAAGTCAAAAAGACGCTGCAGACCTACAAGGACCTCCAGGACATCATCGCGATTCTTGGGATCGACGAATTGAGTGAAGACCAGAAGCTGATCGTCGCCCGAGCGCGTAAAATCCAGCGATTCCTCTCGCAGCCCTTCCATGTGGCTGAGCAATTCACGGGAGCGCAGGGACGATACGTCAAGATCGCCGACACTGTCAAAGGTTTCAAGGAGATCGTCGAAGGCAAGCACGACGACATTCCCGAGCAGGCGTTCTACATGAAGGGCACCATCGACGAGGTAGTGGAAGCGGCAGAGAAATTGAAGGTGGCGGCATAGAACCGGCTTTTGGCGATTGACATTTGGCCCAAATGGCCGCGGCCGCCAATAGGCTAGAGCTTCATGGTTCAGAACTGAGTTCATGGCTGAGTCTTTCCAACTCGAGATCGTTACTCCGGAGAGGTTGGTGGTCCGCGACAATGCGGAAGAGGCGCAGATTCCCGGGCGCAACGGCTACCTAGGTGTACTGCCTGGCCATGCTCCGCTGATCACGGAGCTGGGCGCGGGGGAGATCAGCTATCGGTCCGGCGGTCAGCTATATCGCTTTTCCATGGCCTGGGGATTTGCCGAGATTCTCCCGGACAAAGTGACGGTGCTCGCCGAAACCGTCGAACGCGCCGACGAGATTGACGTTTCGCGTGCCCGGCAGTCCCTACAGCAAGCCGAAGAGCTGCTGAAGTCCGCCCACAGCGAAGAAGAGTTCTCGGAAGCCACGTCTAGGATCGAGCGCGCGGAAGCACGAATCGAAGTGGCGCAGCGCAAGGAAATCTAGCAGAACCCTGAAACTTCCCGGTTTTCGCTTCCCAGTTCTCATTCGGGAAGCTCATTACAATTTCTTATTCCCGCAATAAATTCTTTCAATTCCTCGTTCCCGACTTAGCGATTAGAGTGGTTCCTTCAACATTTCAGAGGAGCGCTGACATCGATGCAATATCGTTTGTGTCGCGGGGTGCTGTTCATCGTCGTTCTTGCCTTCACCTCCAACCTGTTCGCCCTAGTCGCGCCAGAGATCGGGTCCGGAGCGGATGTTTCTGCGCGACTTGCCAAGCTTGAGCAGCAGACAGCTGACGCGAAATCCTCGGCGGACAATGCATGGATGCTCACCAGCGCGGCACTGGTCCTGATGATGACGGGGCCCGGGTTAGCGCTTTTCTATGGCGGGCTGGTCCGGAAAAAGAACGTACTCTCGACCATGATGCAGAGCTTTGCGATGATGGCACTGATCTCAGTTCTCTGGGCGATATGCGGCTACAGCCTGGCGTTTGGCCCCGGTTCCAGCTTCATCGGCAATCTCCAACATTTGTTTTTGCGAGGCGTGACGCTGCAACCAGAGCCTGACTATTCTGCGACGATCCCCCATCAAACCTTCATGATTTACCAGCTCATGTTTGCCATCATCACCCCGGCGCTCATCACTGGTGCTTTCGCGGAGCGGATGAAGTTCAGTGCGATGGCGCTTTTCATGGTGCTTTGGGCCTTCCTGGTTTACGATCCCATGGCTCATATGGTGTGGGGTAAAGGTGGTCTGCTGAACGCCGCGCTCGGCGGACGTTTCCCCACGCTCGACTTCGCGGGTGGAACCGTTGTGCATGTGACTTCCGGCGTCTCAGCGCTGGTTTGCGCGCTGTATCTTGGCAAGCGTGTCGGATATCCCAACGAGGCAATGCCACCCCACAGCGTGGTCCTCAGTTTTGTTGGTGCGTGCATGTTGTGGGTAGGGTGGTTTGGGTTCAACGCCGGTAGTGCCCTCTCAGCGGGAACGTTAGCAACCAGTGCGTTCGTGGCGACTCACCTTGGATCCGCTGCTGCCGCGATCGGTTGGGTCGCGGTCGAATGGCTTCGTAATGGCAAGCCAAGCACACTGGGAGCGATCTCCGGTTCTGTCGCGGGCCTGGTTGCAATCACGCCGGCGGCCGGATTCGTGGGGCCAATGTCGGCGCTGGTGATCGGGTTCGTGGCCGGCGTGGTCTGTTATCTGATGGTGGCCAAAGTGAAGGCTAAGTTCGGATACGATGATTCGCTCGACGCCTTTGGCGTGCACGGAGCGGGTGGGACCCTAGGCGCAATGCTGACTGGGGTTTTTGCTTCGAGCGTAATCAACCCGATCTTCAAGGACGCGAATGGGAATGCCCTTCCCTCTGGAATGATTCAAGGCAATTTCCATCAGGTTCTAAATCAGCTAGTGGGAGTTGCGATTGCATGGACGCTCGCAATTGTAGGCACGTTCATCATTCTCAAGATCGTTGACGCGACGATCGGCTTGCGGGTCACCACCGAGCACGAGATTCAGGGCCTCGATCTCTCGCAGCACGGCGAGGAAGGATATTATTGGGAGGTTTCAACCTAACGCGAGCTTGAAATCTGAGCTGAGTTCGGAGAGCTTCGAGCGAATGCATAGGCCTTCGCTGTGCTCAGAATGATAGTTTCAGGCGAAAAAGGCGATATGACGAAAATTGAAGCGATTATTCAAACATCAAAGCTGGAGCCGGTAAAGAACGCCCTGCACGAAATCGGCGTTGAGGGTATGACCGTGATCGAGGTTCGCGGGCATGGACGTCAAAAGGGTCACACCGAGGTTTATCGCGGGCGTGAGTACACTGTGGACTTAATTCCGAAAATCAAGGTTGAGATGGTAGTGGCCGACAACATGGTGGAGAAGATTGAGCGTGCCATCATCGGCGCCGCCCAGACCGGCAAGATCGGCGATGGGAAAATCTTTCTTTCCCGCATAGACGAGGCGATCCGCATTCGCAACGACGAGCGCGGAGACAACGCATTGTAGCGGCGAGCCATGAGCTAGCGGCAAGTAGACACTCCCTTGGACAGCTTCGATATCGGGAATTTCGAGAGGATAGCAAGGGGAAGCGCTTTTCGCCTTCGCCACTCACGTGTCCCAATAACCATTCCTGATTCCGTTCATAAATAGTTTCGATTTCCAGCCCTTTCCGGCGACGCGTAAAGTGTAAAGTAAGGGTCGGGCTCGCTGTTGCGCGATTACCTGCCCAATTGTCTCCTCAAGTCATGAGCACAGCCGTCACGTTACGCACCGAGCTCCGGGACCTTTATGTCAACGAGTCCACTCGCATTCTGCAGGAATTCGTATCGAACGGAAATGGCTCGGAGGCGATCGCGAAACGGACAGAGCTGGTGGAAAGAGTGCTCGATAGACTCTGGGGAGAGTTGATCAGTCCAGAAGGAGAAGCAAAGAACTTTGCCCTGGTCGCGCTCGGGGGGTTTGGGCGACGCGCGCTGTTTCCGCACTCCGACGTAGATATCCTGTTCCTGCACGCGGACCGCAGCATGGAAGATTCTTTGCGGGACCCGATCCGCAGCTTCTGCCAGGAACTCTGGGATCTGCGGATGAAGTTGGGCCCGACGACGCGTACGCTGGCGGAATGCGATCAGTTCGATCAGCAAAACGTCGAGTTCACGATCTCCCTCTTAGATTGCCGCTATGTGGCGGGTGACCGCGAACTGTTTGACCGTCTCCATAACAAAGTACTGCCAAAGTTTTTCGCGCGGGAAGGCGGATACATTGTTCAACAACTTGCAGAGGTAACGCGGTCGCGTCATGCGAAATACGGCAACACCGTGTTTCACCTCGAGCCGAATATCAAAGAGGCGCCGGGCGGTTTGCGAGACTACAACGTGGCGTGCTGGATGGCTCTTCTTTCCGCCATTGATAGAGAACGCTGCTGGCCCGATCAACCAGCGTTGCTACCGGAATTGACCCGGAAGAGCTTTGGGCCCGCACTGGAATTTCTGAGTTCGGTTCGCACCTTCCTGCACTACCGGCAAGGCCGCGACGATAACATGCTCGCGTGGGAATCGCAGGACGAAGCCGCGGCTCGACACATCGGTGTCAGTCCCGATCAGCCTGTGGATGCGGCGGCATGGATGCGCGTGTATTTTCGCCACGCCCGCGCCATCCACTATGAGTGTTTGCGTTTGCTGGAAGCAGTGCCCGCTTCCCGCTCTTCTTTGTATCGGCATTTTCAAAACTTTCGGTCACGTCTGTCGAATGCGGATTTCTCGGTCGTTGACGGCCTTGTCATGCTGCAGCAACCCTCGCGCGTACACGATCCGGATGTGCTGTTCCGCATCTTCAGTTTTTGTGCGCATCATGGACTTAGGCCGGCCATGGCGACCGAGCACCGCATTCAGCAGGTTTTGCCGGAGATTCAGGAAAAACCGCCATCTGGTCCGGAAGCGTGGCGCTACCTGCAGTCGGTGCTGATTGAGCCCCACGCGGCGGACGCGTTGCGGTCGATGCATTCGCTCGGACTGCTTACCGTGCTGCTGCCCGAACTGAAGCTGATCGATTCACTGGTGGTGCGGGATTTCTATCACCGATTTACCGTCGATGAGCATTCCTTCCTGGCAATCGAGTGCTTGCACCGTGCGCGTCAGTCGAAATCAGAATGGGACCAGCGCTATGGTCGGCTGCTCGAGGAACTGGAACGGCCTGAGTTGCTGTATCTCTCCCTGCTGTTGCACGATGTGGGCAAGGGCATTCCGGGCACAAATCACGTTATTACGAGTGTGGAAACTGCTCACAAATGCTTGGACCGTCTCGGGCTCAATGACGAGGATCGCGAGGCGATTTCATTCTTAATCGGGAGTCACCTCGAAGTTTCAGCGGTGTTGCGTCGCGACATCTATGATCCCGCCACCATTCAAGCTTTCAGCGACAAGGTGGGCACCCCGGAGCGGCTGAAGATGCTTTGCCTGCTCACTTATGCGGATATCAAAGCTGTCAACCCAGACGCGCTGACGCCATGGAAAGCCGAAAACGTTTGGCAGCTTTACATCGGAACCTCCAATTCGATGAGCCGCACTGCCGACCAGCGGGTGCATTCTGACACGGAAAAGGATGACACCATTGCCCGCCTGCAGGCGATGGCGCCGAAGTCGGGGGGAAAGATTCGCGATTTTCTTGAGGGGCTACCAAAACGGTATTTGCGGAGTTATCGTGCGGAAGAGGTCCTCCGCCATTTCGAGATGGCGGGAGGCATGAAGGACGACCCCGTGCAGCTTTATCTGGAGCGGGGCCGACACTGGTTTGAACTGACGCTGGTGACCAATGACCGGCCGTTCTTGTTTTCTAAGATTGCTGGCGCGCTTGCTGCCTGGGGTATGAACATCGTGAAAGCCGATGCCTTTTCCGATGCCGCTGGTGTCGTCGTTGACACCTTCTTTTTTACCGACCGTTTCCGCACGCTGGAGCTGAATCTCCCCGAATGGGACCGATTCAAACGCAGTGTTGCGGATGTACTGAACGGCGAGGCCGACCTCGATCGCATGATGCGCGACCGCATGCGTGCCGAGTCAAAGGGCGTTGCAAAAGTGAAGGTGGATACTCGCGTCGAAGTCGACGACCAGTGTTCCGCAAATAGCACGCTGGTACAGATCATCGCTCAGGACCGGCTCGGTCTGCTGCACCGCATTTCATCCCGGTTTTCGCACCATAACTGCAATATCGAAATCGCGTTGATCGACACCGAAGGTCAGATGGCAATTGACGTGTTTTATCTCACCTCTGGCGGTGCGAAGCTCAGCCCAGAAAAGCAGGAAGAGTTGAAAGCGGACCTGATGACGGAGCTGCAGGAAGGGTAGTTCCTGATTTCTTCCTGCAATCCAACCGATGCCTTCCCAACTTCGCTTCGAGTGAGTCCGTTAAATCGACTCCTTGATCAGGCGGTTGAAGCCGCGCGCGAGTCGACGGAGTGGAAGATGCCGCCGACCATCCTGAGCGCCCGGTGCACACCCACGAAGAGTATGGCCGTCCGGGCGACCTGCCGCCGGCTAGGTCTGTGGATCGGAAAAAGGCGTCGTGAGCGCGCCCTTCAGCTATTGATCGGATTGCTGTAGCAATTGCGCCAGCGTCGGCTTGTGCTTCTCTGCAGCTTTAGCCTTTTTCTTCCTGTCCTCCGCAACTCTTTCCGGACGAGGCGCCCCTATGCGCTCGCGGGCCAGCTCTTTAACCGCCTTCACCGCGCGAAACGCCTTCAGCTTCTTCTTCCGTGCCATTCCAGAAGTCTATCGCAAGCTTCTCTGCGCTCAAGTGCATCCCAGTCTGTAGAATATTGATCAAGGAGCCACCTGGAACCATGGACGAGCGAGACTTTTTCGACGAAAGGCCTGAGAAGAGGCCTGCCACGCTGAACTGCCCGCATTGCCACCAATCCGCCGAATATGACGTGACCTGGCTGGTGCGCACCAAGAAGCGCCAGTTGCCGGGCCGCGCTGACGATCGAGACCGCGCAAAGTTCGCCAAGGCTCGCTCCTACATGCTGCGCAGGGATGACATGATGGGCTGCAAGAACCTGCGCTGCCGCAAACGCTTCGAGATTTCAGGGTTGCAGTCGGTGGTCTTCACGGACTAAACTTTGCGGTTTCGTCCGGACAGTCACCCAATGCCTTCGTTCCCTGAAAGGAACCTATGTTTAAGCTAAGGGCAGGAACCTGGTTTCTGCTGCTTTGCGTGCTTTTGTGCCAGATCTGCATTTCGCAGAATGCCGCAAAAAAGAAGGTCGCCAGCCAATCCGATCTACCCCGGTTTACCTATCCCATGACCATGCCAGCATCCGAGCTTTTGCAGGTGGATGCCGCTACTTTTCACGCCTTCGCCGAAGAGGTGGACGCCGATCTCAACACGATCCTGCGCGACTATGACATTTCAGATAGTTCCACTTTGCGAGGGCTGCTTGGGATCAAGGCTGACTTACAGCAACTTTCTGGTGACTACCAGGGCGCATTGAAGACCGTGCAGGATCTTCGTGCTATGCAGGACAAGCCGGCGGCGAAGCTCACGGCCCGTCTGCGCAGTGAGGCGGAACTGCAGGCAGCCCTGCAGACGAGGTCAAGCAGCGGACCCGAGTATGAACAGGCGTTCGCAAAATTCTACGAGGAAGCCGTAAATAAGCTCCCTTGGGACATTGTTCAAGACTGGGCAAAGGCGTCATGGGCGCAGTCGAAGACCGTCAGCAGGGCGGGGTTGATCGGAATGGCGAAGACCGAGTTAGATCCCGCGGTCGAGAAATCCAAAGCCTTGAGCAATGATCAAGCCTGGGATTTGGTGGAGATCAGAACCACTCTGCAGTTTGGTATTCCGGAAAAGGATCTCCTAGCCCAGGTATTGGGGAAGTACGTCACTGCCCACAACACAGCAAGGCCGGACATCTGGGAAGCGCGCGAGGTGACACTCACGGATGCGGACAAATTAACACCTGTGCGCGTTGGTATATGGGACACCGGGGTTGACGTAACAGTTTTTGGGAATCAGGTGTTCAGCGATCCGAATCCCACCGAGAGCGGCAGCCACGGATGGGCGTTTGATAGCAAAGGCTACCCGACCACAGGGTGGCTGTATCCCTTGAGCCGGCAGCAACAGGCCGAATATCCGATGTTTCGCGAGGAGATCAAGGCGCGTCTTGATCTAGAAAATGGAGTGGATTCTCCTGAGGCCCAGGCTTTCAAGAAGACGATGAGCACGCTCACGCCCGACGAGATGCACCAAAGAGCCGAAATGAAAAAGGTGCTTGGGTTTTACCTGCACGGAACCCATGTCGCCGGGATAATCGCGCGGGGAAATCCAGCGGTTCGACTCGTGGTAGCACGGTTCGACGACCAATTGCCAGACCTCCCATTTCAACCGACTCCCGAATGGGCGCACCGTATGACGGCGGCCTTCCAAAAAATGTCTGACTATTTTCGTACCCGGAACGTGCGAGTCGTAAACATGAGCTGGGGGGATGATCCCAAGGAGATCGAAGTGTGGCTGGCAAAAACCGGTGGACCCACGGACCCCGCAGAACGGAAGAAGCGGGCGGATGAGATTTTTGATCTCTGGCATGATGCAGTCGAGAACGCGATCAAGGGCGCTCCCAAGACGCTGTTTGTGTGCGCAGCGGGCAACAGTGACAGCGATGCCAGTTTTCTGCGCGATGTTCCGGCGGGATTGCGCTTGCCGAATTTGATTGCTGTTGGAGCTGTGAATCAGGCAGGAGACGAGACGTCGTTTACTAGCTATGGTCCAACCGTGGTGGTGGATGCCGATGGATACCAGGTGGACAGCTTTATCCCCGGCGGTACGCGAGCGAAGTTATCTGGAACCTCAATGGCTTCGCCTAATGTGGCGAACCTGGCGGCGAAGTTGTTCGCACTGAATCCGTCGCTGACACCTGAGAAGGTCATTGACCTTATTCGGCGGGGTGCCGATAGGAGCGAAGATGGCCGAAGACATTTGATCAATCCCAAGAAGTCAGTGGAGTTGCTCCGTGGCGCCAAGGCAGAAGCGGCGGCTGCGCGCTGAACCCTTTCTTCTTTTATACTGATCAGTTTGCCGGAGATACGCGTGAAGATCCTGGTTTGCATCAAGCAGGTGCCGCAGAAGGATGCGCCTCTTAAGCTGAACGAGAGCGGCACGTGGATTCGTGAAGACGTCTCGTACGAGGTCAACGAGCCTGACGCTTACGCGCTTGAAGAGGCCTTGCGCCAGAAAGAGAAGCACGGTGGAGAGGTCGTCGTGATCACGGCAGGGCCGGCGCGGGCTCAGCAGGTCCTGCGTGAAGCGCTGGCCAAGGGAGCAGACCGCGCGATTCACCTGGAAGATAATGCGTTCGTGGGGCTAGATGCACTTAGCACTGCGCGTGCCTTTGCTCAGGTCATCCAAAATGAGCAATTCGATCTTATTTTTACTGGCCTGCAGTCGGACGACTACGGCTTCGCACAAACAGGCGTAATCCTCGCCGAGCTCTTGGGGCGCCCGCATGCGACCATCATCATGCAAATCGAGAAAACTGACAGCGGAATTAGAGTGAAGCGGGAGTTGGAGGCCGGCTACTTCCAATTCGTCGACATGCCCCTGCCGGCGGTGCTAACGATCCAATCAGGCATCAATAAGCTTCGCTATGCCACCTTGATCGGCATCAAGCAGGCAAAGAACAAGCCGCTGCGGAAGGTTGCCCTTGCGGAGGTCCAGCAGGCGATCGGGTCGAATCTGCAGAAGATTGAGCGGATGTACATTCCCCAAAAGGCGAAGAAGACCGAGTATCTAGAAGGGCCACCCGCGGAAATTGCTAAGAAACTGGTGGATAAGCTGCGCAACGAAATTCGTGTGATATAGCAACCCCTGGGCAATCGCCAGCTTCCGCGGCTGGCCTGATGCCTATGAGCGAATCGCCAAACCGTTATCTCCGGAGGAACTATGTCAGGACACCAATTGATTCGAATGGAAGAAGTTCAGTTAGGGGGGAACGAGAACAAAGGCAACTTGATGATGACGGTCGGCAAGCTGCTGTTTTGGACCGACCTGATCTTTCTTGCCTTCGTGTATTCCAGCGTCAAGAGCGGATCGCTGGTTTATCCGCTGTGGTTCCTAGGCCAAGGTGCGCTGGCGCTCACCTTGCTCATCATTGGGCGCATTAAGCGCGGCGCCTTGACGGAGTAGATGTCAGAAGGAAAAGAGATTTCTCCATGGCCGACACCATTCTTGTTGTCGTCGAACAGCGCGCGGGGAAACTGAATCGCGTGTCGTGGGAGACGCTTGTGGCCGGGCAAGCAATTGCCGCAGACGCGGGGTGGAGTTTGGAAGCTGCCGTGGTCGGATCAAGGGTTTCCTCTGTGGCGAATGAGATCGCATCCAAGAAACTCGCGAAAGTGTATGCCATCGAAGCCGAGGCGCTCGAAGCCTACACGCCGGATGCGTTCTCGGCTGCATTGAAGCAGTTCATATCGTCCGCTCAGCCCCGTCTTGTGCTGATGCCGCATACCTATCAAGTGCGTGACTTCATTCCGAAATTGGCGACCTCGATGGGGCGAACGGTCATCAGCGACTGTATCGGTTTTCGGAAGGACGGCGGCAAACCTTTTTTCACCCGCCAAATGTTTCAGGGGAAGTTTGCCGCGGATGTGAGTTTCAGTTGCGATGCTCCGTGGTTTGTGACCTTTCAGACTGGCGCGTTCCGGGGAGATCAGGTTGAGGCAGGGACGGGCGCCGCGCCGGTGGAAACTGTTACGGTAGATATTTCGTCCGATGCTGTTCGCACCACGCCACAGGCGCCGTTCAAAGAAGCCAAGCAAGCCGTCGACCTCACTCAGGCCGAAATTATTGTCTCGGTAGGGCGCGGAATTAAAGAACAAAAAAATATTGAACTGGCGAGACAATTGGCCGAGACACTCGGGGCAGAGATCGCAGCCTCCCGCCCCATTTGCGATTCGGGATGGCTGCCGATGGACCGCCAGATCGGTTCCTCGGGTCAGACCGTCGCGCCAAAGTTGTACCTTGCGCTCGGCATCAGTGGAGCTATTCAGCACATCGTTGGGATGAAAGGCGCACGCTCAATTGTGGCCGTGAACAAAGACCATGAAGCCCCGATTTTCGAAATAGCCGATGTAGCCGTCGTGGCCAACCTGTTCGACGTGGTTCCGATATTGATGGAAGAGATCAAAAGGGCGAAAAGCTGAAGTCCATCGAACGGCTATGTCGATCTTTTAACGGCAGTCCCGATTCGTAAGTAGTTTTGTTTGCGTGCACAATGCTAATTTTCCGGCATCCTCCCCAGAATATCGAGCGCCCTCAGATGCCGGCCGATGTTGTCATTGTTGGTGGCGGGCCTGCAGGCATGGCCTGTGCGTTGCGCATGGCGCAGTTGATCGACGAGCATAACGCCAAGAACCCCGATTCGCAGCTCAGCAAAGAAAATATCTACGTACTCGAAAAGGCGCGGGAGATTGGCCAACACTGCCTGTCTGGTGCACTGCTTGACCCGAGGTCGATGCGCGAGCTGTTGCCAGATTTTGAAAAAGAAGCGCCGCTCGATGCTCCGGTCGCAAAAGAAGGAGTCTATTTCCTCACCAAGAACGGCAAATTCAAGTTCCCAATCACCCCCCCACCACTGCGCGACCACGGCAATTACGTCATCTCCTTGAATCGTTTTGTGAAGTGGTTGGGCAGCAAGGTCGAGGCTGCGGGGGTTACGGTGTTCACCGGCTTTGCGGGATCAGAGCTGCTGTTGGAAGGAAATCGCGTCACCGGTGTTCGTACGGATGACAAAGGCTTAGACAAGCAAAACCAGCCGAAAGCCAACTTCGAGCCCGGCTATGAGTTGCAAGCCAAGGTGGTTATTCTTGCGGAGGGCACCCGAGGTTCATTGGCCAAGCAGCTCGTCAACAAGTTGGAACTCGCGAAAAATCGCAATCCGCAAACCTATGGTCAAGGCGTGAAGGAACTTTGGGAAGTTCCGTCGGGCCGAATTGCTCCAGGCGAGGTCCTCTACACCATGGGATGGCCGCTGACTTCCCGTGAGTACGGCGGTGCTTGGATTTATGGCGGAAAAGAAAATATCGTTTCGCTCGGCTTCGTCATCGGTCTTGATTACCCCGATCCGCGACTCGACCCGCAGCGAGTGCTTCAGCAATTCAAACGTCATCCCTTTGTCATGAAACTGTTGGAGGGCGGGAAGATGATCCGCTATGGTGCCAAGTCGTTTCCCTACGGCGGCTGGTGGGCCATTCCGCCGGTTGCCGGAGACGGCTGGATGCTCGTCGGCGATTCGGCGGGATTCCTGAATTCGCAGCGGCTCAAAGGTATTCATCTGGCGATCAAGAGCGGAATGCTGGCCGCCGAGACAGCGTTTGGGGCGTTGAAAAAAGACGACTTCTCTTCCGCAACCCTGAGCCAATTCCAAACGGCGGTCGAAAACAGTTGGATCAAGCAAGAGTTATGGAAGGTGCGCAACTTCCACCAAGGCTTCGAGCACGGTTTCTGGAGGGGCATGATTCATGCAGGTATCCAGGAATTTAGTGGGGGGCGTGGCTGGCGCGATCACTACCCGGCAAGGCCAGGCTATGCACGGATGAAGAAACTTAGCGAATGTCCGCCCGATGGCGGTCCTGAGTCGCATCTCATCGGATCCGCAAAAGGAGATGGCAAGCTAACGTTTGACAAGCTCACCGATCTCTATCATTCAGGCACGAAGCACGAAGAGGATCAGCCTTCCCATTTGATCATCCACGACACCAACGTGTGCGAGTCGCGATGCATCAGGGAATTTGGCAGCCCCTGCCAGCACTTCTGTCCGGCGAATGTATACGAAATGCTGGATGATCCCGCGGCTCCCAATGGGAAGCGCATCAGCCTAAACCCGTCCAACTGTGTCCACTGCAAAACCTGCGACATTCAGGACCCTTATCAGATCATCACCTGGGTACCACCTGAGGGCGGCGGCGGACCGAACTACGACGGGATGTGAGATCTACCGCCTTGTAGAGATCGACTCTGTGCAGGCAATTTTGTTTCTAGCAGACAGGACGTTACACGAAGGGAAACGTGGAGATGAGAATTCAGCTTCTTTTATTGTGTACTACGATGACGGTCGCAGGAGCCGCACAACAGACTGTCCAACAGATTGCCGCACAGTCTTCAGCACCCCAGCCGCTCACGGTTACCGTCCCGCCGACGGGATTTCCAGGACTCGACCACTACCGCGCTAGCCGAATCAAGGTTTACATGAACGATTTCGGTGAACTCGCTCGCTATCGCGACGCAAATAACGCCTTGCCACCACCCGGGGATGGGGAACAGCGGGTTGTTTTCTTCGGCGACTCAATCACTGACGGCTGGAAGATCGAAGAGTCATTCCCGGGTAAACCGTATGTGAATCGCGGCATCGGGGGCCAGACAACCTCACAGATGCTGGTGCGCTTCCGCCAGGATGTAGTTAGGCTCCGGCCCAAGGTAGTCGTGATCTTGGCGGGAACCAACGACATTGCCGGAAACAGCGGACCAATCGCAGACCAAGATATCGAGGCAAACTATTCCGGTATCGCCGAACTTGCCAAGGCGAACAGCATCCGCGTGATCTTTTCTTCGGTTCTTCCAGTGAACAACTACACCCAGCGAGCAGAGGAATTTTTTGCCCAGCGACCGAGGGAGCGCATTCTCTCGCTGAATAGATGGCTGAAGGATTATTGCGAAAGCAATCGTCTGTTCTATCTTGATTACTTCAGCGTCGTAGTGGATGAAAAAGGCATGTTGAAACGGGAGTTGGCAGATGACGGACTACATCCGAACAAGGCTGGATACGCGGTCATGGCGCCATTGGCCGAGAAGGCGATCGCGAAGGCATTGCAATGAAGACTCAGGCGCTCGAGAATTTGGGTCTGAGAACGTCCGTTTTTCGTCTAGGCAGCATCTATAATTGAGTTGAGTTTCCGACCGCCTCGGCCTTGGGGAATGGCCATGGCCTTGGCGGCGAGGGTAGGATTTCTTAGCCTGCTTGGCGGCAAAGACCACACTGGCTTCCAAAGGGCGGTAAGGAAATCCCCCGAGGGTGTAGGTGGAAACGCCTGCGCCTCCCGTGCTTGGAAAGGAAACGGCTGCCGCTGATCTCCGTCTTCTCTCCAATACACTCAACTCTTCGTTTTTGGACTTTGGTTTCGAGAGGATTAGCACCTGGCACTTGGCATTTGGGCTCCTCGGGCATGAATCCCTAAGGAGTACCACGTGCCAACTGCTAAGCGCTAATGGCTGTTCTGACCGACAGATTTGGACGCAGCATTACCGATCTCCGGATCTCGATTACGGACCGGTGCAACTATAAGTGTGTTTATTGCCGGACGGGCAACGAAGGCGCGTTCTATGGCGAACTGCCTTTCGCGGATTACCTGCGAATGGCGCGAATTTTGGTGTCGCTCGGAATCAAAAAGATCCGACTCACTGGCGGTGAACCGCTTTTGCGACGAGGGATTGTCGATTTTGTTCGCGACTTGTCGACCCTACGCACCGCCGAGGGTGACATTCTCGATCTTGCTATTACCACCAACGGGCATCTTCTCTCCGACATGGCCGAGTCCCTAAAGGATGCTGGCCTGAATCGCATTACCGTCAGCTTGGACGCGGTCGATCCCAATCGCTTCGCACGGATTACTCGCGTGCCTGGCGGATTCGATCACGTGCTGGCAGGCATTCGTTCGGCACGACGCGCTGGGCTCTGGCCGCTCAAGGTCAACTGTGTGCTCATGCGCGGCTTCAACGAAGACCAGATTATCCCGTTCGGCATGTTCGCCCGCGAAGAGGGTGTGGTCGTGCGTTTTATAGAATTCATGCCACTTGAAGAAGATCGGGTGTGGTCACCTGCCACGGTGGTGACGCTCGATGAGATCCTGAAGCGGATGGCCGAGTACCGACCCTTGGTGGAAATCCCTCGCGCTCGCAGTGAGACCGCCCGGCGCTATCGTTTTGATGATGGAGTTGGTGAGATCGGAATCATTGCGCCGGTATCGCATCCATTTTGCGGGCACTGCAGCCGAATTCGTATTACCTCGGATGGCAAGGTTCGAACTTGCCTTTTTTCCACCTGGGACCACGATTTGCGGGAGTTGATGTGCCGAGGCGCGTCGGACACAGAACTGGTCTCGTTCATTCACGACGTGGTGAGCAAGAAAGAAGAACGTCACCACATCGGTGAGCCGGATTTCGTGCCTGCCTCGCGGACTATGGTGCATATCGGCGGATAGCGAGGTTCCTCGCTCTGGTCCGTCTTCCACTCGCAAATGCCTCAACGTTTACACTATCTCTTTCATGAACATCATTTACGGGATCAACTCCGTTAGCGAAGCCCTCAAATCACGCGGTCGAGCGTTCGAATGGGTGGGCGTGGCAAAGGAGCGCCACGATCTGCGTTTGCAGAAGGTCATTGAAGAGTGCCGTCGCAACAGCATTGCCGTTCGTTTTCTGCCGCGACAGGAGTTAGATCGCATGGCATCCACTGGTGCCCACCAAGGGGTAGTCGCCGTGAGTTCGGCCAAGCAATACGCCGATCTCAACGATCTACTCGCGGCCAAGCGTGGCCAGTTTTCTCTGGTCGTGGTTCTTGACGGCGTAGAAGATCCGCACAACCTAGGAGCCATCCTGCGTACTTCCGAAGCAGCCGGTGCTGACGGCGTGGTGATCCCGGAGCGACGAGCTGCGGGCGTGACCGGAACAGTCGCCAAGGCCTCGGCCGGCGCGAGCGCTCACCTTCCCATTGCCAAGGTCACCAACATCGCCCGAACGCTCGAAGACTTGAAGTCGCGAAATATTTGGACCGTAGGCCTGGACGAGCGGGGTAAAGACAACTACGACACAGTTGACTACAAAATGGATTGCGCGGTGGTGCTTGGCGCCGAAGGGAAAGGACTCCACGACCTCGTCGCCAAAAAATGTGACTTTCTGGTTTCTATTCCTATGCTTGGGAAAGTGCCGTCGCTCAATGTCTCGGTTGCTGCAGGTGTAGTTCTTTACGAAGTCGTACGGCAGAGGCGTTGCCCACAAAAATGAGGCTCCTTTGCATTTTGGGCGTGCTTCTCTGCCTTACGATTCACGCCTCGGCGCTGGATCGTGAAGCTTTCAGTTTCACCCGATATGACTTAGACCTTACCCTGGATCCCGGCCAGCAACGTTTGGGCGTTCGAGGAAAGATCACGCTGCGCAACGACTCGGACGCGCCGCAGAGATTTGTGACGTTACAGATCTCGTCCAGTCTGCACTGGGCGTCGATTCAAATGGCTGACAAATCCGCAGAGTTCGTCACACAAACCTACGCCTCCGATGTCGATCACACGGGCGGGCTCAGCGAGGCGATTGTAACCTTGCCGAAGCCACTCGCCCCGAAAGACACCGTTAATCTCACCGTTGGATATGAGGGTGTGATCCCACAGGACACAACCCGGTTAACCCGCGTTGGTGTTCCCGGAAATACCGCCA
>Ga0134123_10000178_pt1 | contig 42635 bp, 60 predicted proteins | sample KB303_FD_96460 | JGI IMG/M metagenome (GOLD analysis project Ga0134123, IMG submission 96460) | Terrestrial soil microbial communities without Nitrogen fertilizer from Kellogg Biological Station, Michigan, USA - KB3-0-3 | ecosystem: Environmental > Terrestrial > Soil > Unclassified ...
GGACCGGCTGTTGCAGATCACACCACAGTCTTTGGCATTCTTACTCAAATAATCACTGATAACATGCTTCACCGCTTTCCGGTCCGCTTTGCCGTAAAGTTTGGAAGCATAAAGGGCCCCGTAATTGCGGACCAATTCGGACGGTTCCCCGTCATTGTAGCTGACCACATCATTGTTCCTATTGGATTGGGCCTTGTTTAAAAAATACTTTTCCCCCACCTTGTAAAGCAGGGCCAACCCGAAAATGTTCGGGGTCAGTTTTACCATGTTACAAATTAAATGATCGTAACTGCATGTTAATGCGACACAAGGCAAAAAGCCATAAGGGGAAGCAGTTTCCAAACTACCCACCACCCCGGTGAATAGAACATCTTCGTGGGCCTTCCCCCCGGAACAACCACAACCCTTTGAACTTACCACCTGGACTTTGCCCACCCCCACGGTGGCATCCGTGAATTTTACGGTCACCTTCTTTTGATCGGTGGTATAATTTAAATCAATGGGTATGATCACCCCGGCTGTCAGGGTCACGTTGTAATCCGTGGTTTCCACTCCATCATCAAATCTCAAAACACGGGGTCCGGTGACGTTGGTTAAAACCTTCAGACTGGTGATTTTTAGTTGTTGGAACCGGGAATAAAGATTGGATTTGATAATGATCCCGGCATTGGGGGTGTAAGTAGTCAGTAGGGTATTAGAGGAACACATGTCGGCCGCAATTTCTTTCAACCCGTAACCATTGTTCACCAAAAGTTCAATGTCCCCTAAAAATTCACGGGAAGCGGAATTGATCAACTGTTGACCAAAATCTTTCCCCGTCCCGTTGGTTCCTTTGGCCATGGCTGCAAGAATGGTGACGTCCACCCCTTCAATGTCTTCAATCCAAAAAGGTTTGCGTTCGTCAACCGTGCAACCGGTCCGGATCCCAACCAGGGATTCCAGGCATTCAGTTTTATCAATGTCGGATTGTGGAAACATAGTTTATTCGGGTTTTTTAGGTGTAAAAACAAGATCATTTTTTTGCCCCTTCAGTGGCTTATCATGTTTATTTTCTTCCAGGATTTGATTGGGAATGCCGTCCGGGAAGGCTTTGCAACCGGATATTTCATCCAGGTGAATGCAGTTAAAACAAATTAAGTTGCTTTGTTCGGTCATTTGCCAAAGTATTGATCAATTAAAAGTCCAATTTTTTTTGCATATTTGGAAGGGGTGGCCCTCAATTGGTATTCCGTGAAACCTTCACACATTAATTCTGCCACGTTCATGTTCGCATATTGTCCAATAAAAATATCTGCATAATCCGCTTTGGCTTTTTTAAATGCCTCCACTTCTTCTGCCGTGGGAATGTTGGTTGCTGAAGGTTTGAATTTAGCAATTTGATCCAGTAAACCTTTCCTTTCTGCATTATATTCCCGTTTCAATTCTTCCATTGCCTTCCAAAAGTCTTTCACTTTTTGTTCGGCCCCTGGTAAAATAGCATGTTCCGGAATTGAAAGGACGTGACCAAATTCGTGGACAATGGTTGAAAATTCCAGGTTTTCCGGATCCACCCTGGATGCATGCCGGAAGGGTGCCTGTTCGTCCGTCATGGGGACAATTCGGGTGTCACTGACTTTATCCCCGAAGTTCATTTTAGCAATTTTTCCGTTGGCTGGCAGACTTGGCCGGAATTCATCATAATAATGATGCACCACCCCGTAAGTAATCCCCCTATCTGAAACCACGGATTTAAACGTGACATCAATGGGCTTCGGCCCACCCTTGGCCGCTTCCAGTAAGTTGAATTTATTCATCAGTTCATTCAACTTGGCATTGATCCTATTCATCCGGGCCGTGTCAATGTCGGAAGAAACGGACACGTTGCCAATGTTCAAACCCGTGTAATTCGTGAACATGTCTTTGACCACCTGTTTGGCTTCGTCCTTACTCTTTGCCACTTTATAAAAGGACTTGGCTGCCGCTTGTTGGGCCGTTGGTTGTGGTTTCGGTTCCGCTTTCTTCTTCGGCTCCTTCTTTGGTTTGGGTTCTTCCTTGGGTTTCACAATCACCGGGGTAAAATCATGACGACACCCCCAATGCAGTTTATTAATCGGAAGATTAATAACCGTGGTCCCTTCAATCAACTTGGCCTTCTTGTTATTTCTCGCTATGTCCAACACCTGGTTCCATTCGGTAAAACTTAAATACCCACCGGGGTCATGGGCATGCTCAATGGCATAAATGCATTGTTGGGAAGACGTTTCAATTAAAGATCCACTGATAATGTAACCCGTAAACTTAAAGTCTTTGTTCAACTGTTGGTTGATCATGCCCGTGTAACTGTCCACGGCTTGTTGGGCTGTTTGGTTTAAATACTGGTGAAGCTTGCCACTTTGATCTTCGCCCCCAAGGATATAATTCTGTAAATATTGCCGGATGTCTTTCATGTTGGCCCCGGCCAGTAGGTTCCTAAAAATCCCGTCCCTCAATGGTGCCGCAAAATTCGGGTTCAGGCCATTGTCCGTGTATTGATTGATAATTTCCTCCACCACGGTTTTTTGGACGTTCTTCACCCCGGCCGTGTTAATATCAAAATTGTTGAAACTGCCGTGGAACTTTTTGTTGTTTTCCTGGATGGTGTCCAGGTCCCCAAGGAATCCGGAAACCTTGGATTCATAGCCTTTAGCCTTGTTGACAATATCCACCACCACCTGGACAAAATCATTCATTTGACTGGTCAAATCATCGGTGACGTTGACGGTCCCCCGTTTGATGTCCAGGTTATCGACTAACCAATCAAAAGAATTTTCAAAAACTTCTTTTTCTATTGGGGAAAGGTTGGACCAGTTGGCCAGGGCTTCATCTTTGATCCGGTTCAAGTTGGCAATATATTCCGCTATACTCATCCGGCACCTTGAAGAAGTTTAGTTTTTAAGTCCAGGGGTTGTTCGGGGACCATGGTTTTCAATTGCTCGTTCAACTTGGCAATGATTGCACCCGTTTCTTGGGCGAATAATAACGGGTCTTCAAAATACATTTTCTGAAGCAAAGGAAAACTGAAGACATGGGAAACCAGTTGTTCCGGTGTTATGGCCCCACCCATTTTATAAGCTGTGATTTCTTGGGTGTTGAAGTAAAGCAGGGGATCCACAATTTTTAAGACATCCAGGAACTTCCTAATGGGTGAATTCTGTGACAGGAATTTTTGAACAAAGCTTTCCACCTGTTGGGCCTTCAGCATGACCGGAACCGGTGAAGACAAAATATCTTTCAACCCGGCAAAGGCTTCATCTTCCTGAAGGATGGCAAAGCTGTAAGGAATTTCAATTGTGACCTGTTCGGGATTGGAATAAAAATAATTTTCCCAAGACTGAAGGACGAATTTGATTTTGGAATAATACACTTTGGCAATCCTGGACAGGAAACTATAAAGATCGTCACGGTCAATTTCCTTGCTGTCGGCACTTTCTACATTCCCTGTTTGGACTTTTTGTTGCACGTACACGGCCCGTTCTGCCATTTCTAAATAATGCCTCCATTCGGCTTTGGAATAGTCCAGAATGGACGTGTCCGGGGTGTAGAATTGGACGTGTGGGACATCCAAAATTTTGTCGTCCCCTTCCATCCCTTGGGGGTCAAATCGTTTGATGTATGATTTATACGGTGTTTGGGGTGCAAATTGACCCGTGCCCCCACACTTTTTGCACGGTTGTTTGCCATCCGGCCACATGGTGGAAATGTCGCAATCCACCCACCCGTCTTTGCAAAGGGGATCATCACACGGGGAAAAGATTTCTGACATCCGGGGAAAAGAAAACGTAAAGTTGACGGCAGTATGTTGGCTGTGTTGTAAGAGGGCCAAATTCCCAAAGGCCACAAAGGGATTCATGAAGGATTTATTCACTCCCTTGGAAGACTGTTCCCCACCCACATCCGTGACCGGGATCGGTCCGGTAAAAGGATAAAAATCCACCTGGTATTTATTAGAGGAATTGGCCAGTTGTTCAATCCGGTAAAACCCGACTTCAGCCAGGAACACATGATAAACGGGCCGTTTGATTTTAGTGGTGATCTTGGGGGTAAAAGTATTTTCCGTGACCGTCTTGAAGTTCATCCGGCCCAAGGTTTGGTCAAAGAATTTTTCATGATGCACCCGGATTTCTTCAATGTCAAAATCCACGTCACTTTCTTTGACGGAAATAAAAATGACCGCTTCCTTGTCATGTCTTAAAAGTTGATCCGAACAGACAAAACAAAGACGGTCGTAACCTTCGGCAACATATTCCGGGGGATAAACTGCTATCCGTGCATTGGCATCTTCCTTCAGGGCCCACGTGGTCCATTCATCCAGGAACCACTGAAAAAAATTATCCCCTTCAAACAGTTGGTTGGCTTGGTCCGTGGATTTATCGGAAGCTTCAAATGAGTAGGAAGTATTTTTGAAAATTCGATTGATGTTATTTACACCCCGCCCAAATGAAGCTTCCGTTATACTTTCAAAAGCTAAAATTCTATGATCCTTTGATTCTGCCGCTTCGTTAGGAAACAGACGGTCCAGTTTAAAAAAGATTTGGCCCTGACTATGCACCTGGATGGCTTCAGCATTCTTTTTGAAAAGTTTCTTTTGCCATTCCGGAAGCTTTTGTTTCAACACAAAGGCCACAAGTTCTTCATCAGTTTTAAACTGTAAAGCCATTTCACAAACTTAGTTTTTGAACGTTTATTAGGAAAGTTTCGGAAGCACGGCACCAAGACCCGGAACATCCACTGTGCAAGGAAATCCAAGTTCTTTCCATGAAAGTTCAAATTCGGCCAGTTGTATTTCTTCAAAGTTGTCTGGAACTGTCCAGTTGAAATCCGAAGTATTAAACGTTCCGATTGGTAAAACCACTTCGTCCCCGTCACACATACGAGCAACGACCAGGTATTTGTCGGAATGCAGAATTAATTCGTTCATTTTTCCGCAAGTTGTACGTGCTGAAGTCTTGTCAAAACATTTGATCCCAAACTTCAGGGCCCACGTAATGGATGTCAACTGTGGCGTCCGGCAAGAAGCTGTTCTTTCCGTCTTCACGTCCTTACGGGCAATAGAACCCAAACCAGGACCGGAACGGCCAAGACCACTGTTCACGGATCCGGAACCCACGTTGTCCAACAGTGTTTGCCACCAAGATGGATCAATTACATTGGCTTCCGTGAAGGTTTCGGTACACGGAATAAAATAAAGTTCGTTAATACCACCTTGCGCCAATTCACAAGAACAGGTGTCAACAGATTGGGGGAAATCGGGAACACCACATTCCCCAATTACGCATGCAGGGCCCGTCAAAAAGGGCATGTAAAACTTTTGAAACAGTTTCATGTTTAAAGAATTTTTGTTTTTTGAAAGTAGATTTTGAGAAATGAAATCCGTTATTGATCCAAACGGAAGAAGGCAACAGTGGAATGAATAAGTCAGGTCAAAAATAATATTTTCTTTCTTTAATCCAAATCTAACATGGTCCACCCGTGGCAGAATTACCATGACAACCAGGTTGCCAAATGTTCACCACCACCCCATTCACGTCCACAACTCCAAGACTTAAAGAATTGGATCCCGTTCCAATGGGGTTGTCCACCACTGCATTCGTTGTCACAATGGAAACACCCGTTCCATCAATTGTTATAACGTCTTCCAGGACTAAACTAAAACCGTGGCCAAGGGTGTCCGGGTAACATCCGGATGCCGTGTCTTGCGTTAACAAAACTCCGTCCGGTGTATTTAATTGCAATCTTGCTTTCACAAAACTGCCCGTTAAATTCTTGGTCATGAATCCGGAATAAACCGCCCGGACTGTAACCAGGTCACCAGGGGCCCCCGTGATTTCAAACTGACTGAAGATCCCGGAACAAACCGTTTGGGCCACACTTTCCGTGACCGGTTCCCCTGTTGTCCAGGGAACAAGGCTGCCGGTGATTCCACCCCCGCAATCTGAAAAAATGAATCCTTCATATTGATCCCCTTCAACCCCACCCACGGGAAAACAGAAAGGTGACGTGGTAATTCCCGTGTCTGCCGTGGTGTAGGCCCCAAGGGATCCATTGAGTCTGTATTGGATAGTGTAACCGTTGGCAGGTGCCGGATCACATGTATTGAAGTCCACACAAACTGTGTTGCCTTCACCAAATTCCACCGTGGCTTCGTTCACGGTCGGATTGCAACAAGTTTCCGCCCCTCCATCTTCCCCGCCAATGACCACCGTGCAAGGATCTTCTTCACAACTGAAGGATTGAAATTGTTTTTCTTGCAGTAAAACATTGGGCTTCCAACAACGGGTGCAATCGTCTGCATTTTCATAAGACGTTTCTGATAATAAATATTTCTTCGGGGTTTCGGTTCCAATAAACACTTCCCCTCTTTTAAATACTGCATCCACGTGTTTTAAATACCATTCCGGGACAAATTCCCCGGTAAATAAATAAAGATCCACGGATTCCGTCCGGAATGTCCGGGTCCGTCCTTGCTTAAAATCATTCTTGATTCCATTCAACGCAACTTCCACCGACCGCATGAAAAATTTGTGTTCATAAACAAGGGTGGCGTCCCCAATCGTTCCCCCCTGGCTTTGGCCAAAATAAATCCCTTCCCGGTCAAAGCTTATTAGTGGATCTAAATTCCCGTAACAAGATTTCACCAGGGTCATGCCATCTTCACACGTGCCCGCAAAACAATATTCTTCCGAAAACCAAATGGTGGATCCAATGGTGATTGCAATCACAAAACATTGCGCTGCCGTGGCTTCATTAAAACCATTAAAGACGGCATACCACTTGCCATCCGGATCCTGGCCAACTACATAAGAAACGGGTGTTAAAAATTCAATCGTTCCCACGGCTCCACATGTATAAACCAAATCAAGGGCTGCCGTGTCGGCTCCAACTTCGTCCCCAAAGTCAATGTATAATTGCACGTCTGCCAGGGAAGTGATAGGGATTTTATAATTCCGTTGCCTGGCCTGACAATTGGAAATAAAAAGTGGGTAGTCTAAAGACGTGCCACTGCCGGGGATCATTTTCATGGTTGTAAAATAAAAATTTTTAATCGGTTGTCACTGTCCACCCCTTGGAAACTAAGTTAGCGGCTGCCGTGGCCCCTGCCCCGGTGGGTGTTGCTGCCGGGGTTTGTTGTAAACTCACACTTCCATTCAATAAACCATTCCCGTCCAATCCCACCAGTATTGCATTCACTTGGGAAACGGAAAGGGCATTGTTATACATGCTGACCTGAAGCAAGACAGAAAAATTAATGGTGTCATAAGTCAACCCCGTTGGATTATTAGTTAAAACAAGATTGGTCATTGCTGGCAGGTTCCCACCCACTCCCTGAATGCTTGTTAAAACGGGGTTGTTTGAAAAATTCAACAAACCGTTCACTGTTGACGGAACCCCGGTCACGGAAGTCACAAGTGGGAATGCATTCATCCCAAACGTGTCCACGTTTGCATTCATTCCAGAAAGATCCACGGTTGTCATGGTGGAATCTGGATGTCCTGTCATTCCTATATTAACCACGGCTGCGCCCGGTGGTGGTAAGACAGTGGCCACATCCATGACCCCGGTCAACGTACAAGAAAAAAAGAAATTTGTTAAGGTAGTTGTCCAAAAAGTTGTTTGATGATAAATTTCCCCGACAATTACATCATTGTATGCAAATATGCCCAAGTTTTCACTGAAATAAATAACGGAAGTAAACGTGTCACCTTCGCCACCGCCCAAGGTTGTGTAATCATGAAAAAAGGTCAACGTTAAAAAGGAACCCAAAGTAAAAGGTTCCAGGGGTGAACCGTCACCCCAATCAATGAACCCGTCATGGTCGGCACCATCAAAGGAACCGATAAATAATTGACGGACGGGTTCCGGTCCCAAAGTGGCCGTTTGCGTAATCGTATAAATAAAAGCGGAAAGATCCGTGGAACTTATCGTTGTATCTATATCAATCGTTGCACAATCATTTGCGACCGTGAAATGAACGGTCACGTCTGTCCCTTCTTCGGGGTCACCGGTGAAATGCAGGGAAAACGTCCCGTCCAGGTTGTCCACAATGTCAATCGTTAACCAGGCAGGGACATCAATGGCCGTATAAATCAAAGGGGGTGTGGGTGTGCCTGGAAGATCAATTGTAAAATCATAAGGGGTCCCCACGGTGGCATCCGGCAACGTCACGTCAACGGGATCCGTCACGGGGGTGCAAATGCAATCTGAATTTAGGGACCGGGCTTCAAAGACCGTTCCCGTGGGATAGGAAAGACCGGTGATCACTGCCGGGGTGTCCGTAAACAGTCCGGCAGAAATCCAGTCTGGATCCCCAAAGACCCGGTATTGAATTTCAAACCCGTCCTCTGGTGCCGGGTCACAAAGGGTGAAGGCAATCGAAAGTCCAGTGATCGTTCCCGGAACCGGTGGGGGTGGGGGATCACCAGGGGGGGGTAAAGGATCCCCGGTTTCAAAGGCCCCCATGTCAGGGGCCAGTCCGTTAAAAGGTAACCCCACGTCCAGGGTCCCGGCATCAATTAAGTCACTGCCATCAATTAAATGGGCAAAGCTGACCAGGGGCAAACTTCCATCTGCATTCCTGGCCCCCTGTAATTCCGTTAATGGTGAAAGGGCAATGAAATCACCGGCATCAATAGTGACCGCCCCGTTCCATGAATTGTTGGCTTGCACCCAATATTGGGATTCGGATGGAATGGGCCCTGCAATGATGGAACTGCCATAAGAGGCATTATTTTTAAAAATGTGGTGAATCTGCCGTTCCGGATAATAGGCAAATTTGAAGTCACTTAAACCGTTATTGATGGATGAATTATTGTAAAGCTGTGCCAGGAAAACCCCATTATTTTGGTCAAACCCGTTGGCTTTGTTTCCGGCTGCAAGACAACGGGTCACAAACCTGGTGACAACCGTGGTGCTGGCATTTTCACTCCCGTCCGTTGAAACTGTGCCGCCCATTTTAAACCCATTGCCATCCCCCAAGGAATCCCCACCGGCATTGAATCCATTGTGGAAGGACCAACACCCATTATAATAAATGGATCCAATGGTTCTAATGCAATCCCAACCATCATCGGCACAATTCCAGGCCCGGCAGTAATTATAAACCGTATTGGTGGCCGTGTTGCCGTGTCCCGTCCTTGAAAAACCGTCACTGTTGTTGTGTGGCCCTGTTGGTGCCCCGGTAAAGGGATCATCCAGGTCATGGGAATCACAATTATTTAAAGTGTGGTTATTTACGTTGTCCAACCTGAAACCGGTCATGGAAAAAGAAGCTTCACAAATGTTGCACGTCACGTTCGTTTTTGAAGTGTTGGCATCAATCCACCAACAGGCTGCATAAGTTCCCGACCCGCCCCCCACTTCTTGGGCCGGTCCGACTACTGAAATTCGCCAAAAGTCAATATAGCTGCAATCCAGGGTGTGGATCCCAATTCCCCCACTGGTCCGGGCCACATTCAAACAATTATAAATCACATAACCCCCACCCACAAAGTCCGGGGGATAGCCTTGAATCGTTATGTGGGCTGAAGACGTGCCACTTTTGTTGTTGATCAAAACATTGTTGGTCCCGGCAAAAAGAGGGGCATAACTGTCATAAGTCCCCGCCCGGATGTTCACCGTGTCCCCTGGTAAAAGATTAATCCCGTTGATTTTTTCAATATGCAACCAGGGATCGGAAATTGAAAGTCCCGTGTTGGAATCATCCCCGTCCGTGGCAATCCAGTAAGTGTTCCCCGTGGCCAAATACTCCCATGGACCAATATCGGGAACACTAACCACCCCATTGCCCCCGGCATCCGTGGTCCGGAAGGATGTCGTCCCGTTATTCACAACCGGGGAACCACTGGTTGGCATGTAGTCGTCCAGTTCGGTCAGGGTTGTACTTCCATTCGTGAACAAGGGTGTTCCAGCAATAGAATTGAGATCGTGACCGGTGGTTTGCCAGTTGGCAAGTGTGGAATAACCGGCAGGATCCAGGACCAAGGCCCCGCTTGTATATTGAAACAGATTGTAATTAGAAATAAAGGTTCCCGTGCCGGCATTGTAAATGGCGGCATCGGTTCCTTTAATGAAAATATTATTTAAGATTTGTTGCCCGGTGGCTTGTGGGGATCCCCCGTCACTTGGGGCCATTAAGATCCCAAAGCTTCCCCCCGTGGTCCGAATAACGTTGTGAACGTAAATCCCGTTGGTGGCACCTTTAGCATAAATGCAGGTGTATAAACCCGAAGCATTGAAGTTGAACACGTTGTTGTAAATCCTGGTGTTGGCACAAACTTTATCAACAATCCCGTAATAGGTCCCCGAAAAATAACTGTTCCGGCAAATGTTCCCGTTGGCACCCCCACCGAATAAAACACCATGGACCGTTTGGGCCCCCACGAAGGTGGAAACAATCCGAAGATTATCTATCACATTGTTGGAAGCTGTGGATCCCCCCGTGTTGGCATCCATGCCAATCTTTATTCCGTAGCCGGTCCCGTAATTGATTGTTATAAACAGGTTAAAGAAGTTGTTATTCCCACCAGTTACGTCAAAGGCCCGGTCACTGACATTGTTAAAGGCCAGGCCGTCATAAGTCCGGAAATTATTGGGGCTGACAATGGGGGTCGTCAAACTTACATTGCCTGTATTGATAGCCTGGAAAGTGATCCGGGTGGAATTGTTGGTGCCGTTCTTCGTGGTTGTAATCCCGGCATAACTGCCATCGTCAATTAACACCAGGTCCCCGGCCACCACCACACTTTCTGCCTTACTTAAAGTCAGAAAGGGGGAACCAATTGTTCCGGGGTTGGAATCACTGCCTGAAGTGGAAACGTAATAAGTCATTCAATTATGGGTGTTATTGTTAATACACTGGATTCGCAACAAGGGGTGCATTCCACACATGCACCTGCCGGGATCAATATTCCACACGTGGAAGCCAAAATTTCAATGGCACAAAAACCTTCCCCAACCGGCACGGTGACACCTGTTTGAACCACGTTGTCACAATCAATGTAACTCACATTCGTTGCGTCTTCTGTTCCGATATTGACAAACTTCAAACACGGCACGTCTTCCGGTGGTGGTTCAGGGTTGCCCGGATCGTCACACGTGGACGAAGGGAAAACCGTGGCCGGGGTTTGTATTAAGATGGCAAAGGCACACAAATGCAGTCCCGGATCCAGGGTTGTGAATTGTGAAATATTGTCACAATCCACATAAGTCACATCGGAAGGCTGTGGACCCGTGTTCTGGAATCTTAAACAAGTCGGCCCAATCGGTGGTGGGGTTTCCGTGGGTGGTTCTGGAACTGGTGCCGGGGTGTTGCCTGGATCTTGCACGTCCGGGGGTTGCAGTCCGCTTGCTGGCCGTCTTATGATATTGCCTGTTAGCGTTATGGTGTTACTGGAATAGTCAACCAGGATGTTCCCTAATCGCATAAACACGTCATAATTGTCACGGGTTTCCAGCTTCATCAACTTGCCTATTTGTGCAAACTGATTTTGGAACACCCCCAACGTGTTGAGCATTTCCGGACAAAGATCCACTTCAATATGGGCCGTCTGGTTGGATTCCTTGGACTTTAGCGGGTTGTCAATTACATCAAAGTAATTGGGAAACATGTTCCCATAATAGTCACCGTCAAAATATAGGGGATAGTTAAAAATATAAGGCCCTGGATTATCTTTAGAAATGTCGTTTTTGACATCATACTTCACATCCCGGGTGTTGTAATAGGGGTTCGCAATCGGAAGGGTTGTCCTTCGGACTACCTTGGCCCGGTTCATTTCCACCCCGTCCCAAAGCAAGACACGGGGGACCGTGGTTTGTTCGGCTGTCATTCGGACGGCCCCCGTGTAAATGTCGTTATTTATAAAATCGTCTTCAAACCTGTTGGCTTGTGTGGCAATTGCTGTCACGGTGGCCCAAAGGAAGGCAATGATGGCTGCCGACAAGGGAATGGTCACCAGGGAAAGATTGGATAAAAGGACGGCTGCCGAAATGATGGCAATGATCACAATTAAAATCATGGCCCCAAACTTCCCGTCCTGGATCAAAAGACGGGTGTAGTCCTTAGATCTTCCGTCCCTCAAAAATCCCGTGGCTCCAAAGTCAAAAATTCTTTGAAGTTCCCCTTCCAACATGGGGTTGTTGCCGGTTTCATCAAAACCTATTGCCTCACTGTAAAGAGCATTAATTTCCTGGCTGGCTTCGTCCACTGGATCCGTCTGGTATTTATATTCCCCGTATGCAGGTCGTTTATTGCCGTTAAAAGTATAGCGCAAATGATAAAACGGCACGGCATCCGGCAACGTAAAATCATAAATGGGGGCCAGTTGAATAAGATCTTTTTTATAGGCAAAGACAATCTTACTTTGGGGGGTCACGTACCATTCAGCATTGAATAAAACTTTCAATTTATCTAGTAGGTCAGGAACGGTGATCAACCACCGGTTTTCATAGTGGAAAGTCAGGGCCGGGGAAGTAATGGCATCCGCTTCACTTTCATGCATTTCACCCGACCGGGGAAACAGTAAACAAAGGTTTTCCCATTCCCTTCCCGTATCAAAAACGGTATCCATCGTCATGCCACACTTCAGGGCCACGTTTTCAATGTAGGTGTGAATGAAGGGGGCCTCAATGAACCGGTTTAAATTCATGATCCGTCTTGCATCTTCATTGGGACTTGGTGCATCCGTTATCCAGTCAATCAAAAACCCAAGGGGGAAGATCCCGTTTTTCACCCCATGAAAGAACATCATTAAAGCCATCCGGGCTGACTGGACCAAACGGGGACGGGGTTCAATGGCTGCCAGGAACGTGGGGTGTTCTTTGGTACTGGTCCCGTCTTTATTGAACCACCGTTGCCAATCATCCACTATCGGTGTCTTATGGATACAATGCCAAATTAAATCCTGTTCCCGAAGTTTGACATGCACCTGGCAGGGTTCATCCTGGGGGGCATAGTCCAAATTGTCTGCTTTGATTTCAAATAGCCGGTAATTCCCGGCAGGGTCACCGGTGGGGCCCACGTTCCCCCGTGCAATAAGATCGATTATTTTAACCTCCACACAATTAATGACCTGGTAATCGAATAGAATCAACCAATCATGGACGAATTGAAAAGCTTTGTCAATCAAAAGAAGGTTAGCCGTTAAACCTTTATCATAGTTGCTGCCCTGTTCGGAAGTTTCACTGTTCTTCGTGTCCCCCTGGTTGGTTTTATCCCACGTAAAGGACATTTTTTCTTCTTCTTCAATGTAGTTGCTTAGATCATACCAACCATCAACGGGTTCAATCCCCATGAAGGGGGTGGTGTTGTCCACGTCCCCGGCAATATACATGGCGGCCCCCGTGCCAGGGTCGGCAGTAACAATGACGTTAATTAGTGGATCATCCGGGGTGGGGAAGTTAGCCTGGTTTTGTCTTCGCCTAAAGAAGATTTGAAAACGTCCGTTGAGGATCATGATTTTAAGTCAATTTTCTTTTGTTCAATGCCTTGCATTAACATGGCAGTGACCCCATGTTTGTCAAAGGTGAAATCAAATTTGAAAGCTTTTAAAAGTCGGTTGTTTTCCCGTTGCAGTTCCACGTTTTCCTTCAGGACCCGAATTTGTTCGGCCAACATGCCCTTCATTTCCGTGTTGGTGGCTGTCGCATGTTCCAACCTTCGGATGTTCACCACCGGCACGTCCGGACGGGCATACTTCAAGACGGTTTCCGTGGTCGTCTGCATGCCGTTTCGGGTGTTGTTCACTTCCCTGGTCAGTTGCCGGGAAACCTCCACCAACCGTTCCAACTTAGTTTGCCCCGTTTCAGTCTTGGTGTTTTCCTTCACAAACTGATTGACCAGGACCGGATCAATCCGCTTTTCCAGGACGGCATGAATGGTTTCTTGATAGTCCCGGTTCGTTTTCAGGAAGGTTTCCTGGTGGAAGTAGTTGGCCACCCGGTCCCGTTCAACCTGGTTGACTTTATCTGCATACCGTTCCAGGATCCGGGTTGAACTATTATCTGAAGTAGCCACTTCTTTCACCTTGTTGGTCAATCGTTCCACAAAGTCCGGCACCACCCGTTGAATAACTTGTTCCGGGTGGGGCAAGGTGGCCAGGTTGTTGACCACCCGTTGAACGGTTTTTTTAAGATCCACGTGTTCATTGTTGATGTATTGGATCAACTGCCGTTGGGTCACGGGGTTGGACATGACTTCCCGTAACTGCCGTTCCACCAGTTTTTCAAACACGGGCAAGGGGGTGTTCCGGTAAAATTCCCGGATGGTGGATTGCAGGTTTTTTACGTCTGCATGCTCTAAAGTTTTATTTTCAATGTTGTTTCTCAATTCTTTGGAAATCAGTGGAACTAAATGGCTGGCCATTTCCTTGTTGTAAAGTTTTTCAGTCAGGATCTTTTCCACGTTTTCCACATGATGTTCATCCATGACCCTGCTTAATTCCCGGACCACTTCACGGGTCTTGGAATCCATAACCCGTTCATTCATCCCACGGGCAAATTCTTTCACCGTGTTCACCACGTCCTTTTCAAACTTCCGTTCCGTCATTTTATTGATTTCCGGTAAATCCTTCCGGGGTGTGGGGGTTGTTGCCTGGATCCGTTCCGTTAGCTTTTCCAGGATGTAAGGCACCACCACCCGGCTGTCTTGCACGTTCAACCGGTCAGTCAATTGTTCCCGGATCATCTGCATGCTGTCCTTTGTGTCCCTGGTTTCCACAAGACTGGCCAGGTTTTCCACCAGTTTGTCACTTTCCCTTTCATGGAACGTCCGTCTGAATCTTCGGGTCATGAACCGTTCTGTGATCCGGTCACTGAAGCTTTCCAACACATGGTTCACTTCCTTCAAGTTGGTGGTGACGTTGGATGATTCCTTGGTGTTCACCCGGTCCGTAATCAGTTTCATGATTTGAGGAACCAAGACAGGCCGGGTTTCCAGTTTAGACTGAAGGAAACGTTCCACGTGAAATAAGATTTCCTTCTTGTCCTGGTTGTTCTGGATCCGGGAAGAAACCATTTCTGTTATTTCCCGGACCAGGTTCCTTTCTTGAAGTTTGGCTTCCCTGGTTTGGCTGTAAATCTTTTCTTGGAAATGTTCCCTGTCCTTAAAATGTCGTTCCTGAACCCCTTTTAAGACCGTTTCCGGGACCCGTTCTGTTTGCTTCCCCTCTTTCCAAATTTCCTTTTGGTGTAAATTTTGCCCCGTTAGCGTCTGCCTGACAAAAGAATTCAGGATTTCCGGGGAAACCTTACGGTTGTGGATGGCAGACAACGTGGCAAAGTAATCTTTGTTTTCTCTGGCTGTCACCACTCTTTCCCCGGCCGTTAACCGGGCAGGAACCGTGTCAATCCCTGGTTTATTCCCCCCAAGTGTGACTTCTTCCGTTCCCTTATAAAAGTTGGCCACCGGTGGTTGAAGACTTTGAACAAACTGGAAGGCTGCCGTAATGGCCCCAATGACCGCAATCCCGGCAGCAATGGCCGCAAAGGGGGCGGCAGGGCCGGACGTGCTGGCCGCTTGTGCAATGGCAGAAACCGTGGCCACCAGGGCATTCGATAACACCAAAGCAGAATTGATGGCCTGTTGCTTCCTGGCTGAAGCTTCCCTTTTAAGTTCCAATTGATCCAAACGGTCCTGTTCTTCATTTAAGAATTCAGCGTTCCCCCGTTCTGCAATCCGGGTGGCTTCTTCCACCCGCTTTTTTTGCAGGTTTATAGATTGATCCAGGGACTTTTGTTCTTGGGCATTGAGTTGCTGCCAAAATCCAATAACCGACCCCAACACCTGTTGAACCGATTGGGCATATTTCACCAAATTTTCTGTCCGTTTCTTCAGTGGATCTTCTTTTTGTTGTTCGGTGTTGCTGTCAATGGCTGCAATTTGGTCTTTGATTTCCCTGGCTTGTGCCCGTAATTGTGCAAGCTGTTCCGGGTCGGTGGTCGCATTGATCCGGACGTTGATTTGTTGAAGATCCGCTTCCAGTTCTGCTTTACGAATTTGATCCCTTTCCGCTTTTTGTTGTTTCAAAAGGGCCGTGATGTTTTCCTGAAACTTCTTGTAACTGATTGTCCCGGCTGCCAGGGCATCTTTTTCTTTCACTATCCGGGCCGCAATGTTCACGTCCACTTCCGTCAACTGTTCTTCAAAGAATTCATTGGAATCTTTGACCGTTTTCTGGAAAGTTTTAAAAGCATTGTCGGATAAATCCTGGTTCTTTTTTACTTCGGCCTGGTCTGCCAAGTCCCCGAAAATTAACCGGATCCCAAACTTTTTGCGCTGTGCAATGGCCGGATCCAATCCCTGTTTCACGTCTTCGTCCACCTGTTTGATCAAATTGGCTTCCGCTTTCCTTAGATTGGAAAGGGTGTTTAAATACCCCTGCTCAATTTGCTGTTTCTCCCTTTCATTATCATCCCGGATGTTGGCAATTCGTTTGTTGGCTTCATCAATTCGGGCCCCTTCAATGGCATCATTCAGTTTGTCATTTAGATCCTGGACTTTCCGTCTGAATTCTTCCAGGGCTTGTTCTTGTTGATCTTTAGTAAGACCGGTTAACAAATCTTTGAGAAAGTCATGTTGTTTTTTCGTTAACTGTTCGTGGGATTTAGGGTCCAGAAATTTGTCAAGGTCCAACAGTTGTTTTCCCAATGCAGATTGAAAACTGCCAATAATATTTTCTTCGGAAGGGAATTTTTGTGCATTGAATTGTTTGACGGCATCCTGGATCCTGGTCAATTCCCGAAGAAAGACATTGACCGGGGCATTTTTATCTTGGGCAGATTTGGTCACACTTCCAGGGGTGAATAAATCCTTCAAAGCATTGGTGACATCATCCAAATTCTTTTTGGCTTTTTGCCCTTCAGAAAATGTATTGAACAAACCCTTCAGTTCATCTTCAGTCAGGCCCACCGATTTGGCAAAGCTGTCAATCAATTCTTGGTCTTCCTTCCTTATGGGGTTGGCCACGGCCCCGGCAGTTGCCCCCCGGATCACAATTCTATTTTTATTCGCCCGGTCTTCCAACTGACCAAACAACTTTAAATTCCCTTCCAACAAAGTTTGTGTTTGTCCCAACTGTTGGGCTGCAAGACGAATTTGTAAATCTGCCTTCAGGAAGGGTTCGGCCACTTTTTGAATTTCCACCACGGCAGCATTGGCCAAAGCCACTTGAATCAACTTTTCCTTTTGATCATCCAACAATTTGTTGATGGTGGTAATGTTGTTGATTTGGGTGGTGTCAATTTGGTTTTTTTGGTCGGCTGTTTCATTGAATTCTTTGGCCACACGTAACCGTTCTTTTTCCGGAACGGACAAATCCGTTAATACTTTACGGTATGCTTCCAGTTTAACGACTTGCCCCGCCACACTTTTGGCAGCATTTTCCACCACGTCTTTTTGGGCCTTTTGCTTTTTTTCAAAGGCATCCAAATTCTGAATGGATTCCAATAGTTGTTGACCAAATTTGATTAAGGCCGGAAGGGCTTCCGCAATTAGGGCCCCCACAAAACCACTGACCAACCCAAATGCCGCTTCCGTGACAAAGGTCCTTAATCTTCCCACTGCTTCCCCGGCCAACCGGGTGACGGATGTGAATTTTCCAATTTCTTCCCGTGCTGACCGGTTGTTTCTGACCGTTTCATTGATTTCCTTGTTGTAAAGGGCTGCCCCTTTTTGAAGAACGACCTGTTGAACGTTGGCTTCCTTTAGGGCCGTGGACAGTTCTTTTTCCCTGGCAGTCAGGACGGCAATTTGATCCGACAATTCTTTGACTTTCTTCGGATCTCCCGCTTTGGTGGCTGCATCCAAAGCTTTTTGAGTTTCGGCCAGTTCCTTTTGATTATCATCCAGGGCCTTATTTAACCGGGCTTGTTCTTCCCGGACTTCTTTCATTCCTTGCTTCAATTCTGCAAGCTTCACCACCACTTCATTCACACCATCCATTATTGGCTTGCCGTCAAATTCGGCCCCGAATAAAACATTTTCTGCCATAAAATCTTAGTTTGAAAAAGTGACCAGGTAGGCAATAATTGTAAGACAAAAGAATAAAAAAAACCTGACAACTTGGAAAAGGTCAGGTTTTAATCACAAAGGACGGTTGAGGATATTAAGACCTGACCAAATTAATATTTTGGCTTTGGCCTTGGTTTTGGTTTTTTTACAGATGTGTGCATAACTGGTGATTTATTTTTTATGTTTGGCTTCTTCGTAAGCTTTCTTTTTCTGTTCTTCTTCCTCTATGAACAAGGACATTTCATTGTAAAATTCACCCACCGGATAACTTAACATTAGATCCCGGTTGTGAATGTCACCGCCCGTAATGACACGAATGAATTTTTGCGTCTGCCGTTCCTGTTTGTTGTTAATGTGCATTTGTTGTTGGATGGTCCCTTTCATTGGTCCGGCTTGCTCAAAGCAATTTGGGAAATACTTTTTAAGTCCTTGATATAATCCCGTGTGATAACGTTGTACCAAGTCAAAAAAAAAGGGATAGCGTCCACCATGCCCGCCCAAAGCTTCAGTTTGCGTCCACTTTCTTCTTCGTCAAAGTAATCAATCCTTTCATCCCCGCTTAAAATGTAAACTGTGCAAAGGGCCAGGTGTTGACGAACGGGGTCGGCCGTGTAATTGGCAAGACGTTCTTTTTCCAGGATCAACTGAAACAACTTTTCATATTTTTCCGGATCCGTGGATTTGATCAATGCTTTTTCCTGGTTGCACCAATCCAGAATATCTTTTAAGGAAAGTCCCATTGTAAACATGTCGGAAATGTGCCGGGCCATCGATAAACGCATAATCGGAATCTTAAACAAATCATCAAAACCAAACCACACGGTTCCGTCCTGGTCCTTGTAGATCTCTGAAGTTTTAATTTCTATTCCTGCTTCGTTGCGATAAAGACGTTTGATCTTGCCGTTGGTGGTGGTTTCCTTGGTAAGTTGGTACATTAAAAAATTGTTGTTGGCATGAAGATATAAAAAAACCGGGTTGTCATTGCAAGATGATCCCCGGTTTACATGTTCTATACAAATAGAAGATTTTCAGTCTTCGGAATTTCAAAGATAAAAAAAATCAGGAATCATTTTTTAGGTTGATCCCTGACTTGCGACTTATTACTTTCCCGGTGGTAAAAATATATTTGCTGTGTCTGGTTTTATATTCATGTTATGCACAACCGGTGAATAACTTTTTAAAAATAGCGGATGTAAGCAATGGCCGAATTTACTTTTCTGTTTCTTTCAAACACCCCGTTGCCTTCCCGGTCTTCCCCTTTATAACTTGGGTCGGCTGAAGTATTGCCTTCCACCGTGAACACCTGGCCATCCCGTCTTTCATTTACCAAAAACGTGTGACCATGGCCCCCACCAAAATCCATTATTCCCTGGTCCCCTGGTTGGGGATCCAAGGTTATTTTGTAACCCCTGGCCCTTGCCCTATTCAAACAATCCAGGACGCCCCCGGTCTTGGGGACCGGATTGACAATGTTTAGTTGTTTGGCTGCTTCATTAAAAGACCAGTAAACAAAAGCCATGCACCAGGAATAACCTTCCCTTAATCCCACCGTTTCCAGAAACTTCAATACTTCGGCCCCGTCATTGTGACCCGTTTTTTCCCGGACAAAAAGTTGCGTCCTGGCCACTTCCAAGGCCCGTGACCGAAGCGTAAAACCGGACGGGGGTTCCATCACCTTGGTTTCAAATAACCGTGTCCAGGTCAAAAGACCAACCTGCCCGTCTTGAATTAACTGGTTAGCCTTTTGAAAAGCTTTCACGGTCGTTTCCGTGGTTTCGCCAAACGTGGGACTTTTCGGATCCAGGGGGCCAAACCCTTTTTCATTGAGGGCAAATTTGATGGCCATGACGGAAGAAGAATCCAGGGACGAACGTTGAATGATAGTTCCAGGGTAGGGGATCAATCGTTAAAGTTTAGAATCAGTAAAGAAAAGTTTGTCAAAACATCATCTGCCGGGGTCACATGATCATCACTGAAGGTTTCAATTTTTAGATTATCATCGTCCACCCTACTGACTTTGATCATATTGGTGTCACCCGCCCCGGCATCCGTGAAGGCAATATTGGGAATGATACAAGTGGAACCGGAAAAAGCATGCTTTTTATATCCGTTATAAACCCCCATTTCGGAACGTGTCCAGGCTAAATTCAATTGGGATTCAGCCAAACCGGATTCCGTTGGCACACCTGTTCCGGCCTGGTTGATAATAGCAAACTTTAGGGAAGTGAATGGACCCAACACATTGCGGGCATTAATAAAACGGTCCGTTTGTGGAATTTGGAAACATTTCCATTGCTTTAAAACAAAGGGTTCATCATTGCCTGGCACAATCTGGATGGTTCCCCCGTAAAAACTGGTCAGGTGATAATTCAGGTCAGAACCGTCCAATTGGAATTCACTGGATTCAATGAATTCACTGGTGGCCGTGCCACTAGCACCACCGAAACCCCCATTGGTTCCCCCATACTTCGTTTGCCAGTTTCCATCCCCGGTTGATTTGATGTAAAGTTTCAGTTTTGTGAAATCCACCACAACATCTGTGGAATAATAGGCACTTTTATGGGTGACTTCGATAACGTTAAAGGATGCATCTATTCCCACACCCGTGTCCGTTGTCGTTGTAATGCCTGTGCCGTCAACTATGTGTGCGCTGCCTGGATTTGTTATTGTGAAACCTGTAATTGCTCCCCCACCGTCCACCGTGTCCACGGTGATCACATTCAAACTATCCCCGGCAACTAAATGCAAGGTGTCCCCCGGTGCATAGCCACTCCCACCATTTGCAACTTCAATAGTCACAAGCTTGCCCGCCACCCCGGTCCCGTCATAAACCAATTGACCAAAGGAATTCAGGGACCATCCTTCCCCTAAAGTCCAATTACCACCGGAAAAATCACCATAACTTGGATGGCCTAAATATTTGGCCACCTGGTCAAATGTCACTGCGCTGTCTAATTTGCTTGGTTCCACAAGGCCCTTTAATTCAATTCCGTCTGCATCATTGCCCCCCTGTTCCAAAACTTTTTGTATGGATGGATATTCCAGGGCATCCACGTCCACCACTCTTTTCAATGAAACGGCTGAAACCGTGCCCACAAAGTTTGCGTCCGGGTTGAAATAGATTTTTCCATAACTGGCCGGATCCCCAAAGGGCAAATAGTTAAGATATACATCCACGTCACCGGAAGCAATTGCAACGTTGCCACTATCCCCAATCTGATAAACAAAATTACCCCCACTTTCTTTAGCTAGCGTGAATTTTAAATGATACTTACCACCGGCCACCATTTGACCAGTGTCCGGATATTTCAATTTGATGTTGGTAAAAGCAGGGAAATAAATTTTCAGTCCTGTTCCATCCCCACCCGTGGGTTCAATAATGTCGTCACTTAAATAACTGTAACCTTCACCCACTGTTTCCACACTTAAACCCGTCACACCACCACCACCGTCAACAGTGGTGACCCGCAACTGACCCCCACCTGGACTGCCACCAGGCACGTCCAAAATATCATCCACCGAATAACCACCCCCACCGTCTGAAATTTGTGGTTCCTGAATGCCACCGTTCACCCCCCCTTCAAATCTTGCACTTACACCCCCGCCCGTCACGGTCCATCCGTCACCGGTTTCCCAATCAACACCAAAAGCATTTGGAACCGGAACTTCGTTGGATCCTTCATCCACACTAACAATTCGTTCGTCCCCGTCTTCTTCCACGTCAATCAAATAACCGGCTGTCACGTCACTGATTCCCCCACCACCACCGGTTCCATCCATTTCCACCAGGTCTTTAATCGCATCCCCAAGGTCTTCTTCCGTGGTGATCCCGGAAACACCATTGATGTTTATTTGTGCAATCGGAATTCCAGTTTTGGAAATCTTGGGTGTGGTAAAGCTAACTTTCATGGTTGCTTTATCCAACGTGAACCCATTCATGAAGGTGTCAATTGATTGCCAAACAACAATGCCGGTGCTTAGGGTGATCCGGACAGTGTTGCCGTCTTTGGTTAGTGTTACCATGTTTAAAGTTTAAAAAGTTTTAAGAATCATATTTTACCAGGGCTGCAATGGCATTCCCGACTTCTTGAACGGTTGTCATTCCTGAATGCCCCGCAATGGTCCAGGCACTTAAAGGAATGTTTTGTTCATCCAGACGGTCCGTGTCCATGCTTATGTAATAGGATTTTGTTCTTAGTGTCACCCCGTCAATGGATCCATTGAAATCATTGGTGGGGGTGATTGCAATCAAATTGCTTCCTGGTGCCGTTGCTATGAAATAATACATCACGGCACCCGCCCCGGCATTGATAGTGGCAATATCGTTTCCCCCAATGTTTACAGTCACGGATCCCGTGGTTCCCGTCACTGTTAACCGGACCACATACCTTTCCCCGGCCACCACGGCCCCCGCTTGGAACAAAGGATTGGTTCCGGCCGTGTGGGTGACTTTATCCGTTCCATAAGTCCACCCGGCACCCAATGTCCAACTGGTGGCCCCTCCCGTGAAGTTGGGGTTTAAAAGAAGTTGGGCCCCTTCCGGGCCCCTGGCATTGAGACTAAATGCATTTAAAAACACCTTTACCGACATGTAAAACACTTTGTTCGTGTTGGTGGTTATGGCCACCGTGTTGCCGTATTTAGTCAGAATTATTGACATGTTTATTGGGTTTTTTTGCCACGGGTGTCAAACGGCCCTGGTTGGTATTTCTGTCCGTGGGACAATAAGGACAATATTTGATCTTTAGGGAAATGATCATTGTCCTCTCACACGTGGCGCAATACTTCAGAACTTGTTTGTCAGCCATGATATTTGAAATAAACAACCACGGCAGACATCACCAGGACGGCCACCATGATTTTAATTAACAATAACTGTTTGTATTTCTGTTCGTCCGTCATTTAAAAGGATCGTTTACGTGGTTCTTCATTCGGCCTATTGGTTGGAAATTGCCCCATTCCATATTGCCTAACCAGGACCACACAAAGGTCACTTGCTGACTGCCCCTGACTATTGTAAACCGTTTTTTTGAACATGTAGAAACCAGGTTGTAACATGCTGACTTTGGTAAAGGACGCGTGTGGATCACTGAAGACGGCATTCCCCCCATAAAGCTTTGACCACCTAACCAATCCATCAACAGGAACGTCCCGGCCACCAATGGCCACCCCATTGGGCAAGGTCACACTTTGATCCGGTCCGGCATTGGCCTTTGGTGCCACGTTCACTTTAAAGGTCACCTGCATGGTGTCGTTAGCAATTCCCCCGGCATTATCCGTGACCCGGAACACAAACTTGTAAACCCCGCCCAACCACTGAAGGCCCCCGGCAGGGACCACGGTGGTGGTGTGAATCACGGATTTCACGGCTGTGGTGTAGGTCACAATAGGGGTCCCAAAGACGGTTGCTGAAGGATTGGTGGAAAGGGCCAACCATTCCGATTTGGAAACCGTGCCGTCACTGTCGGAACCATTACCCACCAGGGTGACGACCTGAATTTGACCATGTGAAACTAAGATTGCAAGGGTGACAAGTAAGAGGGCAAGGAACTTCTTCATGATAGTATCTGTTTGAATTGTGGAAAATAACGATCCAGGGTTTTAAGAAGGGTGGCTTTCCTTTTGTACGTTTCACCGGTTGCAATCACACGGCCATTGCGGCCCTTCAGAACAAAAAAGAACTGTTTGTTCACCGCTTTTTTAATTGTTGCAGTCATGGTTAGTCAGGTTTAGGTTTATTAAAATTCTTCGCCAAATTATAATTTTCCACCAACAAATTGTCGGAAATAATTCCACATGAAATAACGTAAATCATCCAACAGGTGGGTTTTCCTGGCATCTTTACTCTTATCAATTTCTCCTTTCTCGTTCACTTTCACCGTCCTTAAATCATCAATCAAAAACGGACATGCTGAAGAAATCCAGAAGTTTCCATGTTTGTGAAACAGGCTATTCATTAGGATCCTGGTGTTCCTCACTGAAGGATTGGACCGGGGGAATTGCACCTGCCTGGATGATAACTGCAATTCTTCTTTGATGATCTTCACATAAGACCGGTTGCCCTTGGTGATTGCTGTCCTTGCCCTTCCACTGGCATCCCCCGTGGCCACAAGGAAGAAGTCCCCCCAATCTTCCAGGACTTGTTTCGCTAAAGCAAAAATGTCGCTGTTCCGTAAACGATATTCAGCAATCACTTTGCCCCAATCCATTTTATAGCGTTGGGCAATTAAACAGGTGATGGGATCCACGTTGAAGTCAAAGATGGCATAGAGGGGCAAGGACTTCAGTGGTTGCATAAACCTGGCCCCTTCTTCGGTTTCCACATCCACCACATGTTTTTCCTTGGTAAAGGAATAGGCAAAAAGCTTCACGTCTTGCAAGAACCGCCAAATTCCCTCAATCATCTGTGCCCTGCTTATGGGATCCAGGTTTTCCCAATTGGCCCACTGTTCGGCAGTGACATAAGGATTATCTTTTGGCAAAGCTTCCGTGAAATCCATCATTTCCGGCAGTTTCCCAAGAACGTAAGGATCATAAATCTTGTCTTTTACCCATGTGTCCGTGGGATTAAATGTCCCAAGGATCAACGGGGGTGGCATCTTGGTCAAATACCAGGACCCCACACGTTCCACCGACCTGGTAAGCAGTTTTTCGGACAATCCTTCCATCTGTTCCAATAGGATCCCGTTCGTTTCCAATCCTAACATCCACTTTAATTCCGGGTCCTTCATTAAGTTTTCCGTCTTAAAGAAGATCTTGGATCCATTGCGGAAGTGGATGTGGTAATTGCTGCTTTTTCGTTTCCACACAAATTCACTGCAATCTTCGCGGCCAATTAACTTTTCCATGGATGGAATGGTGGTGTCTTCCAGTTCCGGGAAATCGGAACGGAAAATGTGCCACCTGCTTTTTGGGAATAACTTGGCCAGGCAATAAAGAATGAAAAGACAAATGAAAGTCTTCCCCCCACGAATGGCCCCACCGAAAAAGAACTGCCGGATCTTGTTAATTCCACGGACCGCCCCCATGACTTTTTCATAAAAGATAACCTGCTTTTCATTCACTTCACCGGTGTCCGGATGTTTGAAGGCAAACACCACAAGTTCTGTTTCTTTAACCATTAGATAAAAAAGGGAAGTATTAAAAGAATAATGATCAAAAGTATGATCACCAACAGTTCAACAGTAAGTTCTTTTTTCAAGGGTGGCTCTTATGGCAACGGAACCCGTTCACCATTAGCCAAAATAATAAATCGCTTTACATTCTGCAAGTCCCCACCATCGTCCGGCACCTGGCCAAAGGCCCCGAACAATTTGGATGGTGCATAGTTGCCAAACCGTTTGTATAATGCATCAACCGAAGTTTGTTTTTCCCGGATGTTCGGTTTCCGCTTTGTCGGAAGCAGACCTGGTTTCCGGATCCGCTTCACCACCCTGGTCCCGGTGGCGTCCAGGATTTCTTCCACCGTGTAAACGGGAATGAATTCTTCCACATCAACAAGGCCCTGAATCACTGAAGAATGAAAACTGTCCAGGTGATCCACCGTCAACACCCCTTCCAGGAATTCTTTTGCGTAAATCTTTTGCTGCTTTTCCATTTCCAGTTTAAGGGCCAGGGCATGTTCTTCTTTAGCTTTTATCAACATGTCTTTAACGGCTGGCCGTCCTAATATCTTGGAAGCTGTGAAGGTTGCAGAACGTTTGGCGCAATTGGGTTTGGCAATGTGTTGAAGATAGGCTTCTGTTTGATCCATTCCGGAAGCAATGGCATTAACAAACCGTAAAAGCTTTTCAGGGGACTGGCCGTTTGTCAATTGTTTGGTTGTTGTTTTTGTTCGCCCGCTAAAATAATAAACTTAGTTTCATTATGCAACGTCAATTGCTTGCAGACGTGAATTCAACCTTTCAATTTCCTGTTCTTGGTCTTTTATGATTTGCCCCAACCGTGCAATTTCTGACATTGGTCCAGGATCCGGAATGTTCAACGTTCCGTTCCACTGCCCCTTCAGTTTTTCAATTTTTTCATCCCTTGCCTTTATCACAATTTTCAATTCTTCAACGTCCCTTTGATATTTTTCAATCAAATCCCGTTGGTTTTTTATCTGTGCCGCTTTTTCCTGGACTTCCCTTTTATACTCCTTCACTTCCCCTTCTTTGATTTCATAACATTCCTGAATATAGGCACACGTCTTCCTTAATGCCACACCTTCCACCCCGCCCCACTCTTTTTGAAACCGGGCCCGTAAATCTTTGTTTTCCTGCTCCAATTTTGCAATGTACTGGCCTTTATTCGTGCTGACATTTTTAAAACTTTCAACCAATCTATTTAACCGTTTAATTTCATTAGCCTGTTCCTTGGTTAGTTTAGATAATTCGCCAAAATCTTCATTGGTCCGTTGCAATGACCATTCACATGCAGCCAACTTTTGTTTCAGTTCTTTCTTTTTCATAATTGATTGTCTTTTTTGTCCTCTAAACCCTCTCTCAATCCCTGTGAGGGGAATTGAGACAAAATTGATAATGCTTCCTTTGCCTTTTGCTCCACAATATGCACATCAAAACTGTTCGCAAGAATATACTGCAAACAATCGTTCAACGTTTCCTCTTTACTCTTTATCATAGTCTTTATCATAGTTGATTGTCTTTTTTGTATTGTTGCCAAATATCTTCCTCTTTAATACCAAAAGCTTTTTCCCGCACCTCTTTTTCCAGCAATCCTTTCAACCTTTCAATTTCTATATCTTTTTCAAACTTTGCAAACTGAATGGCCGAATTATAATCTTTCTGTAATTCCTGCATTTTCTTCCCCCTCTCAATAGCCAGGTCCTTCAAACTTTCTTTTGACAATTCATCAATCCCCCTGTCAATGTCTCCAAATGGTTTATCGTTTTCGCTGTTCATTTTCCAATAGTTTTGATTTTAAAAAATTTGATTGGTCAATTCTTTTGGCCAGGTCCCAAAGGGCATGATGCACGTTCAACCCAATCCCATTTATATCCAGTCCCCCAAGTGTTACACTTGCTGAAAAACACCCCTGGTCCTTCAAATACGTCACCCGTGCCCTTCCTTGCACAAACCCCCCTATCTTTTCAAAAGGAATGAAGACTGGTTTCATTTAAAAAAGTTTGGATTCATTGCCCCCACCATGGCAGCCAGGGCAAGACCGACAAACACCCCGACCAAAAAACAAATCATGGCCACAAATACAAGTCTGTTTTCTTTCATGGTTGTCATTTTAAAAGTCCTGTAATTAGTGGGTAAAAGATCCAGGCCAATGTCAGGGCCCCAACTGTAATTTCAACATCCGTGGGATGCCAAATAAAATTGATCAATAGTCCAAAGACAATGATCAACAACAAACGAATCAATGTTGCCTTCATAATTGTTATTTTTTTGACTGTGCCACCACAATCAACCACGTTATAACTGCTGTGGCACAACCGGTTAAAAATCCCATTAAAAATACCATCATTATTGTTGTTTTAATAGGTTAAACGTTTAAAACACAACTCAAAATTTTCGTCCGCTTTCTGTGGATCATAAACCAAGTTTTCATCCGTCCACTTTTGCACGTGAAACCCCTGGTAAATTTCACATTCACTTTGCACAATCGGAATGGCCCCCACTATGATGGCCTCAAAAAACCTGTAAGACCAGGGCCAACCCCCATTCGGACACAACACAAATTGGGCCCCACCCATGGCCTGAAAATATTCCTTTTCCCAAAACCTTTTAATTGACTTCCGACCCGTGTCCACCCGTTGAATTTCTGCCCTTCCTTCCCATGTCCTTAATGCTTCCACCCGGAACGTTGGCACAAATCCCCGGAAGAACACCCCCCGTCTGTCTTCCTTCCAAAATTCTTTGGTGATCATGCACTTTGGAAATAACAGGGGCCAGGTCTTGGATCCAAAGGTGACTAGGGGAAGACGGTGATCAATGTCCCCGTTTATTTTTTTACCCTGCTCAAAGGTGGCCCGGACAACCGTGGGAAAACAGGTCTTCAGATAATCATAAATCTTTTTTTCACCGGGTTTGATGGTGACAAAATATCCGTGTTCCATTAAGGCCAGTTTGGCCCGGACGGTTTGAATTAACGTTGGAAGCGGAAAGGTTGGTGTTATTATCATAATCCTTTATCATAAGTTCCACGCGTGGTTCCCCAAAAATGCCGGGCAAAAACTTTATCCGGGCCCTGGTATTTCCACCCGTTAAAATGATCGGAAATAAAATAATGCATTGGCCAAATTTTGATTGGTGGTTTGTAGTTAAAGACCATGTATTGCATGAACCGGTTTCCCGTTGCATTCACGGGATTTCCCAACAATTGTTTCTTCCGCTTTAACGTTTGAATCAAATTCATGGTGAAGATGTGGCCAGGTTGGGCAGCATAAAGGGGCGTCATAGATCCTTTGTCCCGGAACCGCTTTCTTTTCTTGCCTTCATAGTCCCCCGTATTAATCGCATAAAGCGGATAATTATCTTGAAATAATTCATCAATGGGATTTAAACAAATACTGTCTGCCGCAATCACCACCCCGCCCCAATCATATAAAATTTCATATCTCATTAAGTCAGCCACCCCGTTGAACTTGCCCTGGTTATAATAAGTTTTCATGTGCCTGAAGTTGATCCACGGATGTTGCTGAAGGTCTTCATTGGTCCAAAGTCTATATTCCCACCCTGGATGTTTTTCCTTCCAGGTGGACATCCAGGCCAGGGGGGGCGGAAGGGGGCCCACCCAAATTTGATGCATAAGCTTTGGAATCATTTATAAATTTTAAGGTTTGACAACTGCCGACCCACTTCCAACCCCTTTTCAAATTCCTGCCAATTGGCTGAATGCTTTGTAAAGGGATTTACACCCCTAATTTCACTGTCCTTCCACGGTGACTGCATGGCAGCGCAAATTCCTTGATCCTTCGCCCGTAAGCTTGCAAATTCATCCAGGGTCAAAAGAAAGGACGGCAACCGCAATTGCAAGAACTTCCGAAGCTTTTCCGTGGCAAATTCCCGGACCAGGGCATGTTCCTGGCCCTTCCGCTTGCCCGCTTCCCATTGGTCCCAATCTTCGGGGACTTTAGGCATGTTAGTTTGGTTGATCCCATTCAACCCGGCATCATGTCCGTCCTGCCAGGCACGGGAAATAAGTTTTGTCATGGATGTTTAAGTTTCTCTTTTGCTGAAATGTAGCAAATGACAATTGGAATGGCATACATGGCAGCCAGGCCAAAAAGTTCAAACGTTTGACCAATGATCCCTAAAACAATCATCAGTTCGGCCATGGTGAAAAAGATGATTGCCATAATAACTTCCCTGTTAATAGATTGTTTCATAACCATTTTTTTAAGTGTTTGCCAAAGAATAATACTACCCCCGCCCCTGAAAGTTTATTCATAGCCATGGATTTTTAAGCTTCTTACGGGTTCATCTTCATCCTTGGGTTCATTGGCCATTCTTTCCAGGGCCGTGGTCACAATCATTTCCATCTTCCGGGCTTCGGCCAGGGCATCCGCCCGAAAAAAGAATTCCGGGGACATGTAAGTTAGTTCTTCCGCTTCGCCCCGGACAACGTGGACCTCTCGCATGACATGTTCAATCCGGTGAAGGTTGGGTTTGGGATTGGGTTCCAGACGGTGACCGAAGTGGACGGTCACCTTGCCGGTGAAGGTTCCATTGCGGCCTGTTCGTGTAATCTTTTTTACCAATGGTCGTTGTGGTGGTGTTTGGGTAGGCATCATAACGGTTTATTTTGATTGTGAAAGAAACTGTTTACAAATCAACACCAGGGCTGCCGTGTTGGTCTTATTTCCTTTCAGTTTGCCTTTAGCCAATTTCAATGCTTTGTTGATGGTTGCATGTTGGGCCCCCGTCATGCGAAAACTCATTTCCGTTTCTCCCGCTTGCTCCTTGGTCACCCTGGTTTCGTCCAATTCATTGGCAACAATTGTTCCCCAAAACTTAGTTTCCGGGTGTTCAATCGTTATGGCTTCCACCACATCCGGGTTCAACACAATGTTCTTCAAAGCTGTTATGTTGTCGGCCAACGCTAAATTGTAAAATTCTTTCGTCCCACTTTTTATGTCCGTCCTTCTTACGACAATCAGTTTGGTGCCATCGGAATCCACAATTTCCACATTCTCCATTCCTATTGCGGCCCCTGCTTCCGTCACCCCGTTCCCTGCTATTAAAACATTGTCGTTGGAAACAACCACACTTTTGCCGTAACCATTTTGACGAATGGAATTTTCCAACAGTCCCATTCCATATTCGGAATGTTGGTTGGTGTTCCGGGGATCCGGTTTCAGTTGTTGGATGGTGGATCTCATAAGCTTAAAATTTTAGAGGCCGTAACCCGGACCACCCCCGTTTCCACATTCACATCCAGGGTGGCAATCTTGGTGCTGCCGTGGAATTCCATTTGTTTGTAACAAGCTAAAGTTTTTAACATGGTGTCCCGGTCTTCCGTGGATTCAAATTGCCAAATGATGTGATCCGCAAGGGCCATGATCGGTAAGTTCGTGGCAATCGGTACACCTGGTGGAAAGTTGTGGGCTGAATTACCACCGGGGACGGTGATCTTCACGGAATAGGGTTTTCTGACAACTGGCTTTTTTTTCTTTACTGGTTTTTTAGTCATGTGTTTTGGTTTTGAAATTGTTTTAATTCAGAAATCGTTTTTTCTTGCAAAAGTTCCATCTTGCATTCATTCAACACGGCCATCCGGATCCGGTCCGGGAACACCATCATGAAACCAATCCGGCAGCATAACGGATTGGGATCGTCACACCCGTCACCATTCTTGCAACACCCATAAACACCCAACCAGTCTGCAATTTGGTTGGCAAGATCATCCACGGTTTCAATTTCCATTGTCTTTATTGTTTTACGTCTGTATTGATTCCACGTTTGTCCATCTCTGTGCCCACGTTCACAAAGTCAGCAAACAAAATATTGAACTGTTCGTGGGAAAGTTGCAGTTGTAAACGCAACCGGAAGGCTTGCACAATTTGAACCCACTGACTTTGCAGGTCTTCATTCGTCAACCCTTCCACTTGTTGTTTTGTCATAAGGCAGCAATTTTGATTGAATCCAACGGAATCCAGTTGCCCTCAATACACCAGGCCGGAAGCTTGTCAAAGACTTCATTGAAGGTTTCCTTTTTGTTTTCAAACCGGACTTTGTAAAAGGGACCGGTCTTCCGGATCCACATGACCCGGACGGTTCGTTTGCCCCACTTGTGGCGTTTCTCCCACCGTTGGTTGGCCCGCCCGGAAGTTATTTCACTGGCAGGGGGACAGGAACAGGATGTTAACAGGGTTAGGATAATTAAAAAGTAAATGGTCGGTTTCATAAAACATATTTTTAAGGTTAATCATTGAACTTTTTTATGCATCCACTTTGGAACTTTGAACGTTCCATTGAAATATTTTTTTTCGGCCTTCTTCAAATCTTTTTCCGTCAACTTTTCCACTTCCTGTTGCCCTGGATGTTTTTCATCTTCCATCCATGACGTGGCCCTTCTATGCATGACCGTGCATTTTTTATTCACAAAGATTTGAGCATAAACCACCACCCGGACCCCGAACATGGCCTTCATGGCTTGCCAGGGATTCAGTTTTGCAAAAGCTTGCAAGGGAATGACCGCTTCAAAATTTACCATCTTGCCGTCAATTTCTTTTGTTGCCATAAGTCAGGTTTTTATAAAGAATTTGGGTTGCCACGTCCTTGGTGTCTTTAGGAAAGTCCCCCTTCGGTCCAATCATCCATTCCAAGTAATTGGGTTGCGTCTTTGCTTTTTTATCCTTGTGTTGTCCAAATGTAAACACAATGTCCCCGTCCTGGTCCTTGGCAAATTTCCCTGCCATATCAACAATTTCTTTCCCCCAATTACTGAACAGGGCCAGGTCCTTCAAGTTCCGGGGAAGATCTTCATATTTGGCAAGCTGTGACAAAAACACGTCCCTGGTTGCTTCCACGTCACCCCCTGCCGTGTGGCTGCTTGCATGATCCCGGTCACAATAAAATTGCACGGCTGCCGACAATGTTCGTTCTTCTTTGATTTTAAAGATCCCACAAACGTCCACCAGGTTAATGATTTTCCAGTTCCAATGAATTCCGGCCCGTTGTAAACTATAAAATAAAAACGGCACGTCAAACCGGTTGGAATTATAACCCACCATGTCCGCCCCTTCAATGAAGGCCAGGATCCCTTTTGCATAAGCTTCAAACCTTGGAAGATCTTTCACGTCTGCATCGGTGATCCCATGAATGTCGGTTGCTTCTTTAGGGATAGGAATGCCGGGGTTGATCCGGACGGTCTTCAAAGATTCGTTGCCTGTTTGCTCAATTTTTAGCAACGACAATTCAATGATCCGGTCCCGTTCAACGTCTGTCCCGGTTGTTTCCATATCCAGAAAACAAAGGGGTCTTTCCAGTTGGATGGTCAAACTGTTAGGATTGGAACGTGTTGGTGTTTCATTGGAAACTTTCATGAATTATATTTTTAGGAATTTCCAGTTCATCAAAAATAAAAGGAAGGCAAAGTTGGTTCGGATCTTCGGGTTCAATCACCGGTGGTTCATTCAGTCCGTCACCATCATCCCTGCCCCAATCCCATTTTTTAAAGGCCGTGCAAGTGGGTTGGTCATTGACATCATAAGTCCATTCTTCGGGATATTCTTTGTCTGTCACTTCATACAACATCGAACGGTCTAAAATATCACATTTCAAATCATCATCATTGTTGGTGTGCATAAACTTTTCATGAATGCACCTGCAACAAAAGTGTTCAATAAAACACATTCCTTCTGTGCCGTTAGATGGTCGGTATTTCTTCATTTATTTTTTTACGGTTTTCCAGATAAATCTTTTTGAACGCATGATTTTTTCTTAGTGCAATGACCGCCCGTTTATTCAATACCCACATGGATGAATTTTTATACTCCTTTTTTACCAGGTAGTTTTTTATCCGAAAAATTGTGTTGTATTCCAAACGAATCACCGAACATTTATTTTGATCCCGGACCGTGTATCTTCCCCGCCCCATGGTGACAATGGATCCACCCTGGCTTAAATAACGGATAATTGCTTTTTGTAAATCGGTTGCCATTAACGAAAGTTTAATTGAAAAATATATTCATCCCGTTCCAGGTCATATTCGTGACCAATACACTTTACTTCCCGGATCCACTTCAACCACCGATTCAATTCCCCATTCAATGTTTCGCCTTTCAATTTGTTAAATGACATTTCTTTTCTCAATTGGTGACCACTGACCCGGATCGGTTCAAAAGATTCCAAAACATGTTCAAATATTGTTTGTACCAAATTCATGGTTGATAAATTTTTTCTTTCCATGAAATTATTTGTCCTTTCACGTCCACCGTGAACCACTTCCAAAAATCTTCCACCGTGTCAAACCCGTCATTCAATGCCAACTGCTTCACCTGTTCGTCTTGCAAATGTTGATAGTCGAAAAAATAACTGTTGTCCACCCCCTTAGTGGCAACCCGGATTTGATGGCAATCGGTGTAAATGATAATCCCCTGGACTGTCTTCACCGTGCCATGAAAAAAGCAGTTATAGTTTTTCGTCCGGACCCCGTGGGCAAAATGAATAAACATGCCCGGTTTCCATCTCCACCCCTTCCGGATGGTGTGGATCTTCCGGGGTTCATCCACAAAGGGGGTGGGCCGGACGGCTGCAATGATCTTGTCCTGAAACTTAGTTTCCACACCCCACGGGAATTTGGTTTTGAATGACAAGATCATGATTTGTCAAATTTGGGTGCATAAAAATCATCAATCTTCAGGGCCGCTTTCATAAAGATGATGTTTGTAAACACGGCAGTTTCTTCCGGTGTCAACCACACCTTCACGAATATCCCCGGAACTTCCGTTTCCACTGTTGCGGCAATCCAGGAAGAAGTTGTTTCCGGTTGACATTTTCCAATAATACGTTCCGTTTTTGTTTCGTGTTCCAGGCTAATTAATTTAAAATTGTTACTCATGGTTTTGATTTTTTTTGCCAAATGGTCATGGGTGAATTGTGGGCCTTCCGATTCTTACAAACCCGGTATCCATTCTTTTTAATTAGGCCCGCCCTGGCTGCCCGGATCATCACCCCGCCCCATGCCCTGTTATCCGGGGGCAACTGCAATCCTTGTTCGTGTGCAAAATTTCGTACGTCTTCGCCAAGAAATTCTTCACCGTTAATGTCTTGAATAAACCGTTGTAAATAAAAAAATGCCCTGTCTTTATTCCAGGGGGTTTCCGTGTATTTCATTTTAAAATTTTTTCCCAAACACGACAAAGACCGGCATGGCTTCTTTGTGTCTTGCCCTTTGTCACTTGATCGGTTGCGTAAATCATTTTTTTTCTTGCTGCCTTTCCTGGAAGGTGTCCAAATGCCTGAAGGGACGGGGGTGTTTCAAGTCCGTTTTCCAGGGCCCAAGTATTGAATTCTTCCATTAAGAAACGGTGACCAACTGGAAATTGCGCAAGCCACTGACCAAACAATTCAAAACAATGATCCTTCCAACCGTCAATTTCGTTTTCTGCATGATTGACGGCTTGTTGCATTCCTTGTTGCTTCAATTGTTCGGCTGTTGGTTCAACCTTCTTTTCATCCTGTTTGAACATGCAGTGGTCAAGTTCTTGGCAAATGTTACTATTTATGCAATGGCCGGTGTTAGAAAAACATTTTTCTTCCGGTTCACCAAAGTCAAAACCAAATTGATTAGGGGGTGTGTGTTTCATTGTAAAACTTTAAGGTTTATTGAAGGTAAACTATATTTTATAAATACATAATAAATCTTTCTAAATTTTAACAACAAACATTTTCGTTTTCGCCAATTCTTTCACTTTCTTTTTGTAGTCTTCCGTCAACACGTCCACTTCAAATTGCGTCCACTTCACTGGCTGCCGTTGCAAAGCTTCCAACAGGTCCCACGTTTGGGGTCCATATTTTTTATTCACCGCTTCCTTATATTTTGCCTGTTGCCCTGCTTCCGGTCCGTTGCAAAGTTTACATTGTAGGTGATTATTTTTTTCATTGTACTTGGTTGACATGTGTTGCCTTCCTATTCCATGACCACATTGACCACCCTTATTCCAAACCACAAATTTTTTACACGTTATGCATTGACCAAATCCATTTGCATCCGTGTCACGAAGACGAATGAAAATGCTGAAGACTTTCCACAATTTGGAATCATCCATTCTTTAAAATTAGATCCATTAAATAAATTGCTTTGGCTTGCCTCAATACTTGCTCCTTCGTTCCCCTGGTTGTTTCCAAATGCTTTTTCTTTTCTTCCGGATCCAGTCTTTCAAACGGAATAATTTCGTCTTGCGTCACCAATTGGCTGTAAAGTCCCTCTATTGGTGAAATGATGGAAGGCATGGCCAGGATCTTTTCTTTGATGTTCGGAAGCTTTGCGTAATAAATCACCAGTTCATAAAGGCCCTGCTTATAAATATCATCGGAAAATTTCATGGTTGTTAATCATTCGTGTAAAGATAAATTTTACGGCCATTGCTTTACCCTTCATGATGTCCCCTTTGCAAAGTTGTTTTGCATCCTGTTTTTCTTTGTCTGTCATTTTCATCATTCGTCTTTCTTTAAGGAAATCGTACACAAAGGAAAATTGACTGTCTGTAATTTTTGCATAATTCACTTTGTAATCATTCAGGCAGTCATTCAGATAAGCAATGTCCCGGCTGACCGTGGGTGCATTGGGTTCCCGTGCTAAAAATCGATTTAACATTGTTTGGTCTTCTTGCAAACGTAAGTTTTGCCAGTTGGCATTGAAGGCAGCCCGCCAATCTTTCATAGCTGCTTTGCCTGACACCTTCCAACCATTAGATTGGTAATGATTCCAAAACTTTTCTGCATACCAGTCACAAAATTTTTGCGGCCACCCCTTCTTCTCTTTCATGTATAGAGACACTTCGGATTGCATTGGGATCTTGAATGTTTCTTTCATAGTCAGATAGTTCATTTTTTTTGGTTTTTAAATTAAAAAATTCTTACAAACTTTTTTATTAGAAAAAGCAAGCGGGAACCCCCCGCCCCCCTGCGTGTTTTCAGTGGATCACCGTTGAAGTTCCCTGCCACACTTTGAATCAGTTCTTGCAGGGGTTTTTTAGAAAACTTGCACACCCAAAAGTGAAGTTTGGCCGCCTCACCGGTGAAAAATCAAAAACCTTTGGCATCCGGGGGGCAGCCCCTTCAACCAAAGGTTTTTAAAGAAATTACTTTGTAAAGATATTGATTCCGGCTGCCCCAAAATCAATTTATCCGACCACAACAATAAATCTTTTTTATGTGGAAAACGTGTGCATTTTAAAAAACTTTTTCACACCTGTTGTTCAAATCCAGTTTTTGGAATGTACCAACCAGGCATGATTTCGCCCCGTTCATCGTCTTCCAGGTTAGCAATATAATCCGGGTCATGCTTCACCCCCACCCGGAAAGTCCTTCCCTTTGTCCCCTGCTTCCAGGTCACCTTTCCTTCCGGCAGTAAAAGGGTGGCTGCATCCTTCATGATAAACTTTAACCGGTTGCTTCGTTTCAATTGCAGGGTTTCAATCTTTTTCATCATTTCCAAAAAATAAACATAGTCTTTGGCCAGGAAAAGTTCTTCGGTCCCACCCTTCATTTCAATTCCCTTATCATCATAAGTTTTGTTCAGGTAATCCCGGTAAGACACGGATCCATCCGGTTCGGGGGAATATTGGTCCACGGCTGCCAACAGGGTTTGTTCTTCGTGGTCGTGTTCGGTGTATTTGGAAAGAAGATAAAATTCAATCCCTGCCTTCACCCGTCCGTAAAATTCAAAAGTCTGTTCCCGGATCCGGTCCTGGATGTTGGGTGCCTTGTCAAAGGGATAAACTTCCAAAAACCTGCCATCCTTCAGAATGGTCATTTCACCAAAGTCCAGTTCCAGGACAAGAATTTGATCTTGAAGTTGGATCACATACATGGGGGGAATGCCATTTTCCCACGTGTTGGCATAGAACCCACCAATGGTTTTGCACTCATTCGTGCCTTCCTTGGATGTAGGTGTTTTGTTAATGATCCGGTCAACAGACGTAAACAACCAGGGCATTGTCTTGTTAATCGCATAAGCATTCATTTTGCGACATTTCCGGATGATCTTTTGTTGATTGTAGTTTTCCACCACACTTTCCGGGGTGCCTTCCCAATACTGCCACAATTCTGCAATCTTGTCTTCCAACTGCTTGCCCATAAACATGGGAATGTTGTCTTCCCGGTAAGTGGGTTTGATGCCCACTTTTTCAAAATAAAGTTCAATGATCGATTGATAAGGATTCAGTCCCAAGACAGTGGCCGCTTCCGAAGATCCCACACAAGGAAAATGAAATAGTTTCCAGGATGGTTCACTGAAAAAGATCTTCAATTCTTCACACGTCTTTTGATTGCGTTCATCCGGCAGGTGAATGAATTGTTCAATGAATTTTCGGACGTGGGTCATGGGTTCACGGAAGTCCAACCACTGTTCACGGGTCATGTCCCTGGTGGGAACCAGGATCAAATTTTTGGTGTTCATTCAGTAAAATTTTAAGGTTTCAAAAATTAATTACCAAACAACTTTGAAAAATTCTTCATTGTTTGGTAAAGATCGGAACTGACTTCCATTGTTTTTTCCGGAAGAAACTTGTTTTCAATGACGGTGATCCCGGTCGGAACTTGTGGCATTGTTGATTCACAAATTTTCCATGATTCCGTGCATCCAGTTAAAGAACAAGGTTTGCCAGTTTGTGGGCAATAAATGATCATTTGCTTTCAGTTTTGGGTTCCTCTTTTTTCTTCTTCGCCCCTTCCATCAAATCCAGTGTTTTGCCATTGGTCCGGTCAGCTTTTTCTTTGTTGTCCGGTTCGGGAAATAAATCATCCAGGGAAGTTACTTCCTGGTTCACAAAGGCCGCTTTCATGGCTGACAATTCAGCCAGCTTGTCCAGGTCCACATCTTTGATTCCTTCCACTTGCAATTGGGCAAATATTCTTTTTTCTGTCACCCCCCGGTCTGTGAAAAACTTCACGGCTGCCGTTCGTCTTGCTTCCAAAGTCTTTGCATCCCCTTTGGCCACTTCTTTGATCTTTTCATAAGCTTCATTGATAATGGCTGCCGGGATCACTTTGAAGACGGCATTGCGGAAGGCAATGGCGCAAGCTGCATTCCCGGTCACCGTCTGCATGTCTTCCGAATAAGTCCGGCCCTGTTTGTCAGTGATCTTTCTTTTATACTCAATGGCAATGAATGAATTTTTTTCCAGGTCATGACAGAACCCTTGGGCTGTCACATGTTTGCCATCATTGCCAATGATCCGGGCCCCCGAACGGATATTGCCGTAACAAGAAACAATAATTTCAGCAAGACGAACGGACGGGCCGGTGATAAGCTTAGTTTCCCACCGTTGGGTTTGTTCGTTCTTTTGTTTCCGTGGCAGTCCATAAGTGCAAGATTCCGCAATGGATTGCGTTAAACAACCCACTTTTTCCACGTCATTAATAAACTTGGTCAGTGAACGGGGATAGGTTTTGGCCGTGGCAATTTGAATGTCAATGTCCGCTTTGACGATTGTGGACAAGGCATCCAAATTCGGAACGATTTCAGGTGTTAAAACCTGTTCTTGGTTTTGATCTTCCATAATTGTTGTTTTTGTGTAAATATAAAATATATTTTATCATGCCGCTTCACCATTGAAAACCACCTTGGTTTCAAATCCAAGGGCCAGGGCAATAGCTGTCAACGTGGCCAAACTAAGATTGGTCAGGTCCCCTTTTTCCAGTTTGGAAATCGTTAGGTAAGTGATCCCGGATTTTTCGGCAACATCCTGAAGGGTCATTTTCAAGTCTGCCCTTCGGTTCCGGAAGACCCGACCAATGGTTTGAATTAGGACCACTTCCGGGGTTTGTTGCTTTAATTTTTTTGTCTTGGGCATTTTAATTTATTTACCAGTGAAGAATTTTAAAATCTGTTTGTAAGACAGTTTATTGTCGGCAAGATCCTGAACAAAAGAATAAAAATCATCCATGCCCGGCAAAAGAATGTCTTTATTGTCCCCCTCTTTTTCCACCCTGGCTTCGTACCACTTCCGGAACTGCTTAAACTCTTTTACAGAATTTTCCTTTTTAACCCCATTTTTAGCCGTCACCTTGGCCTGTTTGGTTTTCTTACTCTTTCCCTTCTTTTTGTTTTTGGCGTCCGCTTTGGCCTGTTCCGTGACTTCCTGAATGAAATTTTCAATGTTTGCGTTCTTGGTCTTTAGGTAGGACATCAAATACGTGGCTGAAACCACCCCTTGCCGGATCAACTTCTTGGCTTCATCCGGGATCCCCCACAACCTTTGAAGATTCTTCACATACACCTCCGACACCCCACCCAAAGAAGCTGCCACATCCCTGGTGGTCACTTTTTCGGAAAGTAACTTGGACACGGTGGAAGCTTTTTCCAGGGGTGTAAGATCTTTGCCTGAATTGGTAAGCAGGGTGTCCAGTAACATGTCCTTTTTGGTTGTCCCGGGACTGTAAACCTGCATTGGATAAATGATATTCTTCTTGTACTTTTTAAAAATCATTTCACCTGCCCGGTGTCTTCGGTGGCCAACAATGACCACATACTTTTCCCCGTCTTTGTAACCCTTCAACGGAACTTTTGGCCCCACCTGGTAAATGGATTCAGCAAGTTCATTCATTTCATCCGTGGTGCCATAGTCCTGCCGATCATTGAAATCTTCCAGGACCATTAGTTTGGAAAACGGGACATGGAAAAGACCAAGTTTTTTCACGTGGTCGTCTGTTGCAAATTGAATTGTGGTTTGTGTGTTCATAATTGTTGTTTTTTAAGTTGTTCTTTTTTTTCTTTTGAAATAATTAAATCTGAAACATATTGTTCGTAAAGTTTGGCAGCATGAAGAAAAGCTTCCCGGACTTCCGTCCGGTCTTTATGTTTTATTTTTGAAACAATTTGATGGACTGCAAAAATCACTTCACGTCTGCCAACATAATAGTCTTTATATCTTTCCATTGCTTTAAATTTTATTCGTCTTCATCATCGGGTTCTTCTTCCCCTTCTTCTTCCGGGATCACTTCCACCAGGGTAAACCCCCGGTCTTCCAGTTGATCCAGTTCGTCTTCGGTTTCCTTGCCGGTTATTACATATTCAATTCGGTTGGGTTTGAACATGTGAAAGATCCCTGGAAGAATTTCCATTTCACCCCCGTCCAAAGCATTCACCACCGCTTCCGGATGTCCTAAAGCAATCCAGGTTTCCCCAAGAACAAAGTCTTTAGGTAGTTGGCTGAAACGTTTGGAAATACCCATTGCCATTGCTTCACGGGTAAAATCAACAGTTCGTGGATAGAACTTTTGGCCAACCCACATCAAACCAAGTTTGTTGCCCTCAATGGATGAATGACTGACACCAAAAGCCAAAGGACATTTAAAGCAATCCCCCGTGTGTGTAAGCTTGCATTCATGCCCGTCCAACAGTTGCCAACTTATCCAGGTGAAACCCCTGCTTTGTTTGATCCCCTGGTTGCAACAGGGACAAACCGTCAAAGGAATAGGAAGCTTGCCACATGGGCGGCCAATGCCGTCACTGACAAAATACTTGCCCCCTTTCTTGCGGAATCCACAACCCCGTTTGGATTCCATTCTTGTGATAATTGTTGCCATAAAATTTTAAGGTTTTTAAGTATTAGAAACTTCACCGTTCTTCACTGTCCCGTTCAAAATATCACTTTCAATTTCCCGGACTTTTTCCAGGGTTGAATCAATTTTATAACGAATGGAAGAATCAGTGATGTCCATTAAATCAATCAGTTTGTCAATGACAATCTGAATTTTCTTTTCCGCCCTGTCTTTGATTGACATTGTAAAAAATTTAAGGTTTTGAATTCAGTTTGTTCATTGACTGTTCCAGTGAATGAAGAAAAGTGTTTGCTAGGGTGAAGTCCACCACCTTGGCTGTTTCTTCATTTCTAAATGCATGCTGCATGAAGTTGTTAACCCGGTCCTTTAGATCTTCGGCAAGCTTTTGAATTGCGGGTGTGGTCAGAACTTTGTAACGAATGTCTTTTTCCATTGTAAAAATTTTAAGGTTAGAAAATTATTTACCAAAAAAAGTTTTGTAGTCAGCCAGGGAAATTTCCACACATTCCAAGGTGATCTTCATTCCCACCGTGAAAGGATTGGACAATAACCGCAATTCTGACTTCAATAAATATTGGGTGAATTTCCCGTTGATGTAAACTTTGAAGACTTGTTTCATTGTAAAAATTTTAAGGTTGAATAAATATAAACTAAGTTTTACACGGCTGTTTTGATTTCCATTGAAATAATGGCAAACTTTTTCATGGAAATAAATTGTTTTTTGATTCCCTTCCTTCTTTTGAACCCGGCCAACTGTTGGCCATTCATGGTGATCAATTCAGTCTTTCCATTGTTCCAAATGATTTCCCATGTGGTCAGTTCTATTTTTGTTTGGATGATCATGGTTTTAGTTTTTTAGCGTTGTTTATGGCTGTTTTTAATTTATTGTCGAAATTGTTGCCGTCCCCGTTAGCGTATGTAAACACATCGCTTTTTAGTTTTCGCCATTGGCTTATCTTCTCCAAAATTTCAAGCAATTCTCTATTACTATCTAATAGCTTTTGCCTTTCGTTTACTGCCTTTACTATTAGCTCTGCATCGTCAGGGTTACTAATTTTGCCTATGGCAATACTTTCCCCGTTTTTTATTAACCACGAAAAATCGTTAATAATATGCTTACATTCCCATACTTCTTTACTATTCTCTGTTGTCATGGTTGAATTTTTCCAGGTGAAAAAATAAGGTTGTGCAACCAGACGTTTTCCTGGATCCGTGCCATCCGTTCGGCATCTTCAATAAAGTTCATAGAGAAAATAAACTTGCAACATTCTTTGAAGGAATCAAATTTAATGTCAATGGTTGTGCAACGGTGGAAGATCCGCAACGTGTTGGGAACCGTGTTCCAGTCACAATACCAATTGCCAAAGGGTTTCCCCTGGTAACGATAAGCAATAGACAAAAGTTTTTCTGTCCCGTTGCTTTTGATTTTAGTAATGATCATTGATGTAAAATTTAAGGTTTGAAAAATTAATTATCATAAGTCCCGTTAGGGATAATTAAAACATAATTTGCTTTGGTTCGCCAATAGGCATTGCATTTTTTACAAATTAATGCTGAATAATTGGAAGGGGTCCGGTGGTAACCATGAAAAGCTGAATAATTGCAACGTCTGTTGATCACAACCCAATTTTTTCTTTTTTCTTCGTTGGTGCCTTCACACCTGCATTTTGCCATGTTGTTTAATTTATTTTTTTGTAGTCTTTAAGAGAATTGAAAGACATCCTATGTTCGTGGAATGGCTTGCCGTTGTTGTACCACATCACAAAGACAGATTTTTCTGTTATTCTTGTAATGATTAAGGTGGTTGTGTAATTAAATTTATTCGTAAAACTAAGGATGTCGTTAACTTGAAATTGTGTCATTTGTAAAACTTTAAGGTTCCACAAATATAAACTATATTTTGCATTGCAAAATATATTTCTTATCGCTCAAAC
>Ga0134123_10000180_pt1 | contig 42583 bp, 34 predicted proteins | sample KB303_FD_96460 | JGI IMG/M metagenome (GOLD analysis project Ga0134123, IMG submission 96460) | Terrestrial soil microbial communities without Nitrogen fertilizer from Kellogg Biological Station, Michigan, USA - KB3-0-3 | ecosystem: Environmental > Terrestrial > Soil > Unclassified ...
CGCCGGCGCACGGCCGGTATGTAGCGATCCGCGTGCGTATCCAGCGTGCGTGAGTGATACGTCGCGCCCTCCGACGCGTGAATGTGGACGTAGACGGCAGCCGTGATCGAGGCGTGCGGAATCGCGGCATCGGAAATCTGCGCGCCCGCGCCGCGCAGCGCCGTGATTGCCGCGTCGAACCGTGCGCGGACGTCGCCGTCGAGCAGGTCGGTGAGATAGCCGCGCGGAACCGCAAGGCGTAGATGTGTCGCGGACCTGACAAGGTCCGCGACACGATCGCCGCGGTCCGCGCTGCCATGACTGCCGGCGCGACCGAGCATCACACGGTAGACGAGGCGCGCGTCGTGGACGGTCCGCGCGAACGGACCGAGATGGTCGAACGTGCGCGACAGCGGCACGACGCCGTCGGTCGGGATCTCGCCGAGCGACGGCTTGAGGCCGGTGATGCCGCAGGCGGCGGCGGGGATCCGGATGGAGCCGCCGGTGTCGGAGCCGAGCGCCGCGAGCGCCATGCCGGCGGCGACGGCGACCGCGGACCCGCCGCTCGACCCTCCGGGCGAACGCGACGGATCGATCGGATGGCGGACCGGACCGAACGCCGAGTTCTCGCTCGTCGTCCCGAACGCGAACTCGTCCAGGTTCGTCTTGCCGATCAGCACTGCGCCCGCCTCCCGCAGCGACGCGACCACCGGTGCATCCGCCGCGGCGACGTGCCCTTCGCGTACCCGCGACGCCGCAGTCGTCGGCACGCCCTTGATGTCGATCAGATCCTTGACGGCAATCGGCACGCCGTGCAGCGGCCCGCGATCGATGCCCGATGCCAGCTCGCGGTCGGCCGCCTGCGCGTCGCGCCGGGCCGCCTCGGCCATCACGGTGATGAAGGCGTTGAGGCGCGGCTGCAGCTCGCCGATGCGGCGCAGGCAGGTTTCCGTGAATTCGAGCGCGGTCACTTCCCGCGCCCTGAGCTTGCGGCCAAATTCGTCGATGGTCACAAAAAAAGGCGGGTCCGAAAGGACCCGCCCTGCCCAGGCTAATTCGTAGCGAAGGCCGCGTCCTTTCGGACCCGGCAGACGTGCTGCTCAGAACGCGAAATGGAGACCGAGCTGCAGGATGCGCGGCTGATACGCGGTCGCCAGGTTGGACGACGGCAGCCCGTACTGCGCCGCGTTGCTCAACGTCGTCGTGTACGACCCGTAGTTGGCGTGGTTGAAGAGGTTGAACACCTCCGCCTTCAGGTCCGCGTTGCGGCGGCCGCCGAGCGAAAACCGCTTCTGGATGCCCATGTCGACGCGGTGAATCGGCCGGCCAACCAGCTGCGCACGGTCGAGCAGGAACTGACCGTTGTACACCTGGCCTTTGATCGACCCGACGCGATCGCGCACGTCCGCATTGAGCGCTGCGGTCAGCGACTCCGCGGTCGTGCCCGCCGGCGTCAGGATGCCGAAGTTGGCGCCGCCGGTGTTGCGGAGGTCGCTGCCCCAGCTGGTGTTCTGTCGCTCGCCGGAGCCGAAGAAGTAGACGCCGCTCAACTGGAATCCCGCACCCACGTCCCAGATGCCGTTGAACGTCGCGCGGTGGCGCTGGTCGGTGGCCGCGAGCTGGTAGAGCGGGCCCATGTCGGGCGCGACGGCCCCGGTGTACGGCGCCAGGATCGTCGTGATCTTCGCTGCCGGATCGAGCGTCGTGATATACGGCCCGGTGATCGCGCCGATGCCCCCGTCATCCTTGAAGTACGAGAGGGTGTAGGTGGCGTTCGCCTGCCAGCGGCTGCTGAACCGCTTGGTGAACGTGTTCTCCCAGCCGTAGTAGTTCGAAACTCCGTTCATGATCTCGCCGGCAATCGGACCCCACGACGGGAACGGCAGGTGCGCCACGTCGGTGGCCGCGCCCGTCGCCGTGTAGTTGGCGCCCGTGGCCGGGTTGATCGAGCTGTTCAGGTTCTGCCGGCGCTCTTCGGCGCGGCCGCCCGTCCACACGAAGTTGGTGTCGAAGCCCGTATTGGCCGCGATCTCGCGCTGGATGCCGATCGACGCCATGTTGCTGTAGGACACCGGGTGGTCGCCGACCGGAATTTCAGATCCGTTGCGAATCGACTGCGGGAAGCAGTTCGGTGAATTGAACGGCAGCCCGACGATGTCGCAGCGGCGCGCGACGATCTGCTCCATCGTTGGCGCCGGTCCGCCGAACGGATTGAGACCGAAATCCGCCCGGCCGTTGTTCGGCAGCGTGATGTTCACGTTCTGCGTCAGGATGTACGACTGGTGCAGCGCGTCGTCTTCGAGCTCGGTGAAGAACAGGCCCCACCCGCCGCGGAGGACTGACTTGTCGTTGAGCTGATAGGCGAAGCCGAGGCGCGGCGCGATGTTGTTCTTGTCGGTCGGACGCGTACCCGACAGCCACGGCAGGAACTTGACGAACTCGCCCTGCGCGCCGTGGTCGAGGTCGTAGCGCAGTCCCATGTTGGCCGTCAGCTTGTTGCCGATCTTCCAGTCGTCCTGGTACCACGCCGCGTAGATCTGGCGGTGCACCGAGTACGACATGTTGCCGATGGTCACGTTGTAGTCGCGGAAGAGCGGCGACATCGCGGTCCAGTTCCAGGTGGACGCGTCGCGCCAATCGGGCAGCAGCTGCTCGAGGTTGGCGGGCGCACGCTGTGTCGACGTGAACAGGCCATCGCAGACGTTGCACCAGCCCTGCGACATCGAGTACTTGATGAAGTCGCCGCCGATCTTCACGTCGTGGCGGCCGCCCAGTTCGTACGCGGTCGTGAAGTCGTCGCGAAGCTGGTAGTTGTGCTCGCCGGTGCGCTGCGGCGTGTTCGTCGGCGGTCCGACCGTATACCCGGCGAAACTGATACCGGGCTGACCACCCTGGATTTCACGTCCGCTGAACACGCCAACGAGAATCGGCGCGGTGCCAGGCGGCCGCCGGTTGCCGCTGGTGCCCCACCCGCCCACCGGTTCGAGCGTGTAGTAGTTCGAGGCCAGTCCACCCTTGATCTCGTTGATCGTGCTGTTGCTCAGCACCATCGTATAGGTGGCGAAGTACTGATCGACGAAACGGTTGTTGGCGGTGGCATTCGACGGGTTCGTCGTATTGAGCGCGTTGACGTTCTGGAGCGGCTGGTCAAACGTGTAGTGACTGAACCGTCCCGTCAACCGGTTCCGCGGGTTGACCTGCACGTCCACCTTGCCGCCGCCCTGTTTCAACGTGTTCTTCGACTCCAGGTTCAGATTGATGTTCGGACCCGCGTTCGGAAACGGCCCGTTCGGACCGCCGAAGGTGAACGTCTGCGGGTTCCGCTGAAACTCATAGTTGGCGAAGAAGTGGACGCGGTCCTTGACGATTGGACCACCGAAGGTGCCGCTCAGCTGCGTGTCCTTGTACGGCAGCACCTTCTTCTGGATGAAATCCTCCGCGTTCCAGCTGTCGCGGCGGAACGTGCTGCCGAATGTGCCGGCGAAGGTGTTGGTCCCCGATTTCGTGATGGCGTTGACCATCATGCCCATCGTGCGGCCCTGCGTCGCGTCGAACCGGTTGGTCGTCAGCTGGAACTCGGCGATCGAGTCGCGGCTGTAGCGCGGCTGGTTCTGCGCGCAGCAGACCGTGAGGGTCACCGACTGGCCGTCGACGTTGGCCTGGAAGAAGCCCTGCCGGTCCTGCGGCACCTCGCTCGAGGCGTTGGTCCGCGAGCCGGCCGAGAGCATCGTCAGGTCCATCCAGTTGCGGCCGTTGATCGGAAGGTCCTGCATCTGCCGCGGGTCGATGTTGCTGGCGATGGTCGATGACGAGGTGTCGAGCAGCGGCGCCTCACCGGTGACGGTGACGGTCTCCTGCAGCGATGACACCTGCAGGTTCAGGTCGAGGGCGACCTGCCGCCCGAGCAGCATTTCGATGCCGGGGCGGGTCACGGTGGTGAAGCCGGCCAGCTCCGCGGTGATCTTGTAAACACCGGCGCGCACGGGCATGCGATAGAGCCCGCGCTCGTCGGTCACGCTGGTGAAGGTATTGCCCGAGGCCTCGTTGGTCGCGGTGACGGTGACGCCTGGAAGAACGCCGCCGGTGTTGTCCTTGATGGTCCCGCTGATCGTTGCATCCTGCGCGTACGCAAGCAGAGGCAGCGCCAGCATCGCGACGGTCAGACGGACCAATCGCCCGAGTTTCATCAGAGCCTCCTTCTGGTAACCACGCCTAATTCTGTGAGGGCACAGATTATATACAGGCTGGCAATACCGGCGGAACCCGACCCTGGTGCCTTTCAGGGCCCGAACAACGGATGATAGAGCGTGGAAAACTGATGAAAACGATGAAGGCGTGGGTGCTCGGCGACCCGGGCCAATTGAGCCTGGTCAACAAGCCGGTCCCGGCCCCGGGCGTCGCCGAGGTGCTCGTGCGTGTCGACGCCACCGCCATCTGCGCGACGGACCTGGAAGTCATCAGCCACGGGCCGCCGGCCGTGATTGGCGGCGAGCCGCCCTTCAACCGGAACTTCACGCCCGGCCACGAGTACATGGGCACGATTGTCGAGGTGGGCCCCACTGTCGACGAATTTGTCGTGGGCGAGCGCGTCGCCGTCGAAATCCACGCCGGGTGCGGCCGCTGCGAGCGCTGCCGCCAGGGCATGTACACGTCGTGCCTCAACTACGGGCGCAACTACGGCGAGTTCAACAAGGGGCATCGCGCCAACGGCTTCACCACCGACGGGGGCTTCGCGCAGTACGCGGTCAACCACGTCAACACGCTCGTGCGCGTGCCGGAACACCTGAACGACGAGGTGGCGACGCTGATCGTCACCGCGGGCACCGCGATGTACGGACTCGACGTCCTCGGCGAGCTCGTCGCGGGCGAAAGCCTGGTCGTCACGGGCGCGGGACCGATCGGGCTGTCGGCCGTCGCGGTGGGCAAGGCGCTCGGAGCCAGCCCCGTGATCCTCACCGACATCGTCGACAGCCGCCTCGCGGTCGGCCGGCGCGTCGGCGCCGACGTCGTCCTCAACGCGGCGACGGAGCCTGTCGTCGACGCGGTACGGCGGCTGACCAATGGGCTCGGCGTCAACCTGGTGTTCGAGTGCTCGGGTGCGCCGAGCGCGGTCAACGACGCCATCCACATGCTGAAGCGCGGCGGCCGCGTCTGTCTCGGCGCGTTCTCGAACGACCCGGCGCTGGTGGACGTCGGGCACATCGTGACCAACAACATCTACCTGTTCGGGATTCGGGGCGAAGGGCAGAGCGCGGTCAGGCGCGCTGCGTCGCTCATCGCGCAGAAGAAGCTCGACCCATCGCCGCTGCATACCCATACATTCGCGCTCGATCAGCTTCCGACCGCCATCCGCTACTTCAAAGAGAAGGTCGACGGCGCTATCAAGGTCGTGATCAAGCCGCAGGAGCTCCGGGACTAAAATAGCGATTCGTAGAGGCGGGCAGTCCGCCTAGCCGGGAGGATCCCAATGAAGGTTTCGACCATCGCTTCGTGGGCGGCCGTCGCGCTGGTGACGGCGGGGATTTCGTGGACCACGCAGGCGCCGGCGAGCGCGCAGCAGCCGGGCGTCGCGGGCGCCACTCGCCAGGCGGAGTTCGGCACGTATCCGAACCGCGCGTTCACGCGCCTCAAGCTCGACAACCTGAAGTGGAATGCCACCGAGGGCAACAAGCTCGGCGTGCAGACCGCGGTGCTCGAGGGCGATCCTTCGAAGCCCGGCTTCTACCTGACGATCAACCGCTTTCCCCCGGGAGTCATGAGCAGGCCGCACACTCACCCCGACGAGCGCCACTGCGTGGTGCTGAAGGGGACCTGGTGGACCGGTGAAGGCACGCAGACGTGGGAGCCCGCAAAGGAAGTCGGGATGAAGCCGGACGAATTCATGCGTCATCCTGCGGGCGGGCTGCACTACGACGGCGCGCGCGACGAGGAAGTGTGGGTGCTCATATCAGGCTACGGTCCGACGCGAGCCGACGTCCTCGACAAGGGCGAGCTGTTCGGCCGGATTCCTAACGCGAAGTCATCGAAATAATGAACGTAGGGGCGACCTTCAGGGGTCGCCTGGGAACGTAGAGGCGGACCGTTAGGTCCGCCCAAGGAGATATACATGTTCAAACGAATCGCGGTTGGAACGGCTGTCGCGGCGTTCGCCGCCATGGCCCTGCAGGTCCCGGTCGGCGCGCAGCAGGGTGGCGCGCCGGCGCGGCGCGCGGTCGGCGGGACGACGGCGGGCAACGACGCGTATCCCTCCGACGATCAATGGAAGAACTCGAAGGAAGCGCAGGCGCTCGTCGCGAAAGCGAAAGCGGCGGCCGGCAACGACGCCAAGCTGCAGGAGCGCTTCGAGAAGGCGTGCACGGTCCTCGGACCGCAGCGCCCGGCGGTGCTGCGTCAGAACGCGGGGCTCCCCGCCGAGCCGCAGCGGCAGGTCGACATCGTCAAGCTGTTCGACAACTTCTATTTCTTCGGCTTCAGCACGGTCGGCGCGTGGGCGGTGACGACCAGCCAGGGGATCATCCTGATCGACGCGCTGAACACGGTTGACGAGGCCGAGAAGATCATTGAGCCGTCGCTGAAGAAGGCCGGGCTGAATCCCGCCGACGTGAAGTACGTCATCGTCGGCCACGGCCATTTCGACCATTTCGGCGGCGCGCCGTACTTCCAGCAGAAGTACGGGTCGAAGGTCGTCATGAGCAAGCTCGATTGGGACATGATCGAGCGGCCCAACCCGAACGCGCGCGGCCCGCAGGCGAACCGGCCGCTGCCGAAGCGCGATGTCGAGGTCACGCAGGACAACCAGAAGGTGACGCTCGGCGACGAGACGATCACGCTGCGCATCACGCCGGGCCACACGCCGGGCACACTCGCCTACTACATCCCGGTGAAAGACCACGGCAAGTCGATCAACATCCTGATGCTGTCGGGCGCGAACATCACGCCGGACCGCGCGTCGCTCGACGCGTTCAAGAAGGCGCTCGACTACGCGAAGTCGCAGAAGACGCAGGCGCTCATCAACGGGCACCCGGGCCTGTTCGGCGACGAGATCGGCTGGATGGAGCAGGTGCGCGCGAATCCGAGCGCACCGAACCCGTTCGTGCTCACGGTGGACGAGTTCGCGAAGTTCGCCGACATCATGAAGGACTGCGCCGAGGCGCGCCTCGTCGCGATGGATTACAAGGGGACGAACTAGGCGGCAGGAGGCAGGGGGCAGGTCGCAGGAGGTGGCAGCGCTGCAGTGAGCAGCGCGTATCTGCCATCTAGCCTGCTACCCGCTACCTGCCTCCTACTGCGACCTGCCTCCTGCCACCCGCTACCTGATTATTTCGCCAGCGGATCGGGGCGAAGCTGAATGTGCATCGCCATCGGCGTTTGCCCCTTGCCGGTCTCCATGTGGAACGGCGTCCGCGTGCTGGTCGTCACCCACAACCCGCGCCCCTTCCAGCCGCCGCCCGGATTGTCGATGCGTCCGTCGATCCCCTTCGAGTACATGCCCATCGGATACGGGACGCGGATGGTCACCCACTTGCCGTCCTTCAGCGCCAGGTAGCCGTCGGACTCGTTGCCGGTGGCAATCGGCGTGTTGTCGCCGAGGCCGAACGTGTTGCGCTGATCGACCCACGCGAAGTAGCTGCCTTCGGCGCTGCCCGGCTGCTTCAGGTTCTTGAACTGCGGCAGCGGTTCCGCGTAGAACGTCCATCCTTCGTCGCAGTGGCGGCCGGTGGCCTTCGGCCCGTTGAGCGGTGCCTTGCACTTGCGGCGATCGAAGCTGGCAAGATGGCCGCTGCCGAGCGCGACCCACGCGACGCCGTTGCGATCGACGTCCATGCCGCGCGCCGCGTAACCCTTGTCAGGCGGCACTTCGAACCGTTCCGCGAGCGAGGTTTCGCTCGGGTTCGACCCCGGCGTCAGCCTGATGATGGCGCCCGGATACCCGTTGACCGAGCCCCAGATCGATCCGTCCAGCGCCGGATTGACGCTGTACAACTCGTCGTCGATCAGCTTGTCCTTCGCCGGATCGATCGGGTCCTTCGGCCCTACGTAGGCGTCGCGCTTGCCGTTGCCGTTGGTGTCGAGCACGAGTCCCGTCCAGCCCTGCGACTTCTGCGCGTCGTGCGTCTCGTCCCACATCTTCGTGTTCAGCCAGCCGAAAATCGAATGGCCCATGCCGAGGTCGTTGAACCAGAGCGTGTTGTTGGCGTCCTCCGCGAACATCAGGTGATGCGCGTGGAAGCAGAGGTCGATGTAGGACAGCTTCTTCGTCTTCGGGTCGTACATCGCCGCCTGCCGGACGGCCTCGTTGATCGGGAACCGCTTCGCGGACGGATGACTGGAGCCCGTCCTGCACCACACCGGCGTGGCCGGCGGCCGGATGCGCGCGCTCATCCAGAGGCGGCCCTGCCCGTCGAACATCGAGTTGTGCACGTCGCTGCGGCTCGTCCAGAGCAGGTTGTCGCCGAAATAGGTTGACGGCTTCAGGTTCGGGCCCGCGGCGGCCGGCGTCTTCGGGTCCTGCGGCGGAACGGCGAGCGTGGACGTCTTCGAGGTCGCCGGGTCGAGGACCGGCGTGTTCTCGGTGCTCATCTCCGGCGAGCTGTAGACGAGGCCGTTGGCATTCACCGTCGGATTACGCCGATCGGTGACCGCCAGGTCGTGGAGATAGGTCTTTTCGTCGCCCCAGTTCCACTCCGTGATGACGATGTTCCGCTCGACGCCGGAGGGGCGGGGAGGGGCCGGCGGCACCTCGCCGGCGGCGATGCGGTCCGTCCAGTCCGCGAACAGGGCCACGGTGCGCTGCATGCCCATGAAGCTGAACATCTTCACCATGTCGGCGCCCGCCTGCCCCGACTGGATGCGGCGCTGCCACGCCTCGCGGCTGTTGGCGAACGTGCCGAGCTCCTTCGGAATTTCGCGCGTCGCCTTGTCGCCGAGCTGATGGCATGTCATGCAGCTGCCGTAGATGTCGCCGGTCTTCATCAGCGCGAGGAAGTGGTCCTGGCTCTTGATGCTGGTGGAGAAATTCGCGGCGCCCCCCTTGCCGGGAAACTCGCTCTTGTCCGGCACGTTGAGCAGCGACATCCAGTAGGCCGCCGGGTAGTACTGCGCCGCCGCCTTCGCGTTCGGCGCGACAACCGCCTTCAGATCGAGGACCTTCCCTGGCGACGCCTTTACCCTGGGCGAGTCCACCAGCCCGTACCCGCGCACCCAGACGTCGTAGTTCGCCTTCGGCAGGTCGGGGATGAGGTACTGGCCGCGCTCGTTCGTGACGACGATCTTCGCGAAGCGGGTCGGCAGCTCGCGCGTCTCGGCGATCACCCAGACGCCGGCCTCCGGTCCGTTGGCACTCGTCACGACGCCGCCGATATCGTCGGCGTCGAACGCCGCCACGGCGTTGCCCGCCTGCGGCTGCGCTGCGAGGACGATCGCCGCAATCCAGAGGAGCGCGAGGCTCACAACCACACCGGCCAGCGACCGAAATCCAGACGTCATCTGTTCTCTCCCGTAGGCAGTGACCATTCAGCTTTGAGCATTGAGCATTTTAAATAAAAATGGCGTCCATGCAGACACATCCGATCTCGCGGCGCGGCATGGTGAAGGCGCTGGGCGCCGTCGCGGGCGCGGCGCTCGCGGGCGACTCGGTGCTCGCGCAGCGGCCGGCGCCGCCGTCTGTCATCACCAACCCGCCGCGCGACTTCAGCCAGCCGACGACCTACTTCACGGATCCGGACATCCTCACCGTGGATCCGTCCTTTGACGGTCTCGTCGTGCCGGTGAACTCGATCAAGCGGCTCTGGACCGGGGGCCTCTGGTGCGAGGGGCCCGCGTGGAGCGCCGTCGGACGCTTCCTCGTCTTCAGCGACATCGGCAACAACATGCAGATGCGCTGGCTCGAGGACAACAACAACGTGACGGTCTTCCGCAACCCGTCGAACAACAGCAACGGCAACACGTTCGACTACCAGGGACGGCAGATTTCGTGCGAGCACCTGACGCGGCGCGTCGTGCGCTACGAGCACGACGGGACCATCAGCATCATCGCCGACAAGTACAACGGCAAGAACCTCAATTCCCCGAACGACGTCGTCGCGCACCCTGACGGGAGCATCTGGTTCACGGATCCGCCGTACGGCGGCCAGCTGTTCGAGGGACAGATCGACGCCGCGGGCACTGGTCTCAACCAGGCCGGGCGCATCAACCCGCGCATCGGCGCGCCGCCGGAGGCCGGCACCTTCCACCGTGAGCTGCCGACCGGCGTCTACCGCGTCGACCCGGGCGGCCGCGTGGATCTGCTCGCGGACGAAGGCGTGCTGCCGGATCCGAACGGCCTCGCCTTCTCACCCGACCGCCGGAAGCTCTACGTCGTCAGCTTCGCGAAGTTCCCCGGCGACACGGGGCGCGGCGGCGATCGCAGCGTGTACACGTTCGACATCGACTCGAACAACAAGCTTGGCCGCCCGACGAAGTTCAGCGACTTCATGATCGACGGCGTGAAGTGCGCCCCCGATGGGATTCGCGTGGACGTCGACGGCAACCTGTGGGCGGGCAGCAACGCCGGGCGCGAGCTTGGCTACAACGGCGTCACGGTCTGGAATCCGCAGGGAAAGCTGATCGGCCGCATCCGCCTCCCCGAGGTCTGCGCGAACATCACCTTCGGCGGGCCGAAGCGCAACCGGCTGTTCATGGCCGCGAGCCAGTCGCTCTACGCGGTCTATCTGAATACGCAGGGGGCCGCTCCGGCGTAGACCATCCGGCGGGTCCGCCGTCGCAGGGCACCGGTGCTTGGCGGGACCCGCCCTACACGGCGCTCTTGACCACCCCGCCGTCAACTCGCAGCGCCGCGCCCGTCGTCGCCGACGACAGCGGGCTCGCGACATAGGCGACGAGCGACGCGACCTCCTCCGGCTTCGCGAAGCGTTTGATGAGCGAGGTCGGCCGCACCTTCTGGAAGAATTCCGTTTCGAACTGCGCGAACGTCTTCCCTTCGCGCTTCGCCAGCGCGTCCACGAAGTCCTCCACGCCGCGTGAGCGTGTCGGCCCGGGCAGCACGCAGTTGACGGTAACGCCCGTGCCCGCGAGCGATTCCGCGAGGCCGCGCGACACGGCGAGCTGCGCGGTCTTGGTGACACCGTAGTGGATCATCTCCGGCGGAATCTGCACGCCGCTCTCGCTCGAGATGAAGATGATGCGGCCCCAGTTCCTCTTCTTCATCGCCGGCAGGTAGTGCCGCGCGAGGCGGATGCCGCTGAGGACGTTGACCTCGAAGAAGCGCAGCCACTCCTCGTCGGTGATCTCCACGAAATCCTTCGGCTCGAAGATCCCCAGGTTGTTGACGACGATCTCGACGTCGGGAAACTGGCGGGCGACGTCTCCGGCCGCCGCCGCGGTGCTCAGATCCGCGACGAACGGCAGCGCGCTGCCGGCGGCGATAGCGTTCAGCTTCGCGATTGCCGCGTCGACTGACTGCGGCGTGCGCCCGTTGACGATGACCCGCGCTCCCTCGCGGACGAGGGCTTCGACGATGGCGTAGCCGATGCCGGCGGTACTGCCGCTGACGAGCGCGAGCTTCCCTGTGAGGCCGAGATCCATGCGCGGGAATTGTACGTGTTTCGGATTGACGAATTTACGAATCTACGAATTGGCAAATCTCAAAATCCAATTCGTCAATTCGTAAATCCGGAAGTTCGTAAATGGCTAGAAGCGAAACTGGAAACCGAGCTGCACGCGGCGCGCCTGCGACGCGGCCGTCGGCTGGCCGAACAGGCGCGACGTCATCGTCCCGGCGTACGAGGTGAAGTTGACGCGGTTGAGGACGTTGTCGGCCTGGGCGAAGAATTCGAGATTGAAGCGGCCGGTCGCCTGCTGAAAGCCGCCGCCGCCGCGCGCGCCGCCCTGCTGTTGCGCCCGCGGCGTGGGGGCGCCGAACACGAACGCGCGGGTCAGCCGCATGGTCATGTCGCCCCAGCGAGCCGCGCCGCGCGCGCTGTTGCGCCCGATCATCCTGCCCGTGGCGTCGAGCGGCCGATCGTTGATGACGAGGTCGTGATTGTCGTCGACGCCGGTCGTGATGTTGTACGGCGCGCCCGATTGGTAGACGAGGCCGTTCACCGCCAGACGGAAGCCGCGGACCGGCGGCAGGAACAGGTTGGCCTGCAGGCGGTGACGGATGTCCTGCGCGGACGGCCCCCACTCGAGGTCGGGATGATAGCTGTCGACCGGCAGTTGCGTCGCGTTGTCGGCGTGGTTCCTGAACCGCGCGAGCGTGTAGTTCATGCCGAGATTGATCTGTCGCCGCGGCATGGCGTACCCGAGATTGACGTTGAAACTGTCGCGTGCCGACCGGCCGGTGGAGTCGAACTGCGTCACGCTGCCAATCGCCGGTTCGGGCCGCAATCCGGTGATCGGGTCGGGCGTGTTGACGTCGCGCGCGCGCATCTGGTTGCGGCCGCGCAGCATCTGGTATCCGGCGGCCGTCCTGAAGCTGGTGCCGATCGGCCGCTCGATGCTCACCGACGCCTGGTGCACGTGCGGCATCACCAGGTTCGGGCTCGCCTGGATGCGGCCGCCCGGCTGCACGAGCGGCACGCCGGCGCCGAGCCCCGCGCGGCACTCTGTCGCCACCGCGGGCGCGAACGGATCCGGGAAGCCGGGACAATTGATCCGCAGGTCCCGCTGCGCGATGCCGTTGACCCGCAGCGTCTGGTCGTAGAGGTTCGATTCGTACCAGTCGTAGAAGAGACCGTAGCCGCCGCGCACGATCGTCCGGCTGTTCCGCGGGCTGTAGGTGAGCCCGACGCGCGGCATCAGGTTGAGCTTCGTGGCAATCAACGACTGCAGCTCCTCGCGCACGCCGACGCTGATCGTCAGCGTTCGCGTCGCGCGGATGTCGTCCTGCCAGTAGACCGCGCCCTGATACGCGGTGAAGGACGTGTCCACCTCGCCGATGCGCTGCGTGAATTGCAGCGGCGTCGCGGCGAGATACGACTCCAGGCTGCTGAAGGTGAACGTCCCCGCGGCGTTGCGCGCGTCGAAGTTCCGGTAGCGGCCGCCGGTGACGAGGACGCCGACACGCATCGCATGCTTGCGGCCGATCGTGAAGTCGAGGTTGTCGGCCGCCTCGAACGTGCGCGTGCGCGCGCTGTTGTTGATGCCGGCGCCGCCGGCGTTGAACGCGTCCAGCACGTTGACCGACACCGCCTTCGACGCGGACTCGACCACGGTTGAGACGCGGACGTACTCGACGTGGAACTCGTTCAGCGTGGAGCGGCCGATCAGCCCCTGCACCTGCGCGCGCAGCTGACCGTTGGTGCCGTGACGGTTCGTCGCGCGCTCGGGCAGGTTGAAGCCGCCGGCGCCGCCGTTGAGCGTCTCGTTCCGATTGAGCTCGTAGTCGACGCGGAGCGTCTGGTTGCGCGTGAGCGCGTGCTCGACGCCGATGGTGCCGTTGGTGTTCTGCGTGCGGTTCGAGACGAACCCGACGAACCGGCTGCCGTCGGGATTGATCGCGTAGATGTTGGAGGGGTTCTCCGCCCGGTTGCCGTTCATGTTCAGCCGCAGCGACGTCCGGCCGGCCACGAGCGGTCCGCGGACGCCGGTGCCAAGCCGCATGATGTTCTGCGGCGTCTTGGTGGCGGCGAACGCGTCGCGCGCGTTCAGCACGTCGTTGCGGACGTTCGCGTTGAAGTTGCCGTTCCACCGCTGGACGTTCGGCCGCGTGATGATCTCGACCTGCACGCGTCCCGCATCGTGGCTGTCGGCGGCGAACGAGTTCGTGCGGAAGCGGATCTGCCGGATGTCCTCGCGATTCGGCAGCCGCCCGCCCGTGAAACCGTTCACGCGAAACACCGCGCCAAGGCCGCCCGCCATCTGCTCGAGCATCGCCTGCAGCTCGTCGGGGTCGTCCGGCAGCTGATCGATCACGCTCTCATCGAGCACCTTCGTCGTCTCGGCGCTCCCCGGTGCCTGCTCCACCGCCGCATCGTCCACGACGACCTGCTCCTGGAAGCCTTCGATCTTCAGCGTCACCGTCTGGGTATTGGCGCCGCGCCGCAGCGTCACCATCGCATCCGACGGCTCGAACCCCGGCGCCTCGACGTGCAGTTGAACGCCGGCCGCCGGCAGCGCCGCGAGAACCGCAAGCCCCCGCTCGTCCCCGGTGACTTTGATGGGCGCGCTTCCCGAAGCGGTGACGGTGACGATGGCGGAAGGGATGCCGGCGCCGGTCTGGTCGAGAACGGTCACGCGCAGCTGCGCCTGCGCGGCGGCCGGCGATGGCGCTTGCGCCAGCACCGGCGCTGCGGCAAGCAGCGCGGCGAAAAAGAATGCAGTGCGGGTCACTGATTGAATCTATCGGCTTTAAAGGTCGGATTGATCTTGAAGCTCTTGATGCGCAGCTCTTCCTGGGTCGTGCCTTCGGTGCCGCGCGTGATGAGGTGCGGCAGCTTGATGCCGTTGACCGTCTTGTACTGGCTCATGTAGAGCTCGAGCGTGGCTTGTCCCGGCGCCGCGGCCGGCGACGACGGCCCCGCTGGTGTTCCGCCGCGGCGGCCCTGACCCGAGCCGCGGCGTCCCAGATCGCCGCCGCGTGACGGCTGTCCCTGCCACGTGATCATCAACGGCAGGTGGGTCGCCGATTCGAGGAAGAGGCGAGTCGGAACGCCGTTGGCCGGCCTCACTTCGAGCACGTCGGCTGTTCCGTCGGGCGATTCCGCGGTGCCGATCCACGTCACCGGTCCATCGGTTGCCAGCAGCCATACGAGCGCAAGCCGCGCCAGCTCCGCCTGGCGCGTGCGCCGCTGCTGCTCTTTCAGCCGGTCGTCGGGGGATAGCGCGGCGTTGGACGGCGCCGCCCCCGCGTTCTGAGGCCGGCCACCGCCGCCGAAACCGCCACGACCGCCGCCGCCACGATCGCCACCGCCACGATCCCCGTCACCACCTCCGCGGCCGAAGCCGCCGCCGGGAAACCCGCGGCCGCCGGTGAAGCCGCCGCTCGTTTCGTCCCACACGTCCGTGCCGTTGAGGACTTCGGTGCGATCGACGTTCGCGCCCGCAAATCCCGTGAGCTCGTTGCGGCGATATTTGTCGGGCAGCTCGATGAAGACGTCGAAGTCGCCGTCGATGATTTGATCGGGGCCGGTCGAGCGGAGGAACGTGCCCGATACCTGGAGCCGCTTGACGGCCACCACCTTGTCTTCGCCGCCAAGCGCCTTGCGCGCCTCGGCCAGCAGCGACGCTCCACGCGCTGCGTCCTGGGCGTGCGCAGGATGGCACATGAGCGTGACGAGGATGAGGGCCGCCGGCGACGCCTGGCGAGCTCGCATGATCAGCACGCTCCTGTTTACTCGAAAACCGCGGCCGGTATTTACCGGCTGCGGTTTACTGCGCGGACGCCGTGGCCATCCCGTGCTCAGACTCTAACGGACGACCCCGCCGGCCGGATCGCGCACGATCCGGTTGAACTCCGCCTCCTGCGACGGGACGCAGAACTGTTCGGCGATCTCTCTGCGCGGCGCCAGCTTCATGATTTTCCTCTCGCTCACCCACGGCGCCGTGAAGATCTTCGGATCCGTCAGTGTCATGTTCAGCTCGAGCGTGTCGCGATCCAGCCGGCGATAACGCTCCTCCAGCGTCATCTCGGGGGAGTGAGGCGTGCCGAAGTGGTCGAGCCAGCTGCGGTCATCGAAGAAACCGGAGGTGACGACGAACGTGTCACCCTCCCATCGGCCGGTGGAGATGCCGTTGAACGTCAAGTCGGCGTCTTTCGGCAGCGGGCGGCCGTCAGTCCATACCTGGCGGTACGAATGCCCCCATTCGAAGAACTGAAACACCCGATCCCGTGTCTGAACGATCTCCATCGGGTAAACCGCCACGAGCTCGAGCAGCAGGTTGCGAACCAGCCCCAGGGGGTCGCAGGTCCCCGTCGGATCGTTGCCGACCGCCGGCGGCACCGCCCGGGGCCCGTACGATGGTTTGTTGGCGTCGAACAACTTCTTGCCGAGTGGCGTGAACGGCGGCGGTGTCTGACTGAGTGTCAGCAACGGGCTCGTTCGTGTCCAGACGCCCGACAGGTCCCGTGGATCATGGGGAACTGACACCGCGGGCCTCGCCTCGGCGCCGCCGCCTCGTCTCCCGGCTGGCGCCTGTGCGTGTCCTGGAGTCGCTGCCGTCAGCCCGGCGGTCAGCGTCGCGATCGCGATAGCGGAGAGTGATCGCACGATGCTAGCCGGCTTGACGGCCCCGATCGTTTGCATTTGAGTCAAGCCTTCTCCGTCAAGACGGCAGCCCCGCGAAGCGGGGCAAGAGATACAGCAGAACTAGCGAGGTCTGAGGCCACCTCGCTAGTTCTCGTTGCTGCCGCCAGTTCCCAGCACCTGCTTGCCGTTGAGCAGGATCGGGCGCATGCGGTTGACGACACCCCTCGGCGTGCCGGCGCGCGAGGGATTGAGCGTCATCGTGAGTGCATCGCCCGCCTTGATCGTGGTCGCCGTCCAGCCGGCCTCCCGCAGCACGGTCGGACTGTTCATTTCGCCGACCCAATGCACCATCTCGCCCTGCTCGTTCTTGACGTCGAACTCGACGAACGAATGCGGGTTCCTGAAGGTGAACCGCGTCACGACGCCGGTCAGCGTCACCGCTTTCGTCGGGTCGTAGGATGCGTTGGTGCCGTGATGCGCGGACACGGACGTCGAAGCCAGGAGCGCCATCGCGGCGATCAGGCACCGTTCGATCACGCCTCTCATACGCACCCCCCACCGTCGGTGGGGTCCGGCTTCAGCCGGACCACCTCTAGTTCGTCGACGCGGTCGACAGTCCCTTGAACGTCAGCTTCTGCAGTCCCATCGTCGTGCCGGCGATGTAGATGTTGCCCTTCGAGTCGGTCGCGATGTGATGGCCGCCGCCGATCTGTCCCGGCAGCTTGATGCTGCCGACAATCTGCATCGCCTTGCGGTCGACGATGACGATGTCGTTGCCGTTGCCGACGTAGAGGAACTGCTGGTCGGGATCGGCGGAGAACGCCAGGTCGCGCGCAAACTGCGTGTCGGTCTTCACGATCTGCTTCAGGAACTTGCCGTCGGCCGTGAACGACTGCACGCGGCGGTTTTCGCGATCGGCCACGTAGACGATGCCGTCCTTTGACAGGCGGATCGCGTGGACGATGCTGAAGTTCTTCGGCCCGTCGCCCGCCGGGAACTCCTTCGGCGTCACGACCTCGCAGTGGTCATCGTCCACGGGCTTTCCGCCGAACGCGCCCCAAAGGCGTTTGAACTTGCCCGTGTCGGCGTCGAAGACGATGACGCGATGGTTGCCGTAGCCGTCGGCGACGAACAGCTCGTTGGTGCGCGCGTTGTACTGCACGTCGGCGGCGCGATGCACGTTCGTCGTGTCCGCGTTTCCTTTGCTCTGGTTGCTGTGGCCGATCTGCATGACGAACTTGCCGTCCTGCGTGAACTTCAGGATCTGATCGTCGGCGACATGTTTCAGGTTGGCGATGCCGTTGGTCGGGCAGTTGTTGCCGGTGATCCAGACGAAGCCCTTGCTGTCGATGTTGATGCCGTGCTCGCGCTGCGGCCACTCATAGCCCTGGCCATCGCCGCCCCAGCTCTTGATGTAGTTGCCGGCCTGATCGAACACCATCACCGCGGGCGCGCGCTTCGGCACGTCTTCAGGCTTGATCAGCGTGCGCGGGCGATGCAGCGCCCAGACGCGGTCCTGCGCGTCTACGGAAAAGCTCGAGACGTCGCCGAGCTTCCACTGCGCGGGGACCTTCGGCCAGCCGCGATCGACCTCGAAGGTTGGCAGGCGCGTGCCGGCGGTCGCCACAGCTCCGGCAGTGCCAGCGGCCGTCCGCTGCTTCGCGGCGAGCGCCGGGTTCACGTAGTTCTTCTGCAGGACCTTCTTCAGGTCGGGGCGCACGCTCAGATAGGTGACGTGGTCCGGGATCGCCGAGAAGCCGTGCGGCACCCCTTCCGGGATGACGATGATGTCGCCGACGTTGATGACGCGGCTGGTGTAGCCCACCATCGTGCCGTTGCACGACGGCCCGTTCAGGATCGTCGTCACCTCGCTGTCGGCGGGCGAGCGGCGGCCGTTGACCATCGTCCCGCCGGTGATCAGCGTTCCGCTGCCAGAGGTCACGATGTAGGTCTCGGACGTGCTGTCGTGAAAGATGCCGTTCGGCCCGGTGGCGCCGGCTCGCTGCTGTCCGCAGGGAGGCTGCGCATTGGCGGGCGCCGCCGCGGGCGCGGCGGCTGCCGGCGCCGGCGCCAGCTTCCCGCGGGCGACCACCGCGACGCCCAGCTGATACGTCCCCATGTCGATCACGCGCAGCGTGTTGTCGGGGATCGTGCGCTTGGTGTCGGCCGCCATCTTCAGGACCGCCTTGATGTCGGCATCGCTCACCACGACCGCGTCTTTCGGCGCCTGCGCCGAGACCATCGCCGGGCCGGCGCCGACGAGCAGCGCCAGCGTTCGCAGGATGTTCTTCTTCATGGCTATTTGACCTCCACGAGCTCAATGGCGATGCGATCCGGCCCTTCGATCATGGCCGCGCGCATGTTGCCCCACGGATGAATCTCTTCGAGGAACTTGACGCCTTCGCCCTTCAGGCGGGTGACGGTCGAATCGAGATCGCCGACGCTCAGCGCCCAGTGATCGACGAGGTGGCCGCGCGTGCTGACGAGGCCACCGCCCGGCCAGGGGCGGATTGAAATCGAGATGTCGTCGAAGAACACCGCGCCGGCCGGATCCCGGACGAAGCCGGTCTTCGCGAACGACGGCCACGTCGGCGGCGCGTAGAGCTGTTTGCACTCGCCGGCCGGCAGCGTTCCGGGCGCGCCGCCGCGTCCCTGTGGCAGCGTTGCGCCGAGGTGCGTGATGTACCACTGCATCGCGCAGATCGGATGCTCGTGATACATGTGGATGTGATTGAAGCGCTCGACGGTCCCCGCCTGCGCGTTCTCGATCATGATGCCGTCGGGCCCGCGCAGGTAGCCGAAGCCGCCTTCGCGCGTCGGCTGCACGCCCTTGGCGCGCATCTCGAGGATCTGTTCCTGCGTCGGCAGCCCCGGCAGCGTGTCGCTCGACATGTCCACCAGCTTGCCGTCGGCGGCGTCCCACATCTGCGCGATCTGCAGGCCCATCTTCCGGAAGTTCTCGTCGTACTTGCGGGAGTCCGGCGTGTTCCAGCCGAAATGCCAGACGGAGGTCTGCGGCCCCGTCAGCTCGTTCTGCGGGGGCGCCGACACTTTCGTGAACAGCAGGTAGACGTTGCCGGTCTTCACCGCCTCGTAGCCGTTGAACGTCGTCTTCGTGGCGGTGAGTGCGAACGGCTTCGGGTAGTACGCCGCCGCCTTGGCGGGATCGACGGAGTTCAGGTGCACGTGGTGGACGTGCATCGTCCCCTTCGGCGCCTGCGCGAGCACCCGAGGCTGCGCCGTCCACAGATACAGGCCACAGAGACACAGAGACACGGAGAGCGGCAATACGCGTTTCATCGCGGCCTCGCTACGTCGGGAGGAATCCTGCACCTCCTGAGACGCGAGTGATTATAGGTGCGCCGGGCGCTCAGCGCGACGCCGGCGGCTGCACGAAAACGGGGTGGGATTGCTCTTCCAGCAGCAGCGTCGGCCGTCCCTGGAGCACCCCGAGGCGCGCGCGGTTAGACCTTCAATCTCCCTTCGCGTGGGGGCACATCCTACACGCGGGAGGCACTCGGGGGTGTTCAGCGGGTGCTGCGAACGGAAGGGCCGATCTGCTCGACGGTGACCATGACGCGCTGGCGTCCGAACCTCTTCGCCTGAGCGCAGCTGGTCATGAAGATGTCGATGCGGCGCCCCTTCACGTTGGCGCCTTGATCGTCGACGACATATGCGCCATTGCCGCCGCGGGAGTCCCGGATGCGGATGCGCGATCCCATTGGCAGGACGCGCGGATCGGCCGCCACGATGCCGGGACGTACGTCGCCGCCGGTCGAGGTGAGGCCGCGAAGACAGTACGCGGTCGCCGTCATCGCCATGGGGCGCGCGCGACGGCGCGCCGCGGACTCGGCAGACGCGGCCGACACGAAGAGGGTGAGGATGAGCGTGATCACCGTCAGCCGGGTCGACGTATTGGTGAGCATGGCTTGCGTACATCGCAGGGCAAGAATCCAGCCATTCGCTGGCTGGGCTCGTGTCGCGCGCCCGCTTTAGCTGAGGCGCGTGGCGTCAACCACACTTCTGTCAGGTCGGATGACGATGTACGCCCCTGTGGCGTGATGCGAAAGGAATGCGCGAACCGCTACGGGATCACCGTCTCGGAAACGACATCGACGTTCTGCGCGGCGATGACGAGCGGCGCCTGCAACATCATCAGCTCCGCATCGCCCGGCCCGGGACGCTGCACGTCAGCCCGCGGCAGCGTCCGTATCTCAACGTTGCCATGGAATTCGACGCGGCCCTCCTGCGCGGTTCGCACCGGTCGCTGCTCCGAGTACACGCTGAGGTAAACGCCCACCGGAACGTCGAACGTCGTCACGAGGCTGCCGTTGCGGCGAATCGTGATGCGGTGGGCGCGCGCGTACGACGAGAAGTATTTCGACTCGAACGGAGGCGCCTGAGCCGCAGGCCACGACGGCATCGTCACGATCAAGAGGACGATCGCCGCGAGAGTGACGGCGAGGGTCAGAGCTGCCTTTCGTCGCGCCATCTGCTTTCCTCCTGTCTGGATGGAGGATACGCCGAGCGGAAGGTCAATGTTCCGATGGAATCTAACGTCAGCCGCGGGGCGCAAAGTAGCGGCAGGCTTCATTGACAACGCGAAAGTGCGGGTTCTAGACTCGAAAACCATGAAGCATTTCATCCGCGTCGCGATCGCGATCACAGCTGTTCTTCTCGTCTCCGCTGCGATCGTGGCCGCACAGGCGGTGGGCTCCGCCAACGGCCTTTCGGGTCCCGCCAAACTCAATCCGAAGGCCGACATCAACGCCGCGGGCTTCCCGCCGCCGTACTGGGCGTATCCAGTCAACCTGCCGGACTACGTCGCGCCGCCGGAGAAGGGCGAGCGGATGCGCGTGCCGAACAGCACCGTCACCTATACGCTGACGCAGATCCGCGACTTCTTCTCGCCGCCCGACTGGCATCCGGAGGATCACCCGGCGATGCCGCCCATCGTCGGCCAGGGGCGCAAGCCGCAGGTGTGGGCGTGCGGCTACTGCCATCTGCCGACCGGGTGGGGCAAGCCCGAGAACGCGAACGTCTCGAACCTCCCCGAGGCGTACTTCATGCAGACGATCGCCGACTTCAAGAACGGCACGCGCCGCAGCACCGTTCCCGACATCCTGCCGCACTCGGGGATGATCGCCGCCGTCATGCCGACGACCGACGCCGAAGTGCGCGAGGCGTATCAGTACTTCGCGAAGAACAAGCTCGCGCAGCAGCGCTACAAGGTGACCGAGGCCGCGACGGTCCCGAAGACGAAGGTGCAGGGCAGCTGGGTGCTCGCGCCGATCGTCGGCGCCGGCGAGGGAATGGAACCGATCGGCCAGCGCATCATCGAAGTGCCCGACGACCCGGTGCTGACGACGCTGCGCGACTGGCGGATCGGCTTCACGACGTACGTGCCGCCGGGGAGCCTCAAGAAGGGTGAAGCGCTGGTCACCACGGGCGGCAACGGCAGGACGGTGCAGTGCGCCATCTGCCACGGCAACGATCTCCGCGGCATCGGCCCGGTGCCGCCGATCGCGGGCCGCTCGGCCATCTACACGTTCCGCCAGTTGTACGACTTCAAGGACGGCGCGCGGCACGGCGCGTGGTCGGCGATGATGCAGCCGGTGGTGAAGAACCTGACGCTCGACGACATGATCGCGATCGTCGCGTATACGTCGTCCAGGATGCCGTAGATCGATCTGGCGGGTCCATCTGGCGGGTCCGCGCGTGCGTGGATTCCGTAGCGCGCGCGGGACCCGCCCCACGTACGCTCTCCCTACTGTTTCAGCAGATCGTCGATGAGCGTCTTGAAGGCGGGGTACGGTTGCGCGCCGCCGATGACGCGGCCGTTGATGAAAAACGTCGGCGTCCCCTGAACGCTGACGGCATCGCCGTCGGCCTTGTCTTTCAATATCTCGCCCTTGTACTTCTCTGAATCAAGGCACTGGTCGAACTTCGCCTGATCGAGCCTGGTGTCCTTCGCCCATTTCTTCAGGTCGGCGGCCTTGAAGCGCACGAGGTCGTCACCCTTGTTGTACTGCTCGCGGAACACCTTGTCGTGATACTCCCAGTACTTGTTCTGCTCGCCGGCGCAGTCGACGGCCTCCGCGGCGAGCAGCGCCTCGGGGTGAATCTGGACGATCGGGTAATCGCGGAAGACGAGCTTCACCTTGCCGGTGTCGATGTACTCCTTCTTCAGCCGCGGCTCGACGTCCTTCCAGAACATCCGGCACGACGGGCACTGGTAGTCGCCGAACTCGATCATCAGGACCTTCGCGTCCGCGCTGCCGAGCGTCGGGTCGTCGTCGACGCCGATGAAGACACCGCGCTGCTGCGCGAAGGCCGGTGAGACGCCGACCGCCACGAGAATCGCCGCCAGAAGGACTCTCATCGAACTACCTCGCCGATCGTTATAACACGTGCCCGGATCCCGGATCCCGGATCCCGGATCCCGGAATCCGGACCCCGAAATCCGGACCCCGACCGGCCACCATCAGTACGTGACCCGCACCCGGTAATCGAGTGTGGACGTGCCGTTCGCGGCCACCGGTACCTTGAACTGCGCGGCAAAGGCGGCGGTCTTCTCGAACGGATGTGTCGAATTGAGCATCCGCCACGAGCCCCCGATCGGCTCATTGACCTCGACGGTGACCGCGATGTCCTTGTGGTTGCGCAACGTGACCTGGTAGCCGAACTCATAGACGTCGTTCGCGATCCGCTCGAAGTCCACCTGCTTGCGCTCGCAGACGATGTCGAAGGCGTTGCCGATCTTCAGGTTGATCGTCTCGTCCTTCGGGGTGTGGCCGATGCGATCTTCGCCGACGAACTGCAGGCCGCCCTTCGAATCGGCCTGATACACACGCACCGTGCCGGCAGGCATCGGCATGCCGAGCCCCGCCTTCTCCTCGTTGCGGAACTGATAGAACACCTCGACGTCATCCTTGATGGGCGCGCCGGTCCGCTGCGCGCTGCGGTAATACGCGTAGTTGCCATCGACGACATAGCGTTTCTGGACGGGGAAGGCGGTCGCGCCAAGCATGCTCACCTGCTTGGTCTCGGCGTTGTTGACGGTCGTCTTCCGCGCGAGCGTGTAGAGGTGATATTCGGAGAACGCCTCCTGTGACATCTGCGGCGCGGCGGCCGGCGCTCGCAGCGCAACGCCCTCCTGCAGGCCGCGGATCTCCTGCTTCACGCGATTCAGGTCACCAGCGACCAGCTGCAGCTGCGCGTTCCGGAACGAGGTGCCGCTGTTGTTCGTGACGGTCACCCAGCCGTCGACGTCGGCGGTCTTCTCGTCGCGCGCGACCGTCAGGACGTAGTCCGCGATCCAGGAGAGGCTGCGCGCGAGGTACGAGGCCTCGACGCGGTGGCGCGTGCCGCCCGTGTTGTCGAGGGTCCAGATCAACGTCGGGTGCGAGAAGAGGTTGCCGGGCAGCTCCGGGAAGCGGATGTGCGTGGCGGGCATGCCGGTCACGATCTCGCCGCCGATTTCCCAGACCGGCGCCGAGTTGTAGCTGATGAGGCGCGCCTTCACGTCCTCGTCTCGAGAAGTGCCGCCGTCCGTTCGCGTCCGCACGAGCGTCACCTCCCGCCCGACGTACTTGCGGAGCAGTTTGTCGGGCTCGAGCAGGTCGTACTCGTAGTTCTGTTCGAGCACGCTGACGCGGCCGGGTTCTGTGAGCGATCGGAAATGGACGGTCGCGGGGTTGACGGTAGCGGCGATGTCCATGAACTGCAGGTCCGACGTGCCGCGCGCGAGCTGCACGTTGCGAACGTCGCGCACGAGCGCCAGGTCCGAGTTGTAGACGGTCACCGCCAGCTCCGCCTGGTCGTCGAGCGTCGTCGTCGAGGCGTTCTGCTGCGGGGCAGGCTGCGCGGCGGGCCGCGCGGTCACCCCGATGCTCGTGGCGACGAGCAGCGCGGCAAAGAAGAGACGTGAGGGCATGGTGTGGCTCCTTTCCCGTAGAACGGAGCCGCGCGGATTTCTTGCAAGCCTTCGCCTGAAGCCAGCGAAGGCTTGCCCCCCGTAGCGCAAGCGCGAAGGGGGCTACCGCTGGACCCAGGTCATGCCGCCATCGGAGGTGGTCCAGGTGCGTCCGTCGGCGCTGGATACGGTGGCGTCCTGCGCGCTGGTCGACAGGACCGCCGAGAGGTCCGTCATCTCGGGGAAGTTCACGCGCTGCCAGCTCTGATGGTCCGTCGAACGGAGGATGGTGCCCGCGCGGCCGACCATCCAGCAGACCGCCATCGAGGGCCCGGAGCTCGCCGTCAGCGGACCCGCGGCGACGGCCGGCGGTGCGGTCCACTCCGCGCCGCACGATGGTGACACCCGCGCGGCCGCGGGCGCACGCAGCGCAACGGCCTCCTGCAGGCTTTGCGGCGCCTGCCGGGCAGCGTCGTTCGCCGCCTCCTCCTGCTTGCGAAGCGCAGTGGGCGACGGTGCGGCGCCCTGCGTCGAGCCCGGCACGACTGCCGGCGGCGGCGTCGCGGGCGCGGGCGCCTGAGCCGACTGACGTGTCCCCGCCGGCGGTGCCGCGAACCGGGGCGCAGCCTCACGCGTTTCGGCGGACGGCGGCGCGGCTGATGACGGCGCTGCCTGCTGCGTTTCCGCCGGCGCAGCCACAGGTGTCGCCGGCGCAGCCGCCGGTGTCGGGACGGGGACGCTTCGCTGCTCCGGAATCGCCACCCACACGGCGATCGCGGTTGCCGCCGCTGCCAGCGGCACGGCCCAGGCAAGCCAGCGCCGCGGCCTGGGCTCCGAAGCCCCGGCGAAGGAGCCTGCGCGGTCGGCCGCAGGCGCCGGCACCGCGGCGCGCGTCCGGGCCATCGCGCCGAGCAGCATCTGGCAGCGGTCGCACCCGGCGACGTGCGCGCGTACGTCCTCGAGGGCGGCGCCCTTCAGGCCGCCGTCGAACCACGTGGCGAGCGTTTCCGCGTCGAGACAGTTCACCTACTGGCCTGTCCTTCCCACGGCACTGTCGGCCGCTCCGATGTCGCGGCCGGCTGAAATGTCTTCGAAGGGCTGTCGTGATTCGCAGTACATCAGTTGATACACGCCTAGATTTCTCTCAACGTTGAACGATCCGCGGGAGATTTCTTGCGTACCGCCACGGGCTCATCCGCATGCAGCAGCTCCCGCAGGTCGAGCGGCCCCGCATCCTCGCTGACCGACGCCACGCACTCCGCGATCTCGGCCGCGTTCAGGCGGCCATCGGTTCTCAGCGCGTCCTCGATATCGCGTCGCAGCACCTTGCGCGTGCGCGCCAGCTGGCGCGAGCAGGTCGCCTCGTGCTCGCCCAGCAGCCTCCCGGTCTCGGCAAGCGTCAACTCCTGCGCATAGTAACAGGCGAGTCGGAGCCGGTCGCGCGGCGGGAGGTTCGCGACGGCGCGGGTGAGTGCATCCCGCATGACGACGAAATATCGAGGCCGCTCGGCATCGTGAGGGCGGCCTTCAACCGGTACGGTCTGGTAGGGGCCCGCTTCGGCGGCCCCGGAGCGGGACGCGCGGGATTCATCAGCGGTCAACGGCTCCAGCCGCCGGCCGGCGCGCAGGCGATCGACGTGGCGCTGAGCCAGGATCGCCCTCAACCAGGTCGAGAGGCTGCTGCGTCCGTGGAAGTACCTGAACAGGGAGCGCTCGAACAGCTCGCCGTAGATTGCATCGGCGAGGTCGCGGGCGCCGCCGGTGGGATCGAGCGCGTCAGCGGCGCGATACAAGACCGGGCGGTGTGCGCGGATGAAGTGTTCCCACGCCGCCTCGTCGCCGGCTGCGCAGCCGCACGCGAGCGCCAGGTCTTCGAGGTGCAGGGCGCGAACATCGGCGCCGCGTTCCGCGCCCGGCTCCAGCGCTTCAGCGAAGCGGTCGCGGGGCACACGCCACCGCTCGGCGTGCGCCCGGCGATAGAGCTGCTCTGCGAGCTTCGCGTCGATGGGCACCCATCACACAGTACAACGTGTGCGCTGCCAGGCGACGATCGTCAACAGCCCGCCGATGGCGAGCGGGAACAGCGCGGGCGCGACCGGGCCGCTCGACGCGGTAATGACGGTGGCGCCAACCATGATGACGATCAGGCCGCCAGCGGCGAGCGGCGTCAGGCGGGGACGAATCCGCAGCAGCCACGGAAGGACGAGGCCCACGGCGCCGGTCACCTCGCAGACGCCGATGAAGCGGAGGAACGGCCCGGGAAGCGCGACCGGACCCTGCTGCATCGCCTCGACCGGCAGCACCAGCTTCACGCCGCCCGCGAAGAGAAACAGCGCCGCCAGCAGTCCCTGAAGAATCCATAGCCCTGTGTTGGTTCTCATCGTGATATCTCCTTCTGCTGGCTTGTCGAACGGGCCGCGCGGAATTCGACCCCCGGGCCCGTGGCGGGGCCGCCTGAAGGCGGCCCCTACGTACGTGCGCGTAGGGGCCGGCTTTAGCCGGCCCATCTGGGGTCCTGCCCAGCCCGGAGTCTTCGGACGGGCTGTCGATTCCGGTCACTCGCGTTCGACTAGCCGGGTGAAGGGAGAAAACAACGTGCGATTCATGATGATCGTCAAGGCCGACAAGAACACCGAAGCGGGCGTGATGCCGACCGCGCAGGAGCTCGCCACGATGGGACAGTACAACCAGCAGCTGATCGACGCCGGCGTGATGGTGGACGGCGCGGGCCTCCAGGCGAGCTCCAAGGGCGCCCGGGTCGGGCTCAAGAACGGCAAGGTCGTCGTCACCGACGGCCCGTTCGCCGAAACCAAGGAGCTGATCGCGGGTTACTGGATCATCAACGTCAAGTCGAAGGCCGAGGCCATCGAGTGGGCGAAGAAGATTCCGTTCGCACAGCTGCCCAACGCGGGCCGCGAACCGGAAGTCGAGATCCGGCAGTACTTCGAGATCGAGGACTTCCCGAACGCCCCGGCGGACGTCGTCGAACAGGAAAAGCAGCATTTCGGGAGGAAGTGATGTTCACCCCCTATCTGAACTTCGACGGCAACTGCGCCGAGGCGTTCCGGTTCTACGAGCGCTGCTTCGGCGGCAAGATCGAGTTCCTGCAGACGTTCGGCGAGTCGCAGATGAAGGACAGCGTTTCGCCCGACCAGTACGGCCTCGTCATGCACGTCACGCTGAAAGTCGACGGCGCCACGCTGATGGGGTCCGACGCAACGCCCGACCGGTATGAGAAGCCGCAAGGCATCTACGTGTCGATCGCGCCGAAGACGTTCGCAGACGGCGAGCGGATCTTCAACGAGCTGGCTGAAGGTGGGGTGCCCGAGATGCCCTTCCAGCAGACGTTCTGGTCGGTCGGCTTCGGCATGACGGAGGATCGGTTCGGGATTCCGTGGATGGTGAACTGCGAAGCGGTGCCTGCGGGCAGTTAGTCGTTGGTCGTTGGTCGTTGGTCGTGGGAGTCGGGAGTTGGGAGTTGATGGTTGGTGGTTGGTGGTTGGTGCTTGAAGTTGGGCGTTTGTGGTTTGATCGGTCGCGGTGGCGACCGATTCAATCCAGCAGACCATCGAGGCGGTCTATCAATCCGAGTCGAGGCGCGTCCTCGCGACGCTCATCCGGCTTCTGGGCGACTTCGACCACGCGGAAGAAGCGCTGCACGACGCGTTCAGGGCGGCGCTCGAGCAGTGGCCGCGCGACGGCGTTCCCGCCAATCCCCGCGCGTGGCTCGTGTCCGCCGGCCGCTTCAAGGCGATTGACGCCGTGCGCCGGCGCAGGCGGTTCGACGCGCTGGACGAGGTGGGCGAGAAGGCGGACGTGGCGGTGTACGACACGGCGGCATGGGCGGACCACGAGAGCGTCGAGGACGATCAGCTCCGCCTGATCTTCACCTGCTGCCATCCCGCGCTCGCCGCCGATGCGCAGGTGGCGCTGACGCTGCGCGAGGTGTGCGGGCTGACGACGGAGGAGATCGCGCAGGCGTTCCTGACGCCGGCGCCGACGCTGGCGCAGCGGATCGTCCGGGCGAAAGGGAAGATCCGCGATGCACGCATCCCGTACGAAGTGCCCGCCCGGGCGGACTTGCCCGAGCGTCTCGACGCGGTGCTGCGTGTCATCTATCTCGTGTTCAACGAGGGCTACGCGGCCTCGTCCGGGGAACGGGTGACGCGGCATGACTTATCGGGCGAGGCAATCCGCCTCGGGCGCCTCCTCGTCGAGCTGTTGCCGGAGCCCGAGGCGCAGGGGCTGCTCGCGCTGATGCTCCTCCACGACTCGCGTCGTGCGGCGCGCACCTCCGCAGGCGGTGAAGTCGTCCTGCTCGAAGACCAGGATCGCTCGCTCTGGAACCGCGATCAGATCGCGGATGGATCGCGGCTGGTGCAGGAGGCGCTCTCGTCGGGACGCGGCGGGCCGTACGCCATCCAGGCGGCCATCGCGGCGGTCCATGCGGAGGCAGCGACCGCGGCCGCGACCGACTGGAACGAGATCGTCGGACTCTATGGAGTGCTGATGGGCATGACGCCGTCGCCCGTCATCGAGCTGAATCGGGCGGTCGCCGTGGCGATGCGTGACGGTCCGGAGGCGGGCCTGGCAATCATCGACCGCATTCTCGCGCGCGGCGAGCTGCGCGACTACAGGCTGGCGCACGCGGCGCGCGCGGAACTGTGCCGCCGGCTCGGACGGACGTCGGAGGCGCGCGCCTCCTTCCAGCGCGCGCTGGCGCTCACTCGTCAGGAGCCCGAACGGCGGCTCATCGAGCGGCGTCTCGCGGAGCTGTCGTCGTAGCAAGTCTCGGTAGGGTCCGGCTTCAGCCGCACCTTCAGGAGCTGTATGAAATATCTCTGCCTGGTCTACATGGAGAAGGACAAGCTGCACACCGTCCCCGACAGCGAGTGCCTCGCGTGCGGCAACGGCTTTCGCGAGAGCGGGCTGCTGGTCGCGGCCGAAGCGCTGCAGCCGGTCGAAACGGCGACGACGGTCCGCGTGCGCAACGGGAAGGTGGCGATCACCGACGGCCCGTTCGCGGAGACGAAAGAGCAGCTGGCCGGCTTTTACCTGGTCGAGGCGCGCGACTTGAACGAAGCGCTGCAGATCGCGGCGAAAATTCCTCCTGCACGAGAAGGGAGCGTCGAGGTCCGACCGGTGCGACAATTGGCGCCGTGAAACCGTCACTCCGCATGCTGCTGCTCTGCCTCGTGGCGCTGGCCCCGAGCGCGGTCGAGGGGCAGGGCCTCTACGCGCGCGATGCGCAGAAACAGAAGGGCTCCCCGAGCTGGCTGAAAGAGCTGGCGACGCTTCCACCGTTCAACCCGCCGCGTCTGGCCGACGGCACGCCGGACCTGCAGGGCGCGTGGGGCGGCCCGAACGGCGGCGACGACATCGAAGAGCACGACTACGTGGACGTGAGCAGCCCGCCGGAGGAGACCTACATCTCCGATCCGCCTGGCGGCAAGGTTCCGTATCAGCCGTGGGCGCTCGCGTTGCGCAACGAGATTCGCGCCGGGCTGGCGCGCGGCTGGCCGGGCGAGAAAGAGCGCCTCTACACCGATCCGCAGACCTTCTGCCTCTACACCGTGCCGCGCGCGACGACACGCGGCGGGTTCGAGATCATCCAGGCGCCGGGCTACGTGCTGATGTCGTTCAACTTCGCGCACTATTACCGGTCGATCCCGCTCGACGCCGCGATGCCGCACGTGTCACCCGCCGTCAAGCAGTGGATGGGCAATTCACGCGGCCACTGGGAGGGCAACACGCTCGTCGTCGACGTCACCGGCATCACCGGCAAGAACTGGCTCGACCAGGTGGGGAACTTCTTCAGCGAGAACGTGCACGTCGTCGAGCGCTTCACGCTCGCGGCGGCCAACGTCATCGACTACGAGGTCACCATCGACGATCCGACCGTCTTCACGCGGCCGTGGAAGATGCGGCTGCCGCTGCGGCGCGGGCGCAGCGAGGAAACGTGGGAGCACGCCTGCTTCGAAGGAAACGGCAACGACGTCGAGCACGTTCGCGAGCTCGGCTTCAAGTGGTTTCCTGGCGTGACGCCGCCGCGGTAGGCGGACCTGAAGGTCCGCCTCTACGTCCGATCCTCACGGCGTCCAATCGTAGAGGCGGACCTGCAGGTCCGCCTTACTGCTTCAGCAGTGGAATCTTGTCGACGTCCGGCGCAGCCGGCTGCGCGCGCAGGAACGCGTGGATGTCGGTGAGCTCCGCATCCTTGACGATCTTCTCGGTGAACGGCGGCATCTCGTTGGTGGGATGCCGCACGTACTTCATGAACTGCGCGTAGGCAATCGGCCGCGGCGCGAGCCGGGGCCCGGCGCTCCCGCCCTGCGCTTCGTAGCCGTGGCACTGATAGCAGCCGAAGCTGACGAACAGCTTGCGCCCGTTCGCGGCGTTGCCGGCAGGCGCGTTCGCAGTCTGCGCAGCTTCCGTACGTGGGGCGGGCGCCGCTTGCTCGCCGGCGCCAGCAGCGAGCGGACCCGCCGCAGCGGCCACAGCCACGGGGACTCCCCATGCGCAGACCACGGCGGCGGCCCAGGCGAACGCGAAGGTGAACAGGATTTGATTCTTCATCGCGCCCTCACCGCGGCTGCGTGACGACATCGACCAGCGCCGGCTCGCCCTTCTTGACGACGTCGAGCGCGCGCTTGAGCGCGGGGCCGAGATCGTTCGGGTTGCTGATCGGTCCCTCGGAGTAGACGCCCATCCCCTTCACGATCTGCGCGTAGTTGATGTTCGGATCCTCGATGGTCGTCCCGATGTGCGCCCGCGTGACGCCGCGGTTGTGCCGGTTGCCCATGCGCTGCAGGTGCATCACTTCCTGGTGATACGCGCGGTTGTTGTGCATCACCGCCAGCAGCGGGATCCGGTGATGCGCCGCCGTCCACCAGACGCCCGGCGCGTACATGAAGTCGCCGTCGCCCTGAATCGAGACCGAGAGGCGTCCGTGCTTCTTGTTCGCCAGCGCGCCGCCGACCGACGCCGGAGCGCCGTAGCCGACGCCCGCGCCGCCGGAGCCGCCGAGCCACTGATAGTGCTTCTCGAACTTCCAGAGGCGCTTGTCCCAGTTGCTCGTGTTGCCGCTCGCCGACACCAGCGACCAGTCCTCGTTCCTGATCACGTTGTAGAGCTCCGCGCTCAACCGCGCGGTGCTGACAGGGCTCGCGTCCCACGCCACCGCGGCGTCGGCGCGTGAACGGTCGTACGCATTGGCGCGCTGTTCCGCGTAGCGCTTGCCGCGCGCCTCGAACGCCGTCTTTTTGTCGCCGGTCATCGCGCGCTTGACCGCCTCGATGAGTGACGGCATCGTCGCTTCGGCATCCGCGGCCATCGCGATATCGACTTCCGGGTAGCGCTGGAAGTCCTGGTAGTTGGCCTTCATGAACAGATCGCCGGCCGTGATGCTGATCAACTTCGTGCCGGGCTTGGTCAGCGGGCGCGAGCTCCGGACGAGCGAATCGCGGAACGAGTCGACCGTCCCCCAGAAGTCGTTCAGTTCGAGGCCGAGGACGACGTCCGCGTTGCCGAGCAGCCCGCGGCCGCCGTTCGACAGGTTGAGCGGATGCTGCGACGGGAAATTCATGCGGCCGCCTTGATCGATCACGGGCGCCTGCAGCAGCTCGGCGAGCTCGATGAGATGCGCCATGCCCATCGGCGTTCGCGCGAGGCGGTCGGCGATGATTACCGGGTTCTGCGCGCTGACGAGCAGCCGCGCCGCTTCCGCGACCGCACCGGCCTCACCCTGCGGCGGCGAGGTCAGCGTCAGCTTCGGGATGCGCAGCCGCGACTTGACTTCCTCCGAGATCGGATCTTCCTGCAGGCCGCCGTCAAGCACGATCATCACGGGCATCATCGGCGGAGTCGTCGCAATCTTGTAGGCCCGCACCATGGACTCGGCGTAGTGCGGCAGCGACCACGGCAGGTCGTCCCACTTGATGTAGTCGCGCACCATCGCCGCGGCGTCTTGCACGCTGTGCGCCCATTCCACGCCGGGCCGTCTCATCGTCGCGTCGAGCGAGTTGCCGGCCATGACGACGATCGGCACGCGGTCGCAGTAGGCGTTATAGATCGCCATCGACGCGTGCTGCAGCCCGACGGTGCCGTGCACGAGCACGCCCATCGGCTTGCCGTCGACCTTCGAGTAGGCGTGCGCCATGGCGACGGACGATTCCTCGTGGCAGCAGGTGATGAACTCGGGGGCCGTGTTGTTGCCGTAGTTGATGATCGATTCGTGGATGCCGCGGAAGCTCGAGCCGGGATTGGCGGCGATGTATTCGATGTTGAGCGACTTCAGGACGTCGACCATGAAGTCGCCGCCGGGGCGATCCGTGGTGACGACGTCAACTTCGGGCGACGGGTCCGCCTCGCGCGGCGCGACGGGGGCGCTCGCGGGAGCGGCGGCGGCCGGGGCCGGAGGCACCGTCTGGCCATCCGCGCCGGCAGCGCTGCCCACGAGGGCCGCGCCGGTCACTGCCGCACTCTTCAGGAAGTCTCGACGATCAACGGATCCGTTCTTCGCCATCACTAAACCTCTCAGTGGCGGGTAGCTTATAATTCGCAACGATTTATGGCAATAACACGCTTGGCCCTCACGCTGTCGGGGTTGCTCATCGTTGCAACCGCGACGACCGCCTTTGCGCAGGCAAATCGTCAGGCGCCCGACGAATTCCGGCGAATGCTGGCGATGGGCACCAAATACGCGTCCGCATCGGAGTTCTACGCCGCCCTCAAAAAAGCCGCGCCGGGCGGCGGACGCCAGCCCGCCTTCGCGCAGCTGCCCGACTGGTCGGGCCTCTGGATGGCGTCGGGCGGCGGCAACTTCTTTTCGCCCGGCCCTGGCGGCGTCGCACCGAAGCTGACCGCGGCCGCGCAGGCCGCGCTCAAGCAGGGCGCCGACAACGAAAAGAGCGGCATCGAGTACGACGAGAACCTCAGTCAGTGCGGACCGCCCGGGTACCCGCGCTGGCTCGTCATCCCGTTCCTGCGCGAGTTCATCGTCCGGCCGGAGGAGACGTGGCTCACCTCCGAGACGGTGAACAACGTCCGCCGCGTCTACACCGACGGCCGCGATCATCCGCCGGTCGACGAACGCTATCCGCTCTACTACGGCGACTCGATCGGCTTCTGGGACGGGCCGAAGCTCGTCATCCACACGAACCAGCTGATGGAGCGGTCGATGGGCCGCAACCAGCCGGTGCAGAGCGAGAAGATGGAGACGGTCGAGATCTGGCAGAAGATCAACCCGACGACGGTGAAGGCCGACGTGTGGATCTACGATCCGGCGCTCTACAGCGAGCCGTGGTACATCGAGCGGCGCTACAACCAGGTGCCGAACGACGACAAGAGCCTGCGCATCCGCTACTGGAACTGCAACGAGAACCCGAACAACGACGTGTTCAAGACGCCGGACGGCAGCACCAACTACAAGGACTTCACGTTCGACGACAAGCCGAAGGAGCCTTCGAAATGATCGGTCGCACTCTCACGTTGATCGGCGCGGCCCTGCTCGTCGCGTTGCCGCTGCGCCTCGAGGCGCATCACTCCGCGGTGATGTTCGACGATCAGAAGGAGGTCACCCTCGAGGGGACCGTGAAGGAGTTCCAGTACACGAACCCGCATTCGTGGCTGCTCGTGGACGTGACGAACAAGGACGGCTCGGTGACGACGTGGGGCTTCGAGGCGGAGGGGCCGACGACGCTGCTGCGCAACGGCGTGCGTCCGGCGGACCTGAAGTTCGGCACGAAGCTCACCATCACCGGCCACCCGATGAAGGACGGCCGTCCGGGCGCGCTCTGGATGAAGGCCGTCAGGGACGACGGGAAAGAGTTCTGGCCGGGCGGGCGGCCGCGCGCCGCGGCCGCGCAATAAAAAGCTCCAAGCTCCAAGCTCCAAGTTCCAAGTTCCAAGCTCAAACTTCAACCTTTGGAGCTTGTTGGGATTTGGATCTTGGAGCTTGGATCTTGGATCTTGATCAGAATCCACCCCCCACGCCCTGCCGGAACAGCCCGCGCGGCGTCGGGGTCGGAACGGCGACGATGCTGGTCCCGCGCACACCAAGCGTGTCGCCCGTGATTCCAGCGGGTGCCTGCTGCACCGCCTCGAAGTTCACCACCGCCGACTCGTAATCGAGCGTCGTCTGCAGCAGGTTGACCTGCGCCTGCAGCAGGTCGCGCTGTGCCTGCGTGACGAGGAACGTCGTCGACAGCCCCGCGTCGTAGCGCCGTTGTTCCGCATCGAGCCGCTGCGTGGCGAGCGTCGCCCCCGCGCGCGCCGCGTCGATGCGCTCCGCCGTGCTGCGCATCTGGCGCCCCGCCTGCCGAATCGTCTCCGCGGCTTCCAGGCGCAGGCTCGAAATGCGTTCAACCGTCTGCCGCCGTTCGACGTCGGCCCGTGCGCGGCTCGCTTCGTCGAAGCTGCGGCCGATCGGGTAGCTCACCGTCACGCCAACGCTCCACGCCGGGTAGTCGGGTCCGAACGCCTGGCCGAGCGCGTCGGCGAAGCTTCGCGAGCGCGCGCCGATGACGGTGCCGGGGAATCCGCCGCTGCGAATGAACTGGCTCCCAGCGAGCCCGTTGCCGCGGTAAGACGTCTCGAGGCGGACGTCGGGCAGCCGCTGGTTGTCGAGGAATGCCACCGTGGCCTGCGCGGTGGCGAGATCGAGGTGCGCACGCGCGACGTCGAGCCGCTCGCCGAGCGCTTTCTCGACGACGGCGTCGACGTCCGGGAGAGCGCCGCGCCCCGTGGGCTCCTCGATCGGCTCGACGTGCGTCCGCCAGAACGACGCGTCGGCGGGATCCATGATGAGCCGTCGCAACCGATCCTCGGCGTCCTCGTCGCCCGTCCTCGCGCGAATCAGGTTCTCGCGCCGCTGCGCCACTTCCGCCTCGGCCTGGACGAAGTCGAGCGGCGGAATCTGGCCGGCGTCGACGCGAATCTTCGTCTGCCGCGCCAGTTCGCCGGCCAGCTCGAGCGACCGCTGCTGCACGACCACGTTCGCGCGCGTCGCCTTCAACGTCCAGTAGGCCTGCTTCACCGTGGCGATCGTCTGCACCGCCGACTCGCGAAAGCGAAGCTCGGAGCTGTCCTGGCTGCGCCTGGCGATCGCGTACTGGTAGCGGGCGGCATCGACCTGCCGATCCCGCAGCAGCGGCTGCGAGAACGCCAGCTCGAATCCGGCCTGCACGCTCGGATCGAAGCTGCTGATCGGATTGTTCGTCGTCGTCCGCGAGCTGTCCCACGACGCGCTCCACGTGCCGCCGCCGAGCCGCAGCCGCTGCCGGACGCCGGTCGAGGAGAACCAGTCGTTGACGTCGACGCCGCGGTCGCCGAGCAGGAAGTTCGACGGAGGCGCCGTGTTGCCCGAGCGCCCGAACGTCGTGGAGAAGACCGGCGTATACGCCGTTCGCGTCTCGCCGACGTGCGCCGCCTCGACCTCGGTCTCCAGCCGTACGATCGCCAGGTCGGGGTTGTTCTCGACCGCGCGGCGAACCGCCTCGTCGAGCGTGAGCCGCACGGTTGGGTCGACCTGAAGGTCGGCCCGTCCCGCCGCCGGAACCGTCTGCGCGGAGGCGCTCGTTCCGATCAGCGTCATGGCAAGGGCGATCGACACGGCCGCCGCGAGCTCCGGCACGCGCGTGCTGCGCGCCCGCGCCTCCGCCATCACGACGCGTCGCCGCGCCAGCAGCATGTAGATCGATGGCACGACGAAGAGGGTGAACAGGGTGCCGACGATCATTCCGCTCACGAGCACCGTGCCGATGCTGTTGCGTGCGCCCGCGCCCGGCCCGGTCGCGAAGACCAGCGGCAGATGTCCGACGACCGTCGCGGCGGTGGTCATCAGGATCGGACGCAGCCGCGTGCCGGCCGCCTCGATGACGGCGGCGAGCGTGTCCCTGCCCGTTTCCTGCAGGTGATTGGCGAACTGGACGATCAGGATCCCGTTCTTCGATACCAGCCCCACGAGCGTGATGAGCCCGACCTGGCTGTAGATGTTCAGCGTCGTGAACTGCAGGAACGAGAACAGCAGCGCGCCCGACAGCGCCAGCGGCACCGAGCCAGCCAGGATGATGAACGGGTCCACGAAGCTCTCGAACTGTGCGGCCAGCACGAGGTAGATCAGCATCGCCGACAGCAGGAACGTCGTCAGGAACGAGCCGCCTTCGGTACGGAGCTGACGCGACTCGCCCGCGTAATCGATGGTGAAGCCCTGCGGCAAGAGGTTCCTCGCCTCGTTCTCCAGGAAGGTCAGCGCCTGGTCGAGCGGCACCGGCGGCGGAATCACGCCCTGGATGCGCACGGCGTTGAGCTGCTGGAATTTCTTCAGCTCCCTCGGCTCGGCGGTGGTCTTCAGGCTCGCGAACGTCGAGAGCGGAACGAGCTTGTCGTTGGACCCCGTGATGTAGATGTGCGAGAGCTGATCGGGCGTCAGCCGATCGGCGCGCTCGATCTGCGGGATCACCTTGTAGCTGCGTCCCTGGATGCTGAAGCGGTTGACGTAGTTGCCGCCGAGCAGCACCGACAGATCGCGTCCCGCCTGACTCAGGTCCACGCCCTGCGAGCGCAGCTTGTCGCGGTCGAAGACGACCTCGGCCTGTGGCTGATCGAACTTCACGTCCGAGTCGGCATAGATGAACATCCCCGAGGCGAACGCCTTCTGCACCAGCTGAGCGGCAATCTCGTTGAGCCGCTGCGGCTCCGCCGCGGATCCGATCACCAGATCGACCGGGAAATCCCCGCCTCCAGGCAGCGGCGGCGGCGTCAGCGGAATCGCGCGGATGCCGGCAATCTTCGACATCGGTCCGTACGACTCCATCAGCAGCTGCTGCGCGGTCTTCGTCCGCTCGCTCCACGGCTTGGTCACCATGCCGCCGAAGCCGCCGTTGGGGAAGATCAACTGGAACGTCGCGGCCGTCTCGGGGAGCGACTTGTAGACGTCGAGAATCTGCGAGGTGAAGAGCTTGGTCTGCTCGATGGTCGCGTTCGGCGCCGCCTGGATCGCGGAGAAGACCACGCCCTGGTCCTCGGCGGGCGCCAGCTCGCGCTGCGAGAACAGGTAGAACGGCACGGTCAGGAGCGCGACGATGACCCACAGCGTCAGGACGACGGGCCGATACCGGAGCGTGGAGGCGAGCGCACGCGTGTATGCGCCGCGAACGGAATCGAACCGCCCGTTGACCCACGCCGCGAAGCCCCCCTGCTTCTCCGCCGGGCGCAGCAGCTTCGAGCCCATCATCGGCGACAGCGTCAGCGCCACGACGCCCGAGACGATGACCGCGCCCGCCAGCGTGAACGCGAACTCGCGGAAGAGCGAGCCTGTGAGACCGCCCTGGATGCCGAGAGGTGCGTAGACCGCCGCCAGCGTGATCGTCATGGCGATGATCGGGCCGACCAGCTCGCGGGCGGCCGCGAGCGCCGCCTGCTGCGGCCGCTGGCCGCTGTGAATGTGACGCTCGATGTTCTCGACCATCACGATCGCGTCGTCGACGACGAGGCCGACGGAGAGCACGATGGCGAGCAGCGTCAGCAGGTTGATCGTGAAGCCGGCGAGCATCATCAGGAAGACGGCGCCGACGAGCGACACCGGAATCGCGACGACCGGGATGATCACCGAGCGGAACGAGCCGAGGAACAGGAAGATCACCAGGATGACGATGAGCAGCGTTTCGGTCAGCGTGCTGAGCACCTCGTCGATCGCGTCCTTGATGTAGCCGGTCGAGTCGTACGGAATGCCCAGCTTCATGCCCGCCGGCAGCTGCGCCTGCATGCCGGGCAACGCGGCACGCACCTGGTTGATCACGTCGAGCGCGTTCGCCGTCGGCAGGACCCAGATGCCGATGAACGTCGCGGACTCGCCGTTGAAGAGCACGTCCTGGTCGTAGTTCTCCGCGCCGAGCACGACGTCGGCAATGTCGCCGAGCCGTACGACGACGCCCTTCTGCTCGGCGACGACCAGCTGACGGAATTCCTCCGCGGTGCGCAGGTCGGTGTTGGCGACCAGGTTGACGGACACCATCGAGCCCTTCGTCCGTCCGAGCGCCGAGAGGTAGTTGTTGCGCGCGAGCGCCTCGCGCACGGCCGCCGGTGAAATGCCGTGCGCGGCCATCTCGTCGGGCTTGAGCCAGATGCGCATCGCGAACGTGCGGTTGCCGAGGATGTCGGCACGCTGGACGCCGCTGACCGCGCTCAGCTTCGGCTGCACGACCCGCGTGAGGTAGTCCGTGATCTGTGTCTGATCGAGGTCGGACGACGAGAAGCCGAGATACATCGCGGCGAACTGGTTGTCGGCGGTCTCGAGCTGAATCACCGGCGCCTCGGCTTCGGGCGGCAGGTCGTTCCTGACCTGCGCCACCTTGGCCTGGAGCTGCGTCAGCGCCGCGTTGGTGTCGTAATTCAGCTTCAGGTGCACCGTGATGGTGCTGACGGCCTGGGCGCTGGACGACTCCATGTAGTCGATGCCGTCGGCGCTCGCGATGACGCGCTCGAGCGGCGTGGTGATGAAGCCGCGCACCAGGTCCGCGTTCGCGCCGACGTACGCGGTCGTCACCTTCACGACCGCGATGTCGCTGCGCGGGTACTGCCTGACGCTCAGCGCGCGGATCGACTGCAGCCCCGCGATGAGGATCACCAGGCTGACGACCAGCGCGAGGACGGGGCGCTTGATGAAGAGATCGGTGAATGTCATCAGCTGTTCTCCGGCCTGGCCGCGGGGTTGTTGCCCGGCTTCACCGAGTTGTTGATCTGCACCGCGGCGCCGTTGCGAAGCTTGAAGACGCCCGATGTCACCACCTCGTCGCCGGGATTGACGCCCGAGACGACGGCCACCTGGTCGCCGCGTGCCGGTCCCAGCTTGACGAACTGCTGCCGCACGCCGCGGTAGCCGTGGCCCTTGTCGTCCTTCAGGTCGGCGACGACGTAGACCGAGTCGCCGTACGGCGCGTAGCTGATCGCGGAGGCGGGGAGCGCGACGACGCGCTGCTCGGCGCCGAGCGGCATGTCGGTCTGCACGAACATGCCCGGCCGCAGCGTGCCCGCGGGATTGGCGAGCGTGGCCTGCACCTGGATGTTGCGTGTGGTCGGGTCCACGACCGAGTCGATCGCGCTGATGCGTCCGGACAACGCGGCGTCGGCGAGGTGTTCGGCGGTCACGCGCACGGTGCGGCCGATCTGCACCTGCGCGATCACCTGCTGCGGCACGCCGAAGTTGACGTAGATCGGATGCAGTGACTGCAGCGGCACGACCGGGTCGCCGCCCGCCAGGTATTGCCCCTTGTTGACCTGGCGAATGCCGAGGATGCCGGCGAACGGCGCGCGAATCGTCTTCCGTTCGATCGCCGCGCGGATTTCTCCGACCCGCGCCTCCGCCTGGCGGGACGCGGCGGTGGCGCTGTCGTATTCCGCCTTCGACACTACCTGCTGATCGAGCAGCTCCTGCATGCGGTTGAAATTCAGCCGCGCGAGCACGCGCTGCGCTTCGGCGGCAGCCATCTGCGCCTGCTCCTGCCGCGTGTCGAGCACGACGAGCACCTGCCCCTCGCGCACCGGCTCGCCCGACTCGAACACGATCTCCTCGACAATGCCCGCCAGGTCCGCGCTGACCGTCACGCCGCGGACCGCCGCCACCGTCCCGATCGCGTTGAGGGTGGATGGCCACCGCTCCTGTTCGGCCACGACCGTCGTCACCGCTTCAGGGGGCGGCTGAAACGCCGCCCCCTGGGCGATGGCTGTCTGGATCTGCTTGAACTTCACGAAGCCGAGCCCCGCGACGAACACGAGCGTCACGGTCAGCATCACGAACATCCGTTTAGCCATTGCGTACTCGTCCTTCCGACAAGGTCAGCGGCCGACGTTCAGCAGCACGCCGCCGTAGACGCGATGACCGTAGCGGGTCTCTGACCCGAAGAACGCGGGCGCGTCGTCTTTCGACTTCAGCGCGATGAGGCGGTAGTCGCCGCGCAGGCCCCAGCGCCCGGCGTACCAGTTCACCCCGCCGCCGACGTTGCTGGTGAAGAACGTCTCGTTGTCGAGGATGCCGAGCGATTCCGTCTTGAATGCGCTCAGGCCGCCGACGCCGGCCGTGACGTAGGGAACAACCGAGCTCCGGTTCGCTGCGGAGACGACAACGTTGCCGCTGTAGTTGAGAAGATGCGGCGTCTTCAGGTTCGAGGTGCCGCCGGCGAGCGTCAGGTCCTGCGTGACGCCGAGCGCGCCGCTGACTTCACCCTCGACGCCGACGTAGCGGTTGAAGTTGACCGCGACGCTGCCACCGAGATCGTAGTTGCCGAAGCTCGGCCCCTTCGCGTCGGTGCCTTCCGTGAAGAACGTCGCCCCGCCTGGAATGATCGTCACCACGACGGGTCCGGGTCCCGCCGCGGATGACTCCTGCGCGTACGCCTGACCTGTCCCCGCCACACCGACGACGGCGAGCAGTACTGCTATCCAACGTGTCATGACTGACCTCCTTCGTTTTCTTTCCCCTTGGACCCTGCAACTCTGGACTTCGGTGCGTGCATTTCCAATCGGGCAGGAGGTCGATCGCGTCGTGTGTCGTGTGCGCGACCTCGGCACACGACGTGCGGACGATGGCGATCTGCGACTTTTGGACGATGGCGGCGTCCTACGATCTGCCGGATAATTTCCGGTGGCGGGCCGGCTGAAGCCGGCCCGGCGTACGTCGATGACCGACGGACAGGACGCGATCATGACGAACACGGATTCCGGCTGTGAGGAACACGGAGCACGACCAGCAGAAGCCGCATCGAGCGATCCCGATGTGTTGCGCGCCGCCCTCGTGCGCGAGGCGACCGCGCGCGGACGCGCCGATTGCATCGCGAAGCTGCAGGCCGACGTCGTGAAGATCGCACTCGACCTGCTGGTGCGCGAGCCCAACACGGTCGGCTTCTTCGGCGCGCTGACGAAGACGATGGTCGAGGAGGGGGAGAGCGTCGCCTGCGGCGTGTGGTTGATCGACGAGGACGGCCGGCGCTGCGACCTCTGGATGGCGTACGTGAAGGATCGCCTCTATTCGCCTGAGATGCCCGACTGGAGCGCCGGCCCCGGCGAGTCACCCTGCGAGGGCGCCTACCCCTGCGAGAGCCTGGCGAATCACCTGTTTACCCACACCCCCGGCTGGAGTCAGACGATCGAGTACGAATCCGACGACGCCCGGCTGCCGGCGTCGCTGCGGGAGTTCAGCCGGACGATGGACTGCGGATCGACGATCGCGACGCCGCTGCGCCTCGGCGAGCACGTGCTCGGATGGATGACGCTCTCGAGCAGACGCACGCCGGAATGCGATGGACAGTGGTGGCGCGTCGTCCTGCTCGAGGCGATCAGCCGTCAGGCTGCGCTGGCCCTGCATCACAGCCGCATCGTCGACCAGAGCCGGAAGGAAGAGCGGAGGAAGGCGATCCTCGAGGAGCGCAACCGGCTCGCGCGCGATATCCACGACAACCTGGCGCAGGGGTTCGCCGCGATCCTGATGCAGCTGCAGGGCGCGCGGCGCGAAGCGCTGTTCCTCCCGCCGTCGGTGGCGGCAAAGCTCGACATCGCGGTCGACCTCGCGCGCAGCCACCTCACCGAAGCGCGCCGTTCCGTCGGCACGCTCCGCCCCAACGTCAGCGACGGCGAGGAGGTCGCGCGCGCGCTGAAGCGCATGGCCGGCGTCGCGCAGCGCACCACGACCGTGCCGATCGACGTCAACGTCGACGAGCTGCCGCGGCTGGGCGACGTCGTCGAGCGCGAGATCATCGGCATCGCGCAGGAGGCGTTGACCAACGCCGTGCGTCATTCGCGCGCGCAGCGGATCACGGTTCGCGCCGCGACGGTGCGGTCGATCGGCGTGCGGCTGTCGATTGCCGACGACGGACGCGGCATCACGCGCGAGCGGCCGTCGGGGGGCTTCGGGATGACGAGCATGCAGGAGCGCGCCGAGCGCATCGGCGCGTCGTTGACGATCGTGACGGCGCCGCGCAGCGGGACCGAGGTCGTGCTCGCGTGGGAGCCGTCGAATCTGCCGACGCAGGTGCACGTTGCCGTCTGAGGCTGCCGTGGCTGTGGCCAAGGCCGCCGTCCTGCTCGTCGACGATCACGCGCTGCTCAGGACGGGCGTCGCCAACATCATCAACCAGGAGCCCGACCTGCACGTCGTCGCCGAGGCGGGCGACGGCGTCGAGGCCATGGACGCCTTCGAGCGTCACCATCCGGACGTGACGCTGCTCGACCTGCGCATGCCGCGGATGGAAGGCGTGGAGGTGGTGCGCCAGATCCGGGCGCGTGACCCCCGCGCGCGCGTCATCATCCTGACGACCTACGACACCGACGACGAGATCTCGCGCGCGCTGAAGGCGGGCGCGAAGGCGTACGTGTTGAAGGACATTTCCGCGGAGGACCTCGTCGGCTGCATCCGCGACGTACTCGCCGGCAAGACCTACATCGCGCCGGCCGCCGCGGCGAAGCTCGCCGAAGGCGTCACGCGCGTGCAGTTGACGCCGCGCGAGATGGC